>Ga0307515_10006540_pt1 | contig 23303 bp, 12 predicted proteins | sample 17_EM_MG_FD_194513 | JGI IMG/M metagenome (GOLD analysis project Ga0307515, IMG submission 194513) | Populus trichocarpa ectomycorrhiza microbial communities from riparian zone in the Pacific Northwest, United States - 17_EM | ecosystem: Host-associated > Plants > Roots > Unclassified | place... | reverse complement strand
TTGCCCTTAGCTGTTGGGAAAATGAACAAGAAGATTGACATTATTTCTGCCAGTGTCAGAATTTCTTTTCTTTTTTTACCAGCTCTTGAGAAATGAAAAGAAAATGCAGTTTCACAGAAATCCGACACGTACCTTGAAGAGAAAAATATGATTGGACCTTATATATAAAGGCAGCATTGTATTGTGTTAGAAATTAGCTTTAAAAAAATTATTAATCAACATATTTAAGAATAAATTAAAAGTGGATTTCATTAAATTAAAAGTGGATTTCATTTGTTTCTAAAGTTCAAATTTCATTAAAAATTATTGTCTAACAAAAAGTAACCTTAACATAAAACATAGCATAATTAAAAAAATAATTATGGGTTAATCAAAATTTTATTTAAGAGAATAATTGATTGACATATTTTGTGAAATACAACTCTCTAGTTCACATTAAAACATTAAAAAAAATAAGTTTTTTTTATAATTTATATAATGTGAAATTAAAAATTGACCCGTGAATCACCAAAACTTTTAGAGGAGAAATGTCTTAGATGAAGTGGGACTGAAGACTTTCTCTGCTTAAGTTTAAAACTTTTCATGCCTTTGGTTTTGGACTTTGATTTAATGTAAATTAATTTTTTGATTAATAAAGAGTTATTTTTACCGGTTTTTTTTATTTAGTCAATCCATAAATAAATAGTCTATAAAGAAACCTCTCTCTTTCAACTGTTTATTTTTAAAGAAAAAACGTTTAGGTTTTAAGATAAAAAAACTAGTAGTTTTTTTTTAATAGTAGTGTTTGTTATCGTGGTAGTGATTGCTTTTTAAAGTATTTTTCGACTGAAAATGCATTAAATTTTATTTTTTATTTTAAAAAAAATTAATTTTGATATTAGCAAATTAAAAAACACAAAAAATTTTAAATTTTTTGAAAAGCATAGCATGCTACAAAAACAAACAAGCTTAGTCTCCCTTGCTTTTCCTAGCTTTTTTGCTCTATTTGCACTTTAGTTATTCTAGAGCTAAAGTTTAAGTATTTGATAGAAAAATCTTTGAGATATTTTTTTTTAGTTTGTGGATCTTGTCCAAGCAACTAATTAGAGTGATGTTGTTAGAATTCTAGAAAGGTAATTGCAATCAATCCATTTATATAAAGTGATTGAGCACTGAAATTTTAAGAATAAAGGATACAATTCTTGAAAACAATATAATATGCATTTCTTTGATTAAGATATCATTTATGTATGCTTTTTCAATAAAACTATAGTTTTAATCTTTAAACTAATAAAGTAACTGTGCAATATGATCGTGCTAAAACATTTTTAGATAAATTGGTAAAACCAACCTGTAATTTATATTTAGTTTGCTTAGACTACTACAATCAAGTTATTTAGTCTTTATCTTCATGCAATATTACTTCTAGCTAATCCAAAGTTTAACATACAAGATCTACATATTGTTCTTTACTCTGCTAGAGATTTCAACCCTCAAGCTGCTTTTGCAAAATGACAGCGTTACTGCTGTCGATCTTATTGTCAGTAAGCTTAATTGCACCATCTTTTAGTTTCAGAGATGTTTTACGATTTGCTTGATTGAAGTATATGTACCTATTATACCCACAAAAGACCCGATTATCAGTATTCCCACAATGAACACCAACTCTAACCCAAAACTTCGAGCAGATTTGTCAATCCTGAGGTAGCACAAGCAGGGTAACAACATGGAGACAGTGACGCTCAAAAATGCACCTATAAAAGCCATCACGTATCCAAAAAAGGGAATTGTTAGTGCCACAACCACGGTGCTGATCACAATCACTGTTCTGACGAGGATACTGAGATATCTGCTGTCGCGGAAAACAAAAGTTTCCTCAATAGCAGTAGCGATTGGAGCAGTAATAACCGCATACTTCGTCAGGGGATTGACTAGAGTGGTATATATTGCCAGTTTTGAACCCATTTTTCTGATTGGTAGGTTTAAGGTCACTTGAGACTTCAAATATTCTCCATACATGAGGTAGCCTAAAACTGCCATTGATCCATAAGTGATGGTGCTTGTAACGAAGCAGATGAGTAAGACCTGCAAAGGACAGAATACAGAAGAGAGGTCAGAATCACACAACACTCCTTACAAATTTGGACTGAAAAGATATCGCTAGCATAGCTGCATTATCATAAAGCCAAATATGAGAAGAACCAGTTTCCACATAGGTTGCTACCTTGGAGAATTGGCTTCTGTCTTTCATGGAATTGCACAACGTAGGGAAAACTGCGTGACCACAGTAACAGAAAGTGAATAAGCTTAAAGTAGTAGGTAATCCTCCCCAATTCAAAAGCACACCATCTTCATGGAACCCGACACCATCAACTGCACCAACCCACCAAACACAACCAACCAAAATAACAGAAGCCGAAACTCCACCAGCAGAAACATATGCCAGCATGCCTAGACTCTTTAACCATGTTGTTGGCAAGATGACAAGGGCAGTGAGCAGAACAAAGCCCGTTTTACCTCCAATATATAGCCCGGCAAGTTTGAAACCTGCGTTTGGAAACAATTTGTATAGATTGTCACCTTCTAGTATCAGAAACTCAACTGCCACCAAGTATAGCTCAAGATACATGAAGACGGATACTAGAGCTCTTCCTTTGCATCCGAAAGCTTTCTCTCCTATATCAGGGTAACTTCTGATGAGTGGGTCCGAATCCATACAGCGTCTTAGAAGTAATCCTGTATACCAACATAGAACTGCTACTACAAAAAGCAGTATTAAGCTCAGCCATCCTCCTTGAGAAAGTGCATAGGGAATTGAGAGTATCCCAACACCTGCAAAACAGGACAGTAATTAATTGTATCATTCTTAGTCATCCTCCAGCTCACCATTGAGTATTAAGCACTGTCCTGAGTACTTCTACAAATCCTAGAATTACTATATATGACTCAGAAAATGATTGTTTTTTGAATTCCTTAAAACAGAATAGATGAATGTAACATGGAAAACACAAGTAAAACGCTACTAATATATATAGGAAAGTTTCCTGTAAATCTTTAAAATGGTTTAGTTACAGCAAAGAGAGGAAGAGAGGACGAAGGGGCGAGACCTGATAAAGCATTGAGTCCATTAAAACAAGTTCTAAGGAAGGTGGTGCCTATGTGTGGCTCCTCAGGAAGTGGGAGCTGGTTATGGCTCTCCCCTTCCTTAGCTTTTAGGCACTCCATCTTTTGTTGCCCACTACTCAAAATATTGGCATATATTTATAGATGAAGTGGGAGATACTTGTGTTATTAATCAGTGACATAATATCTATTTAATTACTGAAAACTAATTGTAGAAACAAAATGGAGCACCTGAAAACAAACAGTGTATATAAATATTTTATTTTATTAAATATATAACTAGGTATAATCTCTATTTAAACTATTCTTGCAAAAAAATAAACAATCATCTGATTCTTTCATTGAACTTGATATGTGGTGACTTAATTTATTTATGAAATTAAGCCAAGATTTATGGTTTGCAAGAATACAAATTAAAACGTATATTGCAGAGCAAGATTTGGTGATTTGATGATTTAAAAACTACTTTTAATTTGTTTTCAAAGTGCTCTTGAAGAACTCATATGGGATATTTAGGCTTGATCCAACAAAGTTTTATTTTTTATAGATTTGAAGCGTAGATGAAAGAAGTTCGGGAACTTTTAAGAGAACTTCTTTACTTGAAGAATTTATTTTGAAAAAGATATTTTTTTATTGGTTAACTTTTATTTATGGGATCTTGTATTTATAATAATATATCTTAAATATTTCATTCTATGTATCAATTTTTCAGTGTATATAAAATATATAAAAATTCATTTACCTTTACAGTCATTTATTTTAATTTTATTTTATATGTAAAACTAAAATAAAATAAAAACACATGACGCAATTTAATTAAATTTTTGTTTCTACAGTAATCAAACATACCTGGTATAGACTATAGAATAAGAGATAGTGAGGATGAGTAGATAGTCATTCCCACCACGGCATTTTGTGAGTATTACTATTCATCTTCCAAAAGCAGGACCACTCACATGGCGCCCACTAGTGTGCCTCCTCTTCACGGTTTCTTCAACAATGGAGACGTGAGTCTTCATGATTTCTGCTCATGCATTTTGCACGCATAGCAACTTATTTCTTTGAGAACTCTTCTGTTACATAACAGGACTCCTCTCAATTGAAAAAAAAAAAAGAGAGAAGAAAAGGACAGAAAGAGGAGGGGAAAAAAGGGATGATTCCATCAAAGTTTAAAAGAACTGAAATAAAAACTGTTAGGTATTCACTTCGTTCCTGTGCTATGTAAGCATGGATAGGGAATATGTAATGGGATATTAAGAAGATAAAAGAAAAAAAAATATTGTCCACAGAAATCAACAAGAAGTACAGAAAATTAAGTTTTTATTACAATTTGTCTGTCGTTATCTTCTTTTGATGGTGGTGGTAGATTCAAACATAGAGCACTATTAGCAGAGAGTATCATCCCGTTGATTAGCCTTTAGTATATTACCTTTAGTATATAATCTTTCAGTGACAAGACTCGTTAATGCATAACACTGTTTATAGGCATTTGGAAGTTGAATTGCTATCCGAGTGAGAACCCACCTCTACCAATCACCTCTGTCAAACAGATTCAAGATCGCATGAAGAAAACAGAGGACAGATTTTAAGCTAAACAAAACAACCACCGTTTTGGTGCCCGACAAAGACAACAATTGCTAGGACTTGAAGTTGAACACTGACGTGGTCTGTCGAGGTTACATTGATGATCATCACCACGAGCCTTGAACTTGCGAAATCTCAAACGCAACCACCGAACAGAGAATTACTGGTTTTTTCTCTTTTCTAGAATAATATAATTTGAAATCCAGAACTTTCCCATCTCTCTTGTTTTATGCTTTGCAGCTGAATTTTCTCTAAAATCGTGTTTGACTTTAGGGATATAGTACTGTCCATTTACATGGCTGGATTGGATGTCAAGACCCTATATCCCTTTTTATCAGCAAATAAACAAGGAGGATAAATTGGAGCTTCATTCTTTCACTTTACTTTCCAACAGATGGTGAAATCTAAGCAAATCCATCCCGTCATGCTTTATTGAATCCAAGTAGGAGCCATCTGTGTTGAAGTGTTAATAAAAGTCACAAATCTCATCCATCCTCTGTATCTGTCAAACCTATGAAATGCATATAAATGGATCAAAAGATGGAAACCATAACCATTACTATATTTCCTTATCAGATCCTATCATAATTTACTTTATTCAAGCCATTTGGGCAGCTGAATCAGATGAGCCATAACATGGACACGGCATCCTGGCTTTAACCATGTCGGCCTCTGAATGAATATGACTATGGCATCAGCTTTATTAAATTAACAAATCAACTGGCCAAAACGTTTGTAAATTGGACCCTAAAAGCTGTTGATATCATCATCGTGTTTGACTGCAGAAAGAAAAGGGCAGCTCGGCTGCATTATTGGAGGTCTAGTCTAGACAAGGGCACTAAAGGGAGTTAGAAACAGAGGACCACAACATCAGAGCATGTGTTCGTGGTGCGGATCTAATCTACAACAACTTTCGATTAATTGATACAGTAAAGCAACGATACATTGCTGACAAGTTGAATTTCTTCAACCACTACTGGGAAAGGATTTGACATGTCCAGCTTTATTCCCTCTGAGAAAAAGGATTCAATTTAATTGCTTCTGAGATGGAAGAACATAAACCATTCGTGTTTTACCTAACCTTGGAATAAAAAAAAAGGAAGTTAGAAAAGTAATCCAGGGATTAAAGAGTGCGATAGCTGATTAGTAAACTGAACAAGAAATCAATTCCAGCTATCACTTACAGTCCTTCCCTCCTCTTCTTGATATCAGTTTAAAAAAACCCCTCGACTCTAGGAGGACCAATAACCAAACGATAGGACCCTAGAAGTCAAAATAATATTTTGCCGACAGCGGCACGTGGCTTAAGAAAACATGAATAGAAGAAGCATCTGACTCCTTCATGCATGCTCCACTTGGCTCGGGGGATACAGCTCAGTTGGTAGAGCTCCGCTCTTGTGTCTATTTATTATTGTGGTAGCTAGTGTAATCGTGGTTTATAAAAAACTGTTTTATAAAAAATATTTTTAAAAATTAAAGTTAAATAAAAAATAATTTAATGTGTTTGGTTAAAAATATTTTTTAAATTGAGGTTATAAAATAACTAAAAAATATATATATTAATATTGATGGTTTTTAATTTAAATATTGTCGATTTAACTACTGCTATTATGTCATAAAATAAATAATATTTTATATAAAATATTTTTTATTATTTCATTAAACTATTTACAATTTCATCACGTACGAAATTCATCGGACAAGGACTACAGTTTTCATGGTTTTTTGAGCGTGCAACAAAATCAGGTAAAATATCATCAGAAACAAAATTGAAATTATGATCAAATTCTGCAAATATCACGCCATCATGTGATCTCCTTCTAATTTATGTAGTGTTATTAAATAATATTAAACACTAATTTTTTTGAATAAAATACAATTAAAAATTAAATATTTTTACTGTTTTTTTTTTTTGCAGTTCACTCTCCACTGTTCACAACAATGGAGAGTGAATTTTTATAAAGAGTGAATTAATTCACTCTCCACGCAGACAAGGAGGGCACCTAAAAGACTAGGGGAAGAATAAAGGGAAAACAGAAGAGAAGAAAATGGTTTCAGGAGGTCAGCCCTCCATCACCGTCATCATCATCATCATCATCATCATCATCATCATCTTCAAGTGCAACAACAATTACGAAGACTAGGGGAAGAACAAAAGGAAAACTGTTAAGAACAGCCCTCGTGGTTGAACAGAAGGAAAATGGTTTCAACAGGCCAGCCCAGCTGTCTCCCTCGACGCCTCCAGCAACGGCACGCCCAGGTAAGAACAGCCCTCATGGTTTTCTCATCTGGACAAAATCCACCCATACCCGAAGCACTGGTCAAGGAAGAAAGATGGGAACAATTTTATACTGTGTTTATAAACACTGTTGCATGAACAGGAAACGAAAAGTATCTAATTTCTGCTTCAACAAAATTAAGGTTTGACTGCAGATAAAGATGGGTCCATGCATGAAAACTACAACTCATTTTGTAATCAAATGATATATTACTAATTTTAAATAAAAATATTGTCGCAAACACTTAGCCAAACTTGCTTTTAGAAGTCCAATGCCAAAGAATTGTGAGAAAAATATGTAAATGTACATTTGTCTTATCTAAACACCACGCGCGCGCGAAAAAAAAAATAATAAATTTGAAATGCTTATTGTCTATTGAATCAAAATATTTTTGGATAAATTAATAGTTTCATGATCGATATAAATGACACCGAATTTTAAATGAAATAAAACAAATGCACATGAAGATATGAAAATCAGGGCATTTTTTTAAAAGATTAAAAATTTATTAATTTAAATGAAAAACTATTCTTAATAAAATGGTCTAGTTAAAAGTGAATTTATTTCTTTTTATCTATAGATAAAAATACATTTAAATCATAAGCATGCATATTACAGGGTACATCATTCTAAAAACAGTAGAAAAAAAAATATATAAATGACTTATTTGATTCCTACAAAAATGTTTCAATTCATTATTAACATTAAAATAATCATGTTACATTGATTAAAAAAAATTAACAATTAAATATTTATTTTTCATTAATTTCTACATAAATACCTTAAATTAAACTCTGTAAACAATATGTGAGAATACTTTTTTTTTAAAAAAAAATTATTTTTTAAAAAAGGGCCCAAACCAGTCCACAACCCGAACCCAAAAGACCTCGCAAGAAAAACCGAACCGCAAAAACCTCTTTCCCTTAAAAATCTCCCGTCAACGCGTCTTGCCATCATCGTAAAACTCCCACCACCACCTGAGTGCCCGAAATACATACCCAAACCCGAATTTCAGAGAGATAGAGAGCGGGGGGGCCGTCATGCTCTGTTAGCCCTCTCACTCTCCTATCCATCAGAAACCCTAAAAATCTCACATTCCCTTCACATGCCAATTCCTTCTCTTTGATGCGACGACCGCATGCCCGCAACCGGGTCGATTCAAATACCACCGACCAGCAAAAAATGGATCCTTCTATCAAACTTCACAGCCGAACCATCTCAACCCGATCTACCAAATTCAAATACGCCAAATCCAAACTAGTTATTATAATAACTCTAATCGCTCTCTTATCTTGTTATTACCTCTTTAAATCGAAAACGAAATCGTTTTCTAAAATGTACGGTATCATAATCGACGGAGGGAGTACGGGTACCCGGATTCATGTATTGGGGTACCGAATTGAAAGTGGAGGGAAAGTTGTGTTTGATTTAGAAGAAGGAGCAATGAAGGTGAATCCAGGGTTATCGGCTTATGCGGGGGATCCGGAAGGTGCAGGTGGGTCAGTGGAGGAATTGGTGGAGTTTGGGAAAGGGAGAGTGCCTAGAGAATTGTGGGGAGAGACTGAGGTTAGGTTAATGGCGACTGCCGGAATGCGGTTGCTTGATTCGGAGGCTCGAGATCGGATTTTAGACGTGTGCAGACGGGTTTTGAGGAAGTCTGGGTTTAAGTTTCAGGATAGTTGGGCTTCTGTTATTACTGGTACAAAATGTTTGTTTATTTATTTATTTGTATATTGTTAATTGTTATAGAGAGAGGACTGACATTGGTTGCGATTACCCTGTTTTCTCAATAGGGTCGGATGAGGGGTTGTATGCTTGGGTTATTGCGAATTATGCGTTGGGTACTCTTGGTGGCGATCCTTTGGAAACTACTGGGATTATTGAACTTGGTGGAGCTTCTGCTCAGGTTTTTATCTTTTTGTCTCAAATTTATATTATTTTTTTTGGTGTTCTGCTGTGCCACTGAAAATTTGTGAGTATACAGCAGTTGCATTGTCATTGTAAGGAGAATTGAAGTTGGAAATGTGGAGTGGCCATTCAAGGGCAAAGTGTCATGTATCGAAAGGTCTTGCTGCTTGTGTTTTTGTTGAATTAGGCAAAATGTTTTGTATGTTAGAGCTGATTTAAATTTGAGATGTTCTAACAATGTACTTAGCGTTAGTTGCTGTATTTCTAGGTTTAAAGGTTTGAGAGAAGATCTTGTCTTTTGTTCCTTGTATCGGTTGGCCGTCAACGGCCAATGCAAAATATTTTTAGGAAGTTTATATTGCTTGAATTTCCTGTCTGTTTTTATGCTTTAAGTAATGCTAATTTATTTTATTCATGCCTGCTGTCTGATGCTTCTGTCGCAGGTGGCTTTTGTTTCAACTGAGCCAGTGCCTCCTGAGTTTTCACGTACTGTTGAGTTTGGGAATATTACTTATAATGTCTATAGCCATAGCTTTCTTAATCTTGGACAGGTAAACTTTCTCTAGAATAATTCTTATAATATATATAGCCATAGCTTTCTTAATGGTGAAATTTTGTTAAATCAAGGAAAACCGCTTGACCAGAAAACCAGGGGAAACAAGCTTAAATTAAAATTCCTAGCATTGTAACTTCCATATATTTATTTAGCTAGATAAAAGTGTTGTCTGCATGGACTGTATTTTAATCTTTATCAAGGCATCAACTGCATAAATTTGAATATGTGAAACTCTTATAAAACTTTTTGTGTCGCAGCTGATGCTTTTGATTTCACTTGTCCACATTGGAAGAACTTTGACGTTTGGTTATTGATTTTTTCTCGGATGCTGAGAAAAAATTAAGTATTAGAAGCTTGTAACTTTTTAATTTTGTAGAATGCTGCATCTGAAGCATTGAGGGAATCGCTTGTCTCAGGAAACCATCATCCGGGTAAGTATGCTGTGCCTTTTATTTGTAAGTGCTTAAATCTGAATTAAATGCAATCTAAGAATTTTTTTTTATGAATCAATTTAAAACTAAATTTGATCTATCTATCTATTCTATCTATCAAAAATTGATCTATCTATCTAGATAGAGAGAGAGATTCCCAATATGCTCTGTTAGTCTAATACACACTTGACCAATTATTGGGAGCAACAATAAGACCAGATAAATTATAAATCTATGACTGATGTGCATGGAATTAATATTTTTCACAGTAATTTCAGATAAATAGATTGATAGGATGCATGCATGTTCAATGGGTCATGCATAAGGATTGTTAAAGTTACTGTCTTCTTTTTTTCTGTTTGATTTTAATTCTAGGATCTTTGATTGGTTTGAATTGGTCAGTGTGCACTAGTTCATTATGCATATTGGTTTTGGAAATGGGATATCTTAACATAAGTTCTTGTATATCCTCAATAATGCAGCTGCTGAATCTCTTGGGAAGGGAATATTTGTGGATCCTTGTACTCCCAAGGGATATTCACGTGTTGTGGAGTCTTTGAAGCTCTCTCCAGGTTCTTTGACTGAAAAGAACAGATTTGTATCAACTCTTCATTCTAGGGGCAACTTCTCCGAGTGCAGATCAGCTGCACTAACACTGTTACAAAAGGGAAAAGGTATGAAATTCTGTCAGTAGAATTATAGCGTGGCATTTTGTGTTTTCTGTTCCTTTAGTTGCTTTATTATCTGGATGCAGAGATATGCTCCTATCAGCATTGCCAAATAGGATCGGTGTTCATACCTAAGCTTCAGGGGAAGTTCTTGGCCATGGAAAATTTCTTTTATACATCAAAGGTTTTACAACCCCACTTCCTTTTTTTTATGTTACATTATAATTTTTTTTCATGTTTCGCATTCTACGATGGAGAAACAACAATGAAGGTTTTCCTATGATGTTCTGATTTTGGTTGTGACCATATCCAACATGCTTAAATTATGCTCTGATCATATGTCTCCAAATCCCTTTCTTATTTGTTAACTTAACTATTTGATTGATTAGTTCTTTGGACTGGGTCAAAGGGCATTTCTTTCCAATCTCATGATAGCTGGAGAACACTTCTGTGGGGAGGATTGGTCAACGTTGAAGAAGAAACACCACTCGTTCAAGGATGAAGATCTGGTGCACTATTGCTTCTCCTCGGCATATATTGTTGCCCTACTTCATGACAGCCTTGGTATTGCAGTTGACGACCCAAGGTAATTTCTCACCCAGCACTTTCAAATAGTATTTTCTTTGAATGCGGAAATATATGCATCTTAGATTGCCAAATCATTTAATTAGCCTGTGAATTGAAACTGCTCATGTTTCTACATAAAGTTAGTCTTGCAAAGGAGTGACTCTCTTTGAGCATGTGTTGAATACACCTCTTCACGTCCCAGTTGTATTTTATTATCGTTATCTCAATAATTTAAATCCTGATGACCTGTGGTGTCCCTCTGCAGAATTGAATTTGCTAATCAGGTTGGTAATATCCCACTTGATTGGGCGTTGGGAGCTTTTATCTTGCACACCAATGTGGCCTTGGATATGGAGCACTCTGACTGGATTGCAACTATTATCAGTGATGACTCGCCCACACTACTGTCTCTAATTGGCTTTGCCATATTAATAATGTTTATAGCATGGTCTATATCGAAGTGGAGGAAGCCCCAGTTGAAGACAGTTTACGATCTAGAGAAGGGACGGTATATAGTTACTCGAGTTGGAAAAAGTTGATAGCATCTGTGGCAGGATGCAATTTCATCTTCCTGGCTTGGTAGATCAGGTGGAAGCTTGTATAAATTACAATAAGCATCGTTTGGTATTCTACACTTCCCTGTTTCACTGTACAGTCACCCACTCTTAAAGCTTACCAGCTTATTATGCGGGGATCCAAAAATTGCAGTGTAACTAGTGAAAGAACAACAATATAGCATAGAAGATTAGTTTCCCATTTTGTATCTAGCGGGAATTTAAATCCTGAATATTTTTTTTAAGCAAATGCTTCCTTGTTGCCTAGACTACAAAATTAGGAACCATTTGAGATTGGGGAGTTCTGAATCTCGATTCCCGACGCTGTTCAGTGTGTTGTATCAAAATGAGTTGCTTAATATCTATTCACTTCATTTTTCCAGATCCATGTGCATATTGCGTTTTGATTCTATTTCTATTTCTTAAGGTTGTTTTTCTTTTACACTCGGAGGATGAACGAGCACGTTGAAGTGTGATGTGTGAGGATGATTGAATATGTCGTGCCATTAAGGTACGTACAGACTCATCCTGACGCTAGAAATTGGCGAGCCACGAAGAATGGTGTCCATCGGCATTGTTGGAGGCCAAAAAGTGGGAGGCTGAACTCACAAATCTTGCCAAATTATATTGTCAAAGCTTTTTTTTCTACGCAATAGGCGGTGTATTAAACCAGCTTGAATTGAAATTATCAAAAAGAAAAAAAAAAGCCCGAGTTGTTGCATAGTGTTTAAGGAATAACAGGAAACAAGAACAGTGCTTTAACAAGGTATCATAGGCGGGTGAAGAGGCGACCACTTCAAAACTGTTGACTTTGAACCATTTTTTAATTACATGATGTAGAGATTAAACCAGATAGCATTGAAATATCATGCATCAGTTATAGCCCCTACCGATGAGTATGGAACTTCGGACAATTAAGCTTCACAAAATTCTCAAAATCTAACTCTTCCTTAAATTTGAATGATATAGATCAAGGCATGAATACAAGGAATAGCTCCAGAATGAAGACATAATTCATGCTGAAATTGAATGATTCATAAGCGATATGAGTGGGAATAGAAGAGAAGGAAGTTAAGGGGAAATAAATTTGTCTTATGGCAATCTTTATCATCTATCACGTATTTTCTTCTAGATGCAAAGGCATTATTATGCGATCATAACACATATAAAGAGATTGCTGTTCATGACATTTCATTTATCTTGATACAAGCACCGAGCCAGATAGATACATGAAGTGCCATGAACACAGTCCATTTATGATGCTTGAAATCTGATACAACATCCTCAGATTCATCCCACTTTGTATTGTCACACAAGATGTAATTAGATAAATCAAACCCATAGAGAGATCGTTGTTCATGGCAATTCACCATCACCAGTCATCACTGCTTTGGAAAAGAGGATTAATAGCCATGAACACGATCTGTTCATGGTAATTTCTTTCATGACATGTTTCAAGGAAGTCAAAAGATTATAGAAAACAACTCCCAAATGAACAGAGAAGAAAATCAAAATTAAGGAAGTCGAGAGGACAACGTCTTTCAAAATATTGAAGCGAATAAGAACAGTGATGGAGATATGTAAAATCTAGGCCGCTGTTTATAGGGACAACTGTTAGATGGAAATGGCAAGTACGTAAACGCCAGCTTTGATAATTTATTTTTACGGTAATTTGCTTGTAGTCTTGCTCTTGCTTTTCTTTATACACAGGTAATTTCCTTATAAAGTTGCGGGAATTGTAATCACTCATTATTTTTCATTGCTTTATGATATTTCTACGTATACTCAAATTTACAGCACTAACTAGCTTCACTTCATTCGGAGTATCATATATTTTTGTCAATCCTAAACATTAATCCAAGAATATTCAAATTAAAGTCAAGTTAAGGTAACCTTTAAACATTCATCTCAACAAAAATCACTATAATTATATCTAACAACATCAATTATCAACATGCATGAACACGAATGTACTTGGAAAAACCCTTCCCTAGATTTTTCCTCTTTGACTGAAACACTAGGGCTTCTACAATATCCATTTTTGTTTGTCATTTCTCAACATTTATTTCATATTTCTTATTTATTTCATCTCTACTCTACTTGTTTGTCTCAATTTCTCAATTTTCTCAAAATTGTTCAAAAACCCTAGCTTAAGAATTTGGAGCTTTACATCAATACTTACCAAGAATGTCTCCAAATGGACGGAGTATGTCGAGGACCCTTTTCTTCTTTGATTTTTCAGCTCCAAATTTCTTCCTCCCTCGCGGCTTCTTCTAGTCTCTCTCCCTCTCTCTCTATGGTGGTGTTTGACTGTTTTCCTTCTTTAGCTTAGACCTACAAGTCTAACTCTCATGTTTATTTACTTGTCCCTCTCTTTTTATAAAGCTCGAATGAGATGCATGCAAGGGTCTTGAGTGAGAAGATCATGAAGAAAAGAAGGAGGAGGAGAGGTTTTTCTCCTTTTCAATCTGTCGGCTCTCCCAAAAAAAAAAAGGGGTTGATTTGTAAATATTGTTTTTGTTATTTGTCCTTTTGGTCCTTAATCTTACATGGCCTTTTCTTTGCCTCTCTCACATTCCCACATGTACATATTTATCTCATGCCCGCCCCTTTAAGGCATATTTCATGCTTACAAGACTATTTATTGCTCTTAGTATCAATCTACCTTTCTAATTAAGCTTGTTTAAATTTCTAAATAAGCATTTTTTTAGTAGCAAAAATTTATAACTTTTTTCTTATGGGGTTTATAATTCATGCTTTCATGTTCCCATGGACCATACTTCACTCATATAAGCCTATTAAATCCTCTTATTATTAATCACCTTCCTAGAATTTAATTAAAAATTATTTAAATTAGCCATATTTCTTGTTGGGGCTTACAAAAGTAGTCTTTTTATTAAGATTATTTTTTTCATGTAAAAATTTCATTAAGCATATCAATTGCACTCGTAATGAAGCATAAAGTTTTTCCTCCAAAAACACCAATTGCGGGGATAATTGACACCCCCTTGACAATTAACATCCCTCAACCATGTTTAAACGGTAAAGGGTAATTAATTTTTTCTTCAGTTTTCACAAGAACAATTGTTTCTAGCCTTCATTGAACCAAAAACGAGATGAGCCTAGCCCAAGAGTACAAACAAGAAGCCCGCAGTAGCTCAGAAAATAGCAAAATACTGACCACGGCTAGCTCAGTCCGTATCAACAAAACAAGCTCAGGCCTAGGAAACTCATTTGCCCTAAGTTTATTGCTCAAGTGGTTGCACAGAGTTTATCAGGCATGGCTTCTACGCAACATTCTTTTCTTTTTTAGTGAACCATCAGTGATAAGAATTTAAGATTAAATAATTTGTTTTTTTTATCTCAAATTTAAACATTGTGATTATTAATACAATGATTACTAGAGATTTACATTATTATTAACTTCAGAGCTCGTAAGATTAGTCGAGATACACGCAAATTAACTCAAACACTCACGTTAATAATAATAAAAAAACATTCTTTTATAGTGTCCAGGTTAACACAGTATAATTTCGGTATTCACAGGATGGCAAAGAGCATATTATAAATCCGAATATATATTTCCAAAAGAAATGACAAGGCATTTGTATGCATGTACATAAAATCTTACGTGCATTTTGTTGTCATCATTTGCGACAATGCCTGTGATGTTAGCAATGTTTGTTAACATAAATTATGTAATTTGTTGGTGTCAAAATCGAAGCATAGCATGTGATGACAGAACACCGTCATAGGACTTGCGTTCATTGTTCATTTCCAGATTATAAAAGGAGGAAATTAAAGGTTTTAGTTCTAGAAACTGTCTTTTACCCCCGAAAAAATAAAAAAATAAAAACACCTCGGTCAGATCTTAAGATAAACGGACCGAATATTCCAAACCATGCGGCCACGGTAGTTGTGTCCATATTACAGCAGCTCCAAGAGGTGGTACCTGGTAGATTAGCTAGGAAGCTGGGAAGGAAAAATAGTGTGGTGCAAGGTATTTAAAAAAAATTATTTTTTTATTTCAGGCATTAACACATAAAGATATTAAAAAAATATTAAATTAATATTTTTTTAAAATAAATATATTTTTAAAAAACATTTAGAAATAAAAATAAGATAACACTTACCATCATTTATAAATGGCAAAATTGATTTATTATTAGATAAGATGGTTTTCTATTTGAAATTGTGGTAGCAGTCATGATTTAAAATATTTTTTATTTAAAAATATATTAAAGTAATGTTTTTTAATTTTTTAAAAATTATTTAGCGTTCGGTGGTGTTCGGAGCTAACGTCATCGGTAGCCCTTGTCAGTTGTCACCCACCAAAATTCTGCTAAGATGACGAGAAATTCCCATATTTGCACTGCAATACTATTTTAATTCTGACAACTTATCTTGTTTCTTTTTTTCCTATTAAAAGAAAGAAAAGAAACTCCTGGGAAAGGTGACGTCATTCACATGAGGTCGTCGTGCTCTAACGAATCGGGTGGCCAGCATTCCAGTCGAGGAGTAAAAACGAAAAATCTCCGGCGTGATGAACAAGCTTTTTGACAAATTCTCCGTTACTGTATAATTTGGTCAGGGAGAGAAATTATATGCCCCATTAATAAAATTAAACGCCACAATAAAGAGAGAGAAAAAGAAAACAAAAAACATCATCGTGCAATATAAGCTTGACATAATTATTTTGCTTTAAAATAAATTTTAAATCAATTAAAAAAAAGATAAAGTCCTGTCTATGTATCTATCAATTACGAGAAAAGCGGACACGTGAGCTGCACGGGCGGTAGGGAATAGCAAAACCCTGAGAGAACGAGAACACATTTTTCGAATAAAACGTTGACGTTTCATAATTTCCTCTGAGAAATTTCTTTAATGGGAGAGTTGAAAGCAATCAAAAGAGATGTGATTCATGGGAGGGTCAGTTTTGGGGGGTATTATTGTAAGTGAACAGTCTGAGAAAAACAATCATACCGTGGGCCGCGGGGGTGCTAGCAAATGCAATAGTTTGATTTTGCGTTTCAAGCGGGTTGGATAATTTTTAGAAAAAACAATAAAAAAATTAATTTTTTTATATTTTTTTTATTATTTTAATGTATTGATATTAAAATTAATTTTTAAAAAATAAAAAAAATATTATTTTAATATATTTTTAAATAAAAAATATTTTAAAAAATTACTACTGTAGCAAAGAAAGAAAAAAAAAGGAAGGGACCTCTCAAACTTTTACCCGTGACCCATTCCAAGACACGCTCGCCGGTCTCCCCTCCCCTGTTTTGCAAAATATTAGATAACGCGTTTTCTTACTTTCTCCCTGGTCTTGCCTGTTTCCTCGCTTAAATATACAAACAAATCCTAACATACCCATTTCGCGTCAAATTAAAGATCAAAATCTTAAAAAAAAATCACCGGTAAGCCAACTATAAAACATATATATATATATATATATATATAATCACAATCTCTTTTGTTTTTGTTCTATCTTTAAATTTCTCTACCGAAATCCTTCGATCCGCTGTTTTTAAGCGTCATCCTAGGGTTTCAAATAAGCTTACTTGTTCTTTCCTTTTCTATTATTTTTTAGTTTGAAGAGGAGAAAACGAGATTAGGGATTGCAAATGAGTGATCACGTGGTGTTGGATGTTGACCGACTCATAAAGCCGCCGGTGACTGAGGAGTCTGTTCAGGCGATCGTTAAGGAAGCCGACGCCGGGCCCTCGTGCTCGAGGGCAAGTGAAGGAACCGATGGTCGTGTTTCAGGGGAGGAAGGGGAGGAGGAGCCGTTGATTCAGGGGGGCGAGTGTCGCATTTGCCAGGAGGAGGATTCCATCAGCAATTTGGAGACTCCTTGTGCTTGCAGCGGCAGCCTCAAGGTATAATAAATGTTGACAGATTTTATTTCTTATTAAGTTCTTTTTAAAGATTTTAAATATTATGAAATTGAGGGTTTTTGGTCAACGGAAAGGTCGCTCCTTCCTTGATGCTTAGAGAGGTCAATAATTAATATCTCATTTTGCGTTCTGTAAAGTTAGGTTTTCATTGTAATTGACTTCTGGATAGGCCAGCCAGTGCCCGTGTATAATAATTGTAGCTTGTTGGATTAGAGCATGATTTTTTTATCCTTTGTTCAGTGTTTACATTTGTTAAGACATCGTTTGACATTTCATCATGTTTGCAGTGTAAATTTTATTTCATCTTATTCGAGAATTTGTTGTTTCGGAAGATTGTATTAGCTAGTTTGTCGTGATGTTTGTGCCTATGAGATGCATTTTAGATAATCTGACTAAAGGTCCTGTCTTTCCATCTTGCCCTTTTCTTTTTTAAATGGCATCGGATACTAGGAGCCTTTAGATTGATGTTAGTCTTCGCTATACACTTTTTATGTATGTGATGATGACTGCAATTTCTTTTTTCCAGTATGCCCATAGGAAGTGCGTCCAGCACTGGTGCAATGAGAAGGGTGATATCACTTGTGAGATATGCCATCAGGTATGCTCGCTTAATATTGTTTTCTAGGTGTTCTCTGTGCTCGGCTGCATGCTTGGTTCCTTATTGATTTGTATAGCATACACCATTTCATGAATTTACATGCATTTTTAACATGAAAACATGCGAAGCAATTTTTGGATTTCACTTCCTACTAGCTAAGCAGCGGTATGCTGTAATGATCAAATTGCAACTAAACAAACATCCAAGAAGCTTACAGGTGGTGTTGGAGACTCTAGGTTTTCATTGTGTTATATCAGGATTAGTTTATCAGGGGAGGATGTGGTTGTGTATATGGAAAAGTAATGTAGGCTTCTATACCTTTGGTGGAATTTTTTTGGATTTTGTGGAACTGGATGAAAGAGTGTGTGAAGAATGTTGTCTGAACTTTTCAGAGGATTTTTAGGTTAAACCTTAATTTTTGATGTGTTGGATAATTGTCTGCAGTTTGTTTTTGTATTTATTTTGTATGTAGTTCAATTCAATTTTTTAATTCTTCTACTTACAACATAATATACTTGATAATCCTGCTAATTTTTCATCTATGATGTATAGTCTTACCAACCTGATTACACCGCTCCACCTCATCCACCACACTCTGAAGATGCTGCTATTGATATTGGGTATGTTTAAAATCTCTTGTATGTTTGTTGTCTTATAAGTTGGTGCTAGTTTTTGTCTTTTGCTCTAGGATTGTTGGGTTTTTTTTTTTATCGCTTACATACAATTCGATGTGCATCAAAATAACTTACATGTTATTTACCTATCAATGATGATTTTTGCATTATCATGCCTTCTTTGACGTTCTGACCATGATTTTTTTTGCAGTGGAGGCTGGACAATCTCTGGCACTCAACTAGATTTGCGTGATCCTCGCTTATTGGCAATTGCAGAGGCTGAGCGCCATTTTCTAGAAGCAGAGTATGATGACTATGCTACTTCAAATGCTAGTGGAGCTGCATTTTGCCGTTCAGTTGCTCTTATCGTAAGCCCTTAAATTATAAATTCCTCCAATAGCATTCACAGGAGTCTAAAAGATTTTTTTTTCAATGTTCCGTGTGAAAAGTTTATTCAGAATTTTATGTGAATTGATCATTTGTTACATGAATTAAGGGTATTTACCATCGTGTTTGTGCCCTTATGTGAATTAGTCCATCGTAAGCCCTTGATTTCATAACTTCCCCCAATAGCATTTGAAGAGTCAAAATTTTCTTTTTTCATGGTTCCATGTGAGAATTATAATTCAGAATCTTTTGTGAATTAGTACAATTGGTCAGCTGTTACAAGTAAAGGATATTTTCCCCGTGTCCTTAATATTGAAGTGTTTGTTTGCTAACACATGATTATATTTTCTCAATACCTGGAGAATACTAGCAATATAAAGAAACCCGATTGAACCAAACTTTGGAGATTTGAACAAACTTCCCTCTATATCACATGGAAGCTGCTTGAGCATACCACCTGGGTGTCCATGCTGGCCGTTACTTGCATCTGCTATTTCTCTTGCTAATGCTTTCTTATTTAAGCTCTCATTTTTCTTTGATTATCTACACGATTGAAATTTGGTTTTAATCCTAAATTCACTTGCATTGCAGTTGATGGCCCTCCTGCTCTTGCGGCATGCATTGACTCTCACAGATTCTGATGCAGACGATGACGTATCTACATTTTTTTCTGTAAGTGGAATTGGTATTTCCATCTATTCTATGATAATGACGAACATCATTTCTTTGTTGTTTAGTGTTTATTTGATTTTATGGTTTCACCAATCTAATGAACCAGTTGATCACCTACAGCTTTTCCTGCTTCGGGCAGCTGGTTTTCTTCTGCCCTGTTACATCATGGCCTGGGCCATCAGCATCTTGCAGCGTCGGAGGCAAAGACAGGTTGGTGTTTCTTTCAGTTCTAGTCTGTTGTGTTGTATCTTTAACTTTGTCCATGCTATCTTTTCACATCAAATCGATGTTATATAATAATTTATATTGAAGTTTATACTATAATTTGTTTTAACAGGAGGCAGCAGCATTGGCAGCGACACAGGTTGCTTTTGTGCTCCAATCAGGGCAACAGAGGGGTCTGCAGTTTACCATTGCACCAGGACCTACTGTAACTCCTCACCAGGAACCTGTTTAATATTGCAAAAAAAAGTGGTTGTGCGAAAGTAATGGAAGGATGAAAGAGAGTGCCATTGAATAATATCATCCAGAAAAATGTTTAATGGCCTGTTTACAAGGCCAAAATGCTATCAATCAGTATCTGTCCTGTTTAAAAACGTGTATATGCATTATATTGTGACCAGTTCAAAGAAAGTAGCTGGATAATTAAATCTGCTGGCAAAACATGAGCGCGGATGCCCTCGCCCCCTCCCTGTATTTTGTACTTTGTTTAAATTTAAACACATTTTAATTTTAAATTGTTTCCTCCTGATTTGAGAGTTTATTTTTAGTAGTCTGAAACTGGTTTTATTTTCTACTGACACGAGCAATTTTATGCAGCCTTGTGAATATCTTGTTAATTTAGTTGTGTAAAGGGGGTGAGAGCTTCTTGTTCGAGTTCTTGGGAGAAATCGTCCTATGAAGATTAGGTTAGCCCCAGCCTTCGTGAAATAAAAAGCAGCCAAAACAGGGACTGGCAGAGGGAGGGGGGTTCCCGCGGTAATGTAGCCCAAATGGAACATTTGAAGGAACTGATAATAGAATGGAGTAAAGAAATGATTCATCAGATCATAATTATCATAGTTGATGATGGAGAGGTGTTTGTTTTATAAAAAATAATCGACACCATGGTGGAAATGTTCCCGGGAAGGTTGACGTGCCAGATTAGAAATCGTAAGGGATGCAATTTAATTGAATGGAACTCCTGTAAAGCTTAGTTTGAAGGCGCACCTCTGCTCTTAAGATATCGTGCATAGCTTTCAATTTGGACCGAGACACCAGCAGGGCTGAATGCAGGAAAGATGGGGCTGGCCTCTGCAGGAGCTCGCTCCATCTTCTCTTCACATGCCCATTGGTACTTTATCTAACACACGAGCTGCACCCTGTAAAGTGGAGGAGGGGATGGGGAGAAAATGCGTTCGAAATTGGCAGGTGGATGACCAAATGAAGATACGACCGTTTAAAACAACTGCTCATAAAGCATCAAGAATATGTTCTCTCAGTCTCCAGGCATGATTATTATTCATTAAAAACAATGTTAAAAGTAGAACATGGCAGCATCTCCCTTTTACTTGTGTTTCGGTAACATTCTGTTTGCAGCTCTCACTTTTTGGCGTCCCTTTAGAAACAGATATTGCTTACGATAGGGTTCATCAAGAATCTTCCTCTGCTAAAGAAGTGATTAGCTGTTCCAGAGAATGATTCAACCTGCAATGTGGCTTTTTGTCCTCAAGATTTCTTCGGAACTGGCTGAGAAAAAACAAATATGGAATCTCGAAGGATGCAGATTAACATCCTTCTTGGTATATCTTATCAGGCCCAAAACTCCATTGAAGATGCATGTTTTGGCTGGCCTAAGAAGGCAACAGCAAAACATGTAAGGAGTCCCCTGTTATACTTGGATCCCAACGCAAAATGGTTGTCAGTTCAATGTCCATTGCCTACCTATTCCAGGTAGACAGATAACATTTGTGATTGTCATAGTATCAAGTGTTATTTTGGTCTATGGATACTCAATTTTTGTTCAAATTCATACATTTTAGATTGCACGCTATTGACCTTAAACCCTAATAAACAATTCTAGATAATACCATATTTGTTACTGCGTTTTAAACGAGGATTAGATAAATTTTGAATTTTTTTTATATTTTTAGATATTTTAAAATATTAATGTTAAAAATAATTTTTAAAAATTTAAAAATATTATTTTAATATATTTTCAAATACTTTAAAAAACAATCATTATCCCACTTTATATACGCAATTTGTAAGGTGAGGTGTTGCTAGAAACCGATCTATGCTCTTGAAAGGTCAAGGAAACCTTCCGGTTGTCAGAATCTTAATAAATGCCAAACTCTATGTTTTCCAATCCTATTCATTAGTGCTCTTTTAAGACACTATCTGTAATGATGCATGCACTTGTAGTCAAGGATAAGTTGTTCTATGGAAATGTAATCTATAGGAGGAATTGGTGCTCATTTTCTTCTTCTATTGCATTACGTTCTAGCAGAACATATCACAAGTATTCTTTTGAGTATATGTAAGTATTGCATACTCAAATTTTCTTTAACTTTAACAGAAACTGCTCTGGCGATCTTCTATTACCACTTTTGTGTGTCGGCCCTGACATGACATTGGTGGCTTAAATGGGAAAAAAAAAAAAAAAAAAAAAAAAGGACCGTGGAATATGGATTCGAGTCCTTGCAATCCATTGTTTTAGCTTGTAAATGAAAGTGCCGAAGAGAAGTCCCGACTTTAAGACCAGCCTCGAGAATCTACAAAGCCACAGTCTGTAGCTTAGGGTTTTCACTTTAAGATTTAAATAAAATTTCCTTTTTTTTACCACAATCTGTAGCAAATGCTACTTCCTATCTTACACCAAAGGGGACATGGCCTCTGAATTAAGAGTGTAATGTTAACAAACTCTCCCCATCGTTATCAAATCTTATATAAAGATAATTCATTTATAACATTAAAACTTGTTATATATTCAAGAGGAAAAAAAAAAAAAACGAATAACAAGTGGATCATTGTCGACCATAACCATCAGACAACTCTCCCCATCGTTTTACTTTTATGTTATAAAAATATTTTAAAACAAATTAATTTTTTTATTTTTTCATATTGTTTTAATATATTAATATTAAAAATAAATATTATTTTAATATATTTTAAAGTAAAAATCAATTTGAAAAACAAACACCATCACCGAAATAAATACAGGTCTAAAATATGTTTATCCATCACCCCATTTTCCATATTTGTATGTGAATTGATATAATTACTTTTTTTTCATCTCATCTATCCATCCCAAGTTTTTCTAGTTTAAGAAACCCTCAGGTATTTAGGTTAAATACATTTGAAAATACAAAAGGTATCAATTTGGTATGTATATTTTTTAATCTGAATGCATTACCGTTCTTGTAATTCGATCATAAATACAGTTCGAAATACACGCATTTGATGGGTTATTAAATAATATACAACCATTATTTTAACTTCACC
>Ga0307515_10006539_pt1 | contig 23304 bp, 16 predicted proteins | sample 17_EM_MG_FD_194513 | JGI IMG/M metagenome (GOLD analysis project Ga0307515, IMG submission 194513) | Populus trichocarpa ectomycorrhiza microbial communities from riparian zone in the Pacific Northwest, United States - 17_EM | ecosystem: Host-associated > Plants > Roots > Unclassified | place... | reverse complement strand
ATTTCTCATTTGATCCAAAATGGCACACGCCCACGTAACGTGAAAGAAGGAGCTTATAATATGTGTGTGTGTGGACTTGTTCGTACACATCTTCTGGGAAGAACACAATGGCTCGGCCATAATCATCTCAGCTCCAAGGAGCATAAAGGTCCATGGTGATTTCTTTTTCTCAAGATCTATACATAGAGTGATTATTTTCGGTTCGGTTCGGTTTTTTTTAAAAAAAATAACCAAATCAAAATTTTTTTAAAATAAAAAAACCGAAACCAGGTCAAACCGACCGGTTTCGGTTCGGTTCGGTTTTTTAGGGCAAAAACCTGTTTGCCTCGGTTTTTCCGGTTTGGCTCGGTTTTTTCTGGTTTTGGCTCAGTTTTCTCGGTTTTGGCTCGGTTTTTCCGGTTTGGCTCGGTTTTTTGTCGGTTTTTTTCGGTTTCGGTTCGGTTCGGTTTTTTGCTTATAAAACCGAAACCGAACCGAACCGGCCGGTTTTTTTAAAATTTTAATCGGTTTAATCGGTTTTTTTTCGGTTCGGTTTTTTCGATTAATTTTTTTCTGGTTTTCTTGATTTAATATGTTTTTCAGTTTTTTTTATCACCCCTAGCAAATATGATGACAACCGACAGAAATCCTTCAAAACGTAAAAACTATATGAACAGAAATTTCAAGCTATATGATCAGAAATGAAACAATATTTCTGAATCAATAAATGCGAAATATGATTTATCCTATTAATTAATTATTTATTCCAGACTCCAGGAAATGTTTATGATATCACACTTCCTAAGGACCAAAAGTTGATTTTGCAAGCATGCATAATGAAATAATTTCTTCTTACAAATAAAACTAAATTAATTCTTGGATTTTACTGTTCACTCAGGCATAAAATTATTGTGTACCGTGAATGTGTTATAAGTGTGTTTTTTTTTTTCATCCTTTAATTTTTTGGTCACTTAATTTATTTTTTTATTTGATCCTTCTGATTTTGGTTTTTTGAAGGTTTGGGTTAATGATTTGTTTCAATTTGTCTCAAGAATCAAATTTGATAATTGAACAAAGTTCCAGGCTATTTTTTTGCTACTGTAGCTGAGGCGTGTTCTTAGCATTTTTACTCCCTCAAATTTTTTTTTTATCTTAAGCCCTCTTTATGAGTTTTTACATTTTAATATAAACTTAATTTTCTTCATGTTTTTGGATTTTATTGTTCGCTCACTAGATTATTGTAAATTGTAATAGTATCATGAGTTTTTTTTTTCATTGAACAAAGTCCCCAGCAATTTTTTTTTTTACTGTAGTTGAGGTGTGTTTTTAGTATTTTTAGTCCTAGAAGTTTTTTTTCAATTTTTTTTAATTTTAGTGCCTCTTTTATGAGTTTTTTACATTTTGTCCCAAAACTTTTTTTTTTTTTCATGACAGAAAAGGGAAAGGAAGAGAGTGGTCCGGTTACACTAAAGATGAGAGAAAGTTTAGAAACTGATATTTTTTAGTGATAAGACTCGTCGTTCTTGTTGTCCATAGGTTTTATTTTATAAAGAGAGTTCTATTTAAGTCTACTTTGCCATTTATCTTGCTAAAAAAATTAGATCAATCTTTAAGATTTTTTTTAAATTGGGTTTTTTTTAAAAACCAATTAAATGGTGATTTAATACCAAAAATAGGTTTTTGAACTCCTTGAGATGTTTCTTAGGGTTTTTTTTTTTTTTCACTAGAAAATTTTAAAAAAAAAGGGATCAAAGAGGGTTTTTTTATATCTAGGAGATGACTATCTGATTATTCGACCACCTGTAATGGCTAGAAACTATTGCAGTAATTGACAGGTTGTCTACTGTTTTCTTATAAAAAAAAAACAAAGCATCATCCATCTCTAAAAGAAAAATATTAAATAGGTCAATGGCGCATTGGGCCAAGCACACCCATGAGCTTTTTGTTTTTGTTTTTTCATTTTTTTTAATTTCATATTTTATTTATTTTAAATTGAGTTATATTATTTCATTTTGATATTGGTGAATTTATCATAATTTAAAATAATCTTGATATACCCAACTCAGATGTTATTTAATTAAATAAAAAATAATTTAAAAAAATTATAATCTTAGAATTTTGGATTTTGGTTTTTTGTAAAAAAGAACTGCTGCGGAAAGACATTCTTTATATTTTGTTCAAATTTTTTTTAACAGGCCTGGGTGGGGTTTTTTTAGTTCAAATAAATTTTTGAGCAGGCCACCGCGTAACACGGGCTCCCATCCTTGCGGATTTCATTACTGTCACAGACGCAACAAGGGCCTCCTTCCTGCATTCACTTCCTTCTACCGTTACCAAAACTACCTTAGCAGTGTCTTTGTTGCACACCACGAGCCAAGATTAGGAAACACATGTAAAATTTAAACGGGCACTAAATAGTAAATACTCCCAACAAATGAAATTAATTAGGAAATAAGTGAAGAAAAGATAGAATAAGGGATGGTAGGGCTGTGAATTCCTCACGTCCCAATAAGATTTTCAAACAATTCATATGACAAATCGTAATATAAGGTATGTACAATGACACTTGCAGCCTGACACCTCACAAGAGACAGAGAAGAAATGGGATTATCCAACAATCATTGGCACACAGAGATCGTTCACAGCCCTTTACTACCATAATTGAAATTATTCATACTGAAAACTGCGGGCTTGAAGGTAACTCATGTCATAAACTGACCAACTCGACGCTAACCACGAAAAAAGATGGAGTATGAATCAACTATTGACCAGTGCTTCCCAAAAGTCGCTCCACTGCAGCATGGACATTCCCTGCAGTTGCAATTAGTGCTCGTATATTCTCTTGTGTGTCAAAGAAACCCATTTCTTGAAGCTGTGACAACTGGGTCGCGTATAGTTCTTCTGGGGGCACTGGGTATGCAGAATGTAATGAGTGCAAAGCAGACAAAACTTAATAGCAACATTACAAAACCCGAAAAGGAAAAGAAAAACACGGAAGGAATAGTAACCATTTGATCTGTTGGGAACAGCCAGGCTGCCAGCCCCAAGCCCACCAAACATATTCATTAACATCTCCAAACCAGCATTGTTGGTTGTTCCTGCAAATGCGGCAACAGTACAAACCCATAATTGAACAAATAATCCTCTCAAGACAAAAGGAGAGCTCCTTTTTTCTCCTTATTGGGAGGATCCTGGGAGGGAAATATGTGAGAGAAGAGTCCACTATAACCATGGACGCCCACAAATGAGGTTTAACATTTACGCTACAGTTGTGGATCCAACATGGACCCCAGAGCAATCGAAGGCATTAACACAGCAGAAGTATTAACCATTTATGGTGCAGCTATGAGCGAAAGATAGAATTCTCAAACCGCAGGTCCATTCCTTTTAAAACTGCAGGTAATTCATTATGATGGACATAATATACTCACATTTCTTGCATAATAGCTTACATATATCCTTTTAAAACTGCAGGTAATTCATTATGATGGACCTAATATACTCACATTTCTTGCATAATAGCTTACATATATCCTTTTTACTGATAAAAACTAAAAAGTAAATAAACTCAAAGGTTGCTCACTTGTGTTTTATCATATTTCTCTTTGTTAGAAAATAACCTGTGTTATCCATATTTATAACACCAGAAAAGCCACTACAAGTTCACAGAATCTTTCACGTACATCGTATGCAAGCCCCAAAGAGTTTGACATGGACACAGAGAAATGTTGAGACATCATATACTAAAATTTTAATGCTGTCAATTTCCTTAAAAATAAGAAATAAAATCCTCTGCTGCCTAATATTTCAGAAATTAAAGAATTCAAATGACAGAAAACTATGCTGTTAATGAAACAATGACAAAGATATTAAGCCAATTTTAAAAATTTCTAAATTAAGGCCTGCCTACCAGACAATTTGCAGTTTGAATCATGTAAAGACAGTTGAAAGGGGAAAAAAAACATATCAAAAGTAATCACAAGACATAGTTTCAACCAAAAGAAAAGACACGGTATATTATAGGTGATATCTTCAATACCTGTACCAGCACCAGTCTGACCTTGTGCCCTGCAATGGAGCATCGAGTTAGCCAACCAAAAAAGAAGCTACTGATAGCTACTAATCAATATGAAATCTAAAACCATAGCTACCCCACGCGACTTATAGACAAACTAAGAAAATAAATTGCACCATCACTTACAGGGTTGACTGTCGCTGACCAAGTTGAGACATAAGAGATTGCTGGAAAGTCAAAAGTTGCTGCAAGAAGAGAAATCAAATAATGGCTTAAGCTTACTTTTGAAAACTGTATGGGCACTCTTTTCCAGATTAAATATAATTCACAAAAAAAAAATATTTGTTGCTATTAAGCCACTAGTTAAAGCTATTGACCAACAAAAAATTGCAAATGCCCATGAACAGCATGAAGAAGCATATAATACTCAATGTCTACTTGCTTCCAAGCCTATAGTTTGGTTGTGGTAGTGGCTGTGGCTGTGGCTGTGGCGCCGGCAGTGGTGTGTGTGTGTGGTGGGGGGGGGGGTAGGGGGGTGTTTTGTACAAGTGCTTTGCGGGCATCTACATGTGTTCATTAGAGAGGGGAGAATCTAAGGGCGTGCACAAACAGCTGTAAAGTTCTTATACCTGCATTGTCTCAGGAGACGTCAATTGACGAAGAAATTCTGGGTTTTGCATCATTTCTCTTAGTTGAGGATTGGAATCAAGCATGCTACGGAGTTGGGGATTCATACCAAGAATCTGAAACTTGATTGATATTAGTAAGAAGGAAATTTCACCCACAAGAGTTTTACCAAGCAACATGATAAATTTATACCTGGTTCATGTACTGAGGGCTGGACATGAAGCTTTGCATCATTTGTGAAATAGCTGGATTTTGCATCAACTGGCTCACCATAGCAGCATCTGGCATAGCACTAAACATATTGTCAAGATCAGGGAGACCAAGTCCACCTAGCCCAGTAGGTGCCTGTGGCCTAGTATCACTGGTGGGATTCGACCTTGTGGTGTTAGTTTGGGCACCTCCACCTGTCAGATTTATACAGAGTGTACAGTTAATTAAAACAAGCATTTAATATATAATCTGCATTATGAAAACAAAGCATAAATGAAGCAAGAAAATATTTACTTTTAAGACCACAAAAGTTGAAATTCCTCTTATCAAGCTGTTAAAAAAATCAACAAGTTATCTTGTAAATAGTTTTAGATTGACAAGAAAAGGATCCATACAACACACTGACTAGCAACAAACAAGTTGTGCCTCTTGCATTGGTATGTAATTTTGTCATATACAAACTGAAATGTTACAGAAAAGTATCAGTAATTGCAATTTCCAACATAGTGAATTTCACACGTTATCAGGTTAAAAAGAATACAAGAAGGGGAGATAGAGGTGAGCAAGGAGCAGAATAACATACACCGCACATAGGATTAAACTAAACTGCTCAATCTAACCTCCTCCTAAATAACTTCAATACGGTAAGAAGAGAAAGAGAGAGAGAGCTTACTGCTCCAAGGGTTGGGAAGTGGGTTGGTATTTGGAGCAGGAGAACCAGTGGTGGTTTCAGAACTGGTAGTTGACAAATTAGTTGATCCATCTCTGGCCTGGTTCCCAGTTTGGGTCCCTAAAAGAGCTGCAAATGGGTTTGCACTATCGCCTCCAGCATTTCCAGCCATTGTAGTTGCATTAAGAAATGGCTCTTGAACAGTTTCATACATGCGCCTCAGCATGTTGAATCCCTCAGGAGAAGATTCAATGTTGCTCATAGCTCTATCTGTGTTGCGCATCATCTCACGCATGAGCTCTGGGTTTCGTGCAGCTTCAAGTGTTTGACGAAGTGTGCTAGGATCATTAAGTATATGTGCCAGCTCAGGATTTCGGTCAATTATTTCACGCATTTGAGGGTTGTTCATTAGCAAGTTCCGCATGATTTCAGGGTTATTCATTAGGTTCTGAACAACAGGCGTGTTCATTATGTCTCTCATGATGTTGGGGTTCTGAGTCAGCTGTTGCTGCACTTGTTCAAACTCTGGAAGTCCAGCTCCAAGCAAACCACCACTGCCCCCCAAGCCATTTAAACCAAGTCCTGGAAAGAGTGATCCAAAACCAGATCCTCCGAGTTCTCCATCATCAGTAGAGCCAGCAGCTCTAGTATTGGTCGGAGCAGTATTCGAACCTCCAGTATTGGTTGCAGCAGTTGCATTGACTGGTGCAGATGGTGCAAACCCACGAACCAAGTGGACAGCATGATCTGCCTCCAAGCCTATCAACCATTAAATAACAGCGACGTCAAGTTGAGTACCAGCATTCGCATCAAAAAATGCAACATTTTATTTACTAACACCAAAAACCCGTCAATAATTCCTATAAATAATGTCACCTCCGGCCAGCATCGTATTTCCGTACCTCAACAACTACCAATCTGAAATGCTAGCTACTTAATCCCATTAAACAGTTAATTAATCAATTAATTATCCAGATCAATAATTTTAGAGCACCAAAAAATTTAAGAAATTAATCAAATTAAAAAGGAATTTAATTATAATAATGAAAATGAAAATAATTATTGGCTTCTAATTTTATTACCATAGCTTTGTAGAGTTTGATCATCCTTTAAGATCCGACCCTTATAAATCAATCGCTGTTGATCAGACGGCACATCACACTGATTCGCGATAAGCTGCTTAAACGAATCAACGGTTGACGACAAGCTAATTTTGACAGTGAATTTTGAGCCGTTGGAACATCTGATGTTGACATTGACTTCGTCATCTCCACCGTCGGTATCGTTGCTGCCTCCTTCTACATCTCCATTACCGCCTCCCATAGTCCCCTCTCCTTCACGAAGGAGACGGCAAAGCAGGAGAGATATTATTCAATTTGGCTGTTTTGATAACCCTAACCCTAGAAATTGATTATTATTATTTTTTAATCGAAATGAAGATAAGAAATTGGGAGAATTTGTGTTTCTAAGGGCAAAAAAGGGAAGGGGAGAGAGAGAGTAGAGAGTGTGAAAATGGAATTTATAGATCGTGGAAATCGAGGGAGAGAGATTGAATTTTGTTGCTTGTCCTGCTACCCCGGGGGAGGTCCTTCTTCTCTTTCGTGGTCAAACTACAAAATAGTCCCTTGAGAGCTTTTTAATCCCCATGGTGTTTGGGAAAATAGTAGCAACAATTTTTCAAGTTAATATTTACTTTGAAATATATTAAAATAATATTTTTTATTTTTAAAAATTTTAATATCGGCACATCAAGAAATCCAAAAATACCAAAAAAATTAATTTAAAACAAAAAAATCAAAATTTCATTAAACTTTAGTTGCACCGCTACCTCAAACAGACTCTAAATATCTATTTGTCTGAGGTTTAACTCTGAAGATAAACGGTTCCTAAATCTTCTTAGTAGTGTTTGGGTCATAAGAGATGAAGATACAAGAGAAAAATATATTTAAATTGTTATACGTGTGGTGTTGCGGTGTCACGTGTGGTGTTGCGGTGTCAAGATCAAAGAGTCGCCACATAATTGTTTGATTCAAGGTCACTAAGAGACCTGAGTGGACTAGTCTTATCTGAAGTTCCAGGATAAGGAAATTATTGTGGCTAGGGAAGGTATTATCACCCCTAACACACCTTACTTGAGGTAAACTACATTATATAGTTAGGATGTGGTTTAAAGGTGTTGATGGATTCCTAATCGGTGGTTCATCTATGGATCAGAACAAAGATTTACACTCATGAATAAATATGGCATTTCAAATTTATTATGAGCTCGTATGCCCGAGTAAATTCTTATAGAAAGAATTCATGTGAGTGCTTTGACAAGGTTCATTTATCCTGGAAAACAAAAGTTTTTTCCACAACACGTATATTGTGATGAAAAATACTTCCAATTAAAATTGATGAATATCCAAAATAATTCTGATAATTTTTTAGTCAACTCCTAGTACTTAAATATCAACCTACTGATAGGTCCAATATTTATACCAGAATGTTGATCATTAATTTTCAGGAATTAAAATTTTTAGGGTTATAGAAACATTGGCTAAATCCTTAAGGAATTTTACAAACTTATTGTAAATTCCGAAAAAGACACAAAAATTTTCTAAAACAATGCTAAAAAAATTTTCTCTCATTTTTATAAATAAAAGGCAATTTTTGTAAGAACTGGGTCGTATATAACAAGCAAAAATCATTTTTTATTTTTTATATAAGGTTATGTTTGGCAAAACCATCTTTTCTTTCCCTTGAAAACTGCCCAAATGAACTTAAGGGTGTGTTTGTCAAACACCCTATTAGGCCAAAAATCCTAAGAAAAAGTTGTCCAAACAAATAAAGCCATAAGTACTTGACCTAAAATAGAACCAAATGGGTCAACTCAAAGATATTGGTTCAACAATGAACCAAATCAAAAATCAAGGTTTGACCCAAAAACTAAACCAAAACAAAGGTTTAAATTAAAACAAAATCAAATTTGAAAATTAATACAAAACATAAAAATCTTCGAAGAAAAACGAATCAAACACTCAAATCGTGAAGAACATGAAAAACATTCATCAAGAACCTAACAAACACAAATCTCAATCTAGACTAGTTTTTATGCAATCAATGGCATGGTTTTATTTGAAATCATGCAAGAATCTATAATTTAGCACTCATTCACTTCGATTATCTATGAATCAACATGATTTTATTAAAATAGGTTTCGTTTCAAACTGAGACTTTAGGATTAAAACCCCACATAAACTTGTTATTGATGCAAATAAACCCTTTATTATCTATTAGTCAAGTTTCATGAATGATTTAGTGCACAAAATTCGACTAAAACTGGTCCAAATCATAGGGTTAAGACAATGTTCTTTCTAAGAATATGAAAAAACTGAACTCAGCAATCCATTCCTTCCAATGTTTATTTAATATGAAAGCCAAGTGTATATTTAACAATGTTTTGAGTAGCCCGTACATTCCTTTCAGGATCTTTCATCTTTCATAATTTTGATAATTAAGAACCACACAGTCCATCTTTTTGCCACAATATGCTCATATAATCATTTAGTTGGCTCAAATTTTAATCACTACGAACTTTATCTCATTGCTTTACCCACTCATGTTCTTATGTCCTTTTAACTTAGTTAAATTATTTATTTTATAGGTTTTTTCTTTATCATAGTTATAAACAGTATAACAAGTCATCGCCAAAGACTCCAACCTTCTCATTCTATTGATCATGGCCTCCCTTCTCAATACAACTCTGCAACTCATTCTCATGAGAACGAAGGCTGAATATATGGTGTTTGTACAACTGTTGCGGCCGTGAGAATTGTTCCTGGTGTCCGTACCAATGATCGTAGCTATGTGAGAGAACATCGTCACTTTGAAGTTGGCATTTCTTCTACTCAGTTAGATGCTTCACATTCATCGAAGGTAGATACATGCTCAAAGGCAACTCCATGCGAACCAAATTCCATGAGGCCAACTAAATTTAAACGACACACCAGCTTCAGTTTGGTACTTTAATCCTGACATACCAGAAGTGTTGGCGTATTAACATTAGTACGCTTTCCGGTCCTTATTATCAGCTCATTTAGTTTAAGCAATGTTTTTTTCTTTTTCAAACGAACCTAAAATCTTTTCAACTTTAGCTTCAGCCAATTCCCTTCGGACATTCATAATCTGCCTTTATCCTCCAATGATCTTCTATCAATTGAAGACTAGATTCATGAAAATAGGTGAACAATCAAAGAGATCCTTTACATGAATCCATATGACCATAAGGTTAGCACACACTTAATTCATTTTTCTCTTTTTCGCACTCAAACTTATATATGTTTTGATCATTTGTTTTTTCTTTCTTACATCGTAAGCCAAGCCCTGTGTCTTGCTTATACAATAAACTTAGTTTTTTCTTCCTAACACAACATCTTAGGTTCACATGTCACGCATCCATTATCAATTTTGACCTATATAATGGGTGGTGGCACTGTAGTTGTCCTGAATGTTACAAGAAACTTGGTGGAACTGAAAAGTAGCCTATTTGCAGGGATCATGATGCCATCAATGGTTTACATGTCTCATGGTTAGCTCAATCTTTTCAAACTTTTTAATTTAGTTTTCAACTTCACTCCAATCCCTAATCTTTTTCATTGCTTATTTGACTACTTTTTCATTGGCACAAGTATCGAGTTGATTGTGTTATGACTGATGGAGAAGAAGTAATAAATTTCCTTATGGTTTGTAGATCTGCTGAGGATTTTTTTAGGGCAACATCACACTATTATGTTTATGATAGGAAGTTCAACAATCCATCTGTCATTGCACCTTTGATGCTTAGCAAGCTTAACAAGACCAAGATTTTCCAGCTGCGCTTTAGATCATTCATCTCTTCTTCTAATCGATGTGATAACTTTATTGTTAATGTATTTGACAATGACTCCGAGCAAGAGCTTGACATACAACCTCAACAGCCTATAACAACATTCATACATACATAAATGGATCTTATTGCTATTTTAGCTAGTGGTGCACTGCTTCCTCCAATCAGTCTACTAACACCAACAAGCATTGTCTATGTCATGACATCGCTTCTGGTTCCATAGAAAGCACACCAAAAGACATCCCATCTGCTCTTCAACACGGTGACCATGCTGCAACAAAACATTATTGAAAGAAAAAAAGTGTGGTAGGAGGTTATGGAAAGCAAAACAAGGATATAAAACTTAAGAACAAGTAGAAGATTTGAGAGAAAGGCAATCTTATTATATGTTTTCTCTTATATATTCCTCTCAACCCATTATAATCATGCTTCTGATTATAAGGCTATTTATAGACCTCAAGTCATAGATAAACAAGGAATTAAACTACTCAAAGAAAATCCAAATCCGAACAGAAACGTATTATGTCATATTAACTGACCGATCGTTTCTAAACCAATCGACCGATTCATTTAATTCAACCAGTAGATCGGTTCTTCTATTGTTCAGAAAAACTAAACTCTGGTTTACTTTCAACATCCCTCATTTTTATAACTCCCAGCATATCTCTTATCTTAGCAAAAACATCATATTTAAGTGGCTTTGAGAAAATATTCGCAACTTGGTTTTGTGTCTTTACATGCTTGACTTCAACTTCCTTATTTATAATGCAATCTTGAAGGTAATGAAATCTTATGTCAATGTGCTTACTTCTGTTATGAAATACTAGATTCTTAACTAAAGCAATGGTTGATGAGTTGTCCACATAAAGCTTCTCATGTGACATTCGCAACTCTTTCAATAATCTTCTTAGCCATATGAAAAGATAAACATATGTTGTAATAACTATATATTTAGCTTCACAAGTTGATAATGTGACTATAGGTTGCTTTGTTGAACTCATGTAAATGTTGTGTCTCTCATATGAAAAACAAAACTTGCAATGCTCTTTCTATCATCCATATCTGCAGCCTAATTACTATCATTATAACTTATAAGTTCAAAGCTATTAGAATATCCATAGAACAAGCTAAAATAAACAGTACCTTTGATATACCGAAGGATTCGCTTCAATGCTTTAAAATGTGTTGTAGTTAGTGTCTCTATGAATCTGCTCACAAGTTCTACTCCAAAGATAATATCTGGACAAGTGCTTGTCAAGTATTTCAAAATCCCAACTAGACTCTTGAATGTTGTAGAGTTTATCTTCTCTCCTTCATTATTTTTTGATATTTTCACTTCACACTCAACAAGAGTATTCATTTTTGCACAATCTTTCATTTTGAACTTCTTGAGAATCTCTTTTATAAACTTCTCTTGTTTCACAAAGATTTCATCTTCTCCTTGCTTGATCTCAGTCCCTAAGTAATATGTCATAAGACCAATATTCATCATCTCAAACTCCTTGATCATTGCTTGTTTCAAGTTTCCAAATATCTTTAGATTATTTCTTGTAAAGATCAAGTCATCCACATACAAGCATACAATAAAAGTATCACCAATCTCTTTTATCTTTACATAGATAGCATAGTCATGAGGGCATTTTACTAATCTATTCTTTAAAAAATAACCGTCAATACAACTATACCAAGCCCTTGAGGCTTGCTTCAATTCATACAAGGCTTTGTTTAACTTTAAAACCATGTCTTCATGTCCTTTTGACTTCATAACCCACAAGTTGCTTAATGTAGACCTTCTTTTTCAAGAAATCTATTTTGAAAAACTGATTTGACATTCATTTGATAAATTTTTCATCCATCTTTAATAAATGGATAGAAATATGCTAAGTAAATAGAATTTGCCCCAGTAAGGTGGAAGCTATAAACACTTTTTGTTATGTTTTAAATCGGGTTTTCCTTTAACTTATTTTACATAAAACTCCATAAGAGCTTTGGGTTGAAAGAAAACCTAATATCCCTTATTTTCATGTATTTAGATCAAAATATTTTATTTTGAATAACAAAGATAGTTTCGGAAAGTTTGATGCCAAATTCGATGAAGGTATATTTCTTAGTTATTCTTTTGCTAGCAAAGCTTATAAAGTACATAATCATAGAACTCTAGTAGTTAAAGAATCTATACATGTTGTGTTTGATAAGTCTAACCCATTTTATCTTCGAAAAGTTAAAAAGGTTGGTGTAGATATTATTCTTGATAGGTTAAAACTAAATGAAAGAGGACACTTCTAGAAAGAAAGATCAAAGGAAAAAACCTTAAATGAATCCTTAACAACATGATCAACATGATAAATAGCAACCTTTGCAAATTCTTCCCAAAATAATTTAAAAACTAAAAGGGCTTTCATAAGGTTCAATTATTGGTGATTTATCGAAGGCTTTCCTCCATGACTAATCAAGTCAGTAATGTTGTTTTCATATCTAAGCTAAAACTAAAAATTATAATAAAGCCTTGTGTGATAAGTATTAGATACTCTTAATGCAAGAAAAGCTTGGTTAATCTGAAAGAAATCAAGTATGAGAATTAGTTCCTAAGCTCAAAGGTCATTCCATTATTAGAACTAAATGGGTATTTCACAACAAACTTGATGAATCAAGAGAAGTTGCTTGGAACAAAACTCGTTTGGTTGCCCAAGGATACAATCAAGAGGAATGAATAGATTATGATGAAACTTATACTCTCGTGGAAATAATGGAACTACTTATATGTTTCTTGCATTTGCATATTTAAAAAATTTTAAAATTTTCAAATTGATGTTAAAGTGCATTTTTTTTTAATGGTTATATCCTAGAAAACGTTTATGTTGATAAACCTTCTAATTTTGAAAGCCATAAATTTCCAGACTATGTTTTTAAACTTAAAGAGGCATTGTATAGTCTTAAACAAGCTTCTAGAGCCTGGTATAATAGACTAAATAATTTTTTAATTTAAATTTTTTTTAACATGGGTAAAATTGATTTAACTTTATTTATAAAATATAAAAATCATGATTTAATTATTGTAAAAATTTATGTTGATATTTTATTTGATGTTACTAATGAATTTCTGTGCAAGGAATTTGAATATTGTATGCATAAGGAATTTGAGATGAGTATGATAAAAGAGGAGATGAGTATGATAAAAGAGTTTACCTTCTTTCTCATACATCAAATCAAACTAGAAAATGATGATATATTCATTATTCAAGCTAAATATACCAAGGAGCTAATCAAAAAGTTTTATTTGGAATCCATATGTTTAAGCAAACACTAATATACTTGGTTTTAAGTTAAACCATAATATAATATTTTATGATAACACCAATGCTATAAATGTAACCAAAAACCCCATCTAACATTTTTTGACCAAGCACATAGAAATTAGACATTATTTTATTTACGATTATGTTAAAAAAATTGACATCTTTCTTAAGTTTGTGGTTATAGATAATCAAATAATGAATATCTTCACAAAGTCATTAGGTGAAGAAAGATTTTAAGTTTTACATATGCTATCAAGTGGGAGGAATTATGTCATTTGGGAGGTGTGTGTGGGCTCTTCTGGCAGCGTTGTGAGTGGTGCACCGAGATCTTCACGGTGGTATGACATATATTAGCGGCCAAATGACGATGTGGCTCTAGTGAATTTTTTTTGTCCTCCCTATTTTCTCTCTTTTCTTCTTGGAAAAATACAAAAATATCTTTTCATTTGGTTTTTTATATCTAATTCGGTTCTTATTTTTTTATTGCTATTTTTAAAAAAATATTTATTAATTTTTATCTTCAATTTAGTTTATCATTTAATTTAATTTCATTTTTCTATCAAATTTGGTCATTATTCTTTTAATTCCCATTTATTTTTTATCATTTTCCTAATTCAATTTTATTTTCAATTTTATCCTTTAATTAACATTTGAATTCAATTTATTTTCATATTAAATTTAATTTTCATTCTTTTTATTACTATTTGTTTTGTTTTAAATTATTTTTTGATTGGCTCCCCCCCCAAAAATTTCATCTCTCAACATTTTATGATTGAGAATCTTACTTATTTATTTTTTAGGATTTTTCTTTTATAGTGTTAGTCCTGAGCTCATAACAAGGGTCACGGATTTCAAATATTAACACGGGTTGACTTTGATTTTTTTAAGTTTTTTTTTTTTTAAATTATAATCTTATCCTTCAATATTTGATTTATTGAGAATCAATCTTCATGTGTTTTTTCTTTTTACTTTTCCATCTACGAGGTTATCTTAATCATATGCTCATATGGATTGGTAGCAAACGAACTAACCCGGGTTGACTTGTATTTTTTTTTGTATTACGTTTTTTGAATTTTTATTTTATTTTTACCATTTGACATTGGATTATTTGATAATTGTATTTTATTTTTTTATTTAATTTGTTTTTGATATGGTTATTTAATATTATGACTAGATCATATATTTGATATACTAATCTGATGGGCTCAAATCAAACTCTTTTTATTTTTTTCCTATTAATTTTTTTTACTGTTATATTATTTTATTTGTATTATCAAAATTATATATATTTATTAAATTTAATCAAGTTAATTACCTGAATCTCTTGTTTTTTTTTCCCTTATTTGAAAACACTTGCATCGTCTAAAACTATTGGTGAAAAAAATTTGGGCCAGCCGCAGGCGGGCAACCTATACAGTGACTAACTGATATTACTCGAAATGTTTTATACAATCATCAAAATCAAATCAAAAGATAATACCATTACGAACACTGTGGCGCCATAATTTTCCATCTTTTAATGACAATACTCCAGAGAGGCAAAACACACTTAATTTCCCGTCTCAAATTTCTCACCCCTTTACAGGTCTCTCTCTCTCTCTGATCTCAAATCCCTTTATTTTTTGTATTTATTCTGTAGAGGCATTTTGTCGAACAATCTGTAAACAATGAATTTTCTTATTATTTTTTCTTTTGAAATTCGATGTTACAGAGATTCAACCATACTTTAACTAAAGAGGAATTAAAAGCACCAGTCTGCCATGAAATGGGTCGTGATTTTCTCGCTCAACAGAGTAAAATTTTTCAATCTTTGTTACTATTTTATGCGTTAGTGTTTTAAAGTTGTTAACGTTTGGGCAAGTAAATGCGGTGGTGAAGGAGAGTTTATTAGTTTTTGTGTTAATTTCTGTTGGTTTTTTTGTGTTCTGTTTAAGATTTGGGGTTTTGAATTGTATAAGGTTTGATTTATGATGATTGGTGTAGGATATGTTGTTGATAGATCAAAATGGAGAAAAGTGAATGCTAGGTATCATGGTATAACTCGTTCAATGATTCCTGATGCTCCATGGACGGTTTTGAAACTTTTGCGTGTTGGAGGTAATCCATGTTTCTTTAAGCTTTTGTCTAGCTTTAATGTTCTTATTTTGCCTCCAGTTCATGTTTAAGTAGTTTTTATGATGCTTTGACTGATGTGGTTTGGTGGTTGGTAACTGAAAATGATCATTGTTGAAATAAATGGATTTTTGGGTTAATTACGCTGTTCAAAATTTACTTTCTCAATGCTGAAGAACGCTCCATATCACTAGCTATGCCAAGGGAGAGATTTTTCACTGCATAGGCTGTTGTGCTTACCCTCTTGTTTTCTTGTTGGAATGAAGGTAGGTACTGTAAGCGTGCCTCATTTGAATGTAAGAGGAGTGAGCATTGCACTGGCTGTACAGAATAATTTATCATGATGCTGGTGCTATTTGATTCTGGTTTTTGTTGTTTAGCCTGTGTCTTCATCATACTGATCTTGCTTCATATGAATGTTATACATCCTTCATGAACATGTGGTTTGATTACCTTGTCATATGCAGGATTTGAAGCATACTTAGTGGGTGGATGTGTGAGAGATTTGCTTTTGAATAGAGTACCTAAAGATTTTGATGTGATCACCACAGCCAACCTTCAGCAGGTCATATATTGCTGTTTTAATTTCATTGTTTATTCTTCTTGTTTGGTGAATTTCTATGACTACATGGGTGATTATGTTCATAATTTTTCTGTTCTTTTTTTAATATCTTATTACAGATAAAAAAGAAGTTTCATCGTGCTCATATTGTTGGACGACGATTTCCTATATGCATAGTGCATGTCAAAGGATCAGTAATTGAGGTTTGTTAGCACCTTTAGTGATTACAATTGGTGTTTATTTAAGTCCTTCTTTAAGCCATGATGTAGGCCATTTTAAGCATTCTGCTATCTTTGCAGGTCATATATTATCTTGTTTTTGGCAGTAATTTTTTTATGATTTTGGCTATAGGTATCCAGTTTTGAGACAAGTGCACAACAGTGTCAGGAAAAAGAAAAGGTTCTTTTATCTCAAATGCGAAGGAGCTGTGACGAAAAAGACTTCCTTCTCTGGAAAAATAGTATGCAGCGGGATTTCACAATTAATAGGTGTAGTGTCTTTCTTTTGCTAATTGTTTAGGGAGAATCAAGTTTAAAATTAATTTAGCATGATGGTTTATTATTATAGCAACTAAAACTCTCCAGCCACTCTATTTATTTGTTATAGGATGACATATAAGATCTGAATCTGAGTTTGGTTGATGCCAATAACTTGTTATATTTCATTAAATTGTGGATGCAGTTTGTTTTTTGACCCTTTCATGAATCGCATATATGATTACGCCAATGGAATGGAAGATGTAAGGTCACTAAAGGTGATTCTCTTTTCATTTACCAATGAAATCTGCTTTCAGATTACTTCTCTAATTCATCATGTTAACTGAAAATTTTCTCAGCTAAATTTTTTTTCTCACATTTGATATTGTCTCAGCTACAAACATTAATCCCTGCTCGACTGTCATTCCAAGAGGACTGTGGTATTTGCTTTCACAATTTATATATTTGATCGTTTAGCTCCATGGAATTTTCGTCTTCATCACTGAATATGCTATCACTTCAACCTGACTGGACTCGTATATGCAAATTGTCATACAGCAAGAATCTTGCGGGGCATAAGAATTGCAGGTCGTCTAGGCTTGTCAATTTCTAAGGATACTGAAACTGCAATATGTAAACTTCAATCTTCTGTCAAGAGTCTGAACAAGGTACTTCGAGTTTCAAACAAGACTTCTCTATGAAATCTTATTGTTTAGAGGTTCTAAGTTTTTCTTGGCCTCTGTGCTGGAGATATTTTCCTTATTTTCTTGGGCATTGTTACTCTTTTCTTATCCAGTCCTCAGTAGCTGCATCTTAGGTTTGCAGGCAGTAAGTGCCATTTAGTTTCATCAACGACATCATATTCTTACCAAGATGGCATCCTCTGTTTATTCAGGATAGGATAAAGATGGAACTGAACTACATGCTGTCCTATGGAGCTGCAGAGTCTACTATCCTTTTGCTCCAGAGATTCCACCTGCTTAAGATATTTCTTCCCTTTCATGTTTGTACCTTTTCAGTGTCCAACTTACTGCATTTTCTTCTTATAGTCACTAATTTACCCTTGTATCTGAAATGCAAGTTTTGATTGCAGGCAGCATACCTTCACGAACAGGCTGATGAAGTATCTGCTCAGGGTTCCACAATGTTGATGGTAGGATTAGCTTTATGGGAAAGAAAAATTGACATTGCAATTTTGTCAGTGATAAATATGCTTCTAAGGTGTATGAATGTCTAGGATTTGATTAAAGTAATATTCTAGTAATTGATCGCAATAATATAGGAAAGTACTGAAATAAGGTTAGCTACTATGGAAAAGAATGAAATTGCAATTTTATCACTGATAAACATGATTCTAAGGTATGTCTAGTATGGACTTAGCTAGGATATGGTAAAAAAAAAGAGTCTAGGAATTGATTACACATTAATGTAGGAAACTACTGGAAATATTAATGGACATTTTTTAGTCATTGTTGGAGAATGCCATGTCGAATCTCGCTTGGAAAGACTGTAGCATTCATTATTGTTGGAAATATATTAACTATTATATAATGTTTTGAATAGAATTGATTGAGATTATTCACTATCTGCAAGACTAATACCTGTACATATTGTGTTCTTTTGGATGTCATCTGGTCTGCTAAACATGAAGTTGATAATAATTATTTAAGTGAAAAGTTTTGTTTCTTTGGGTATGGCAACTCAAAGATGATTAAATGAAACAAGAGCTGCCAGAATTTACTAATGAGGGGAAGATTTGGTTCTGTGGAGATCAAACAGGCTGTGTCCATTTCATACATGGCATCCTCTACCGACATGCACGTGACGTGCTGGTAGAGGAAGTGACAGGTACTGGACTTGATGCCGTTCACTTTCAACTATAACAATTTCCACAGCAGCAGCATCTAGCCTCTTGAAACTTTATGTTGCTTGTGTATGCTTAATCAATTCTAGTTACTCCAAGCTTAATACAAGTTCAACTGAAACCAGTACATTAATTAATTTTATTTAATCCTCTTCATTGCTTCAATTTGTTTCTTTTTGGCAGAAATTGTTATACAGTTTGGATAAAATAGTTAGCAGTGATCGACCTTGTGATTGCAGTCTATGGTAAGCCAGCTGTTTACCTTTTCTGATTAATTGTCTATCTAAATGTGACAGTATAATTGTTCTGCCTTCACCACCACCACAAGATATGGTTATTGTACCGCCAATTTCACTCCCCTTGAATTTATCCAGATTCGGGAAAGTTCTATCCATCCTGCACACACACACACGCACACCAAGAGAAAACATGATGGTGATAATAAAAAAAAATATAATAAATAACTTGTCTGGATATTAGCTCTTGAAGTCAATTGAAAGAACCTAAATGTCTTTGCAAGGTTAATACTCTTGAGATAGTCTTAAGGGGGACAGCGAACAAATAGATAAGTAGGCGAGAAGCTGCTCAAGCCCTGTTATAGATTTTGTATGACCTCTGGTTCTAGCTGTACTTTACTATCAAAGATGGATGAGCCTGCTATCAAACCTCAGAACAACAGCATTGCCAGTGGCTGAAATGTGATCTTACTTTGCAATTGGTTTGAGAAACCCCTCATCCAGTGTAAAAATCATCTTCATTTTAAATACTTTGCAAAAAACTGATCTCCTTTTACTTCTTGGACCTTAATTTGAAGGTTTATCATGCTGCGCTCTTTCCTCAAAATTGCCGCCTTATTTTGATAGCATAAATTCTATTGTTCGGAGGACTATCCAGTTACTGATTCATGCTTAATCTGTACATGAGTTCAAGGCCTTGGGTCAATTTATAGTTTATTTTTTATTTTTATTTTTATTGATCCTGTTCAGTAAGTAAAGAAATTATTATGTTAGCTCTGCTCTGGTGGGTCTAAGGTGGATTCTGGCCAGGGAAAAAGTGGTAGGGTCATGCCAATATCATGTCTAGTTCAATTTTCACTCATGAAATACACTTTTTCTTTAATGTTTGGGAATGTCTTTCACAAGTGAGTCCACTCCCATGCACCCTTGGTTTCATTCACACTCTAGGATTCACAATGTTAGTGATGGGTGCGTGATATTGGGTTCCATCCTGTCCAAATAGCACACCAGTAATCTTATCTTTTCTTCTATGCTGAACTACATGAATAGTATGTGTGGTAGTGCACATATTTGTATATGTTTCCAGTTAAGGTTTTCTGCTGGGGACATGGCTGATGATCATGCTTTGTATATGTAACAGGGTTGGACTGCTAGCCTTTCACCAAGCATTAGTACTTAATCCACAAGATGCTTTTGTAATCTGGGCCTTTGCTTCTATACTATATTGTGGAACATGGCAGGAAGGTGTTAAATTTGCAAGAGAAAATGCAAAAGTGGAAGGGAGATTTGTACCAGAGATCTCTGGGTTCTCTGAAATTAAATCAGATGAAAAACTTGCTGAAGAAGTTTCTCAGTTAGCATCTTTAGTTCAAGATGCTGTAAATGCTTTTACAGATGAAATTAGTTTATCTGAATCCCTGTCCAGATACCTGGACCCCCCCCTCGATGTTTTTGTAAGTGTGCATATTATGATTTAGTGTGTGTGTGTGTGTTTTGCTAAAACTTCATAAAGTTTGTAGCACTTAATAATCCTTGGGTTTTTTTTTCCTGAGGCCCTTTAAACCTTCCATCATACACTGCCCTTGCCACTCTTCTGAATAATTAGAAACTGGCAGAATAAGCTAATCTGCATAGTTGATGTCTTTTACCATCACAATCTTCATCTTGCTTTTAGTATCAGATGCAAATGATTAGAATTGATGTGTGGACTATCATACTAATGCTTAAAATTAGTATCTTGTTTACCATAACATGCAAATGTGTATAGCTTTACAAGCGCAGGCATGAATGTCAGACATTAATATATTTAGGAAATAACCATGTGCGTTGAACTTGTGAATTGGATTAAAGTTGATACCTGACAGGACATGAATCAATTATCCTCTCTGAATTAGGTAACCAGATGTCCTACACTTGTAGTTGAATAATCAAGCCACTGGCATTTTCTTGGTTCATAGAATAAATCCACCCTTTATTGTTCCAAATACCGTATCTATGTTATATTTAATGTTAGGAACGCTGCATGTTTAGAATTTGGAGGAATTGATAAAAGGGGCTTTCTGACCTTGCCAACAACATAATGACACTAACTGCCATTTCTCAGTGTGGAGAGTTTTGCTACATGATTTAGTCCTGCCATTTTTTTCCTGCTTTGTGAGTCTCTGGATATGTATAATTTATGCAATGGTCACTTGAATGAAAACCTTCTCAACTAAGCAATTCCTCATTATATATAATCTGCATTGTTTTCTTTGTTGAGTAAAACTCTTTGTTTGGTGCTACAGGTGTTTGTATCAAAGAAAATAGGTGAACATGCTGGTCTTCTTTTTCATATGCAATCTTGTGAATATAGAAGAGAGAGTTTCAAGATTGACTATGATCTGCTTGTGAAAGGGGATCTGTATGAGACTAGATTTGTCCTGGGCAAGGTTATTTTGAAAACTTTGAGTGGTGGGCTTGTTCAAGGAGGAAAGGAGATTATCAAGGAGGAGTTAAAAGTCGTCAAGGTGAATCACGAGCCAACACTTTCTGATCTGGCAAAGGATGGACGTGTGGTCAAGAAGGTGAAAGAACATGTTCTATTATCATTTGATGAACAAAAGATAGAGAAAGTGAAGCAGAAGGAAAAGGTAAAGATGAAATGCTCTTCAGAACAGAACATTAATAGCACGAAGGAAGAGGTAGATTTGAAAGATGCATCCATGGAGATAGCTAAGAAGCAGCGGAAGGTAGAGGAGAAATTATGTTCACCACTGCAGGAGAGTGATAAAAAGCAAGTGGCTGTTGGCGATGAGGAGCACCAGCATAGGGCTAAGAAGCATAGGAAGATGGTAGAGAAGGTGAAGCGCCACGAGTTATGTTATAAAGAAACGATAAATAGTATGAAGGAAGAGGTAGTTTTGCAAGATACACCCATGGAGATAGCTAAGGAGCTGCGGAAGGTGGTTGACACAAGGCAGGTTTCTGAGGAGAAATTTCATTCCCCACTGCAGGAGAGTGATAAAAAGCAAGTGGCTGTTGGCAATGAGGAGCACCAGCATAAGGCTAAGAAGCATAGGAAGATGGTAGAGAAGGTGAAGCACCACAAGTTATGTTATAAAGAAACAATAAATAGCATGAAGGAAGAGTTAGTTTTGAAAGATGCACCCATGGAGAAAGCTAAGATGCAGCGGAAGGTAGTTGACACAAGTCAGGTTTCCGAGGAGAAATTTCATTCACCGCTGCAGGAGAGTGATAAAAAGCAAGTGGCTGTTGGCAATGAGGAGCACCGGCATAGGGCTAAGAAGCATAGGAAGATGTTAGAGAAGGTAAAGCACCAGGAGTTATGTTATAAAGAAACGAAAGAGCCATTTAATGTAATAAGGAAGTGTAATCCAAGTGAGGATGAGAAAGTTAAGGGGGGAGAGAAAAACGATAGGCCTCCTGTATTGCAGGAGATGGTCAAGGAAAAAAGTGTCCAGTCTTGTCTATCCAGTCTCTTCAAGTGATGGTGCCCGTTTTATTGCAAGATACATGTAGCACTGGGGGAAGGCATTGCCATGTAACTAACAAATGACTGGCACAAGTTAGTGGATGTCTTTTGCTATCAGGCACAATTTCCTTGTCACTGCAGGTCTGCTGTAAAAGGGGCTGATGGTAGCTTGTCCCAGGTTACATTGGCTTATTGTCATTGTAACATCATCCAGTTTTGTAGTATTCTTTTGTTTCATAATTTAGAAAGAATTACAATTGTCGGCTTCAGCGGTCATCTTAACAGGCAAAGTATATCTATATGGTTTGTATTAGGTTATGTTTCGGGAAGGTTAAGAGCCAAAATGAGTAGCTAGCTCAAGCTAACCATGTAATTCTTTAGGTTTTTGGGAATTTCTGTTGTATACTTGGTTAGGAGTTGATGGCCATCAAAAGAATGTTGCTTCACTTGTTTGTCAATCCGTGTATTTGAGTATAATATGTGAGCAACCGTCACAAGAATGTAGCATAATCTCTCGTCGTTTTAGGATGGTAAATGATTATTTGTTTTTGAGTTTTTAAAAAAAAATTAATTTTTTTTTTATTTTTTTATTTTAAATTAATAATTTTTTGATGTTTTCAAATTATTTTGATACTTATATTAAAAATAAAAATATTATTTTAATACATTTCTAAATAAAAAATAGTTTGGAAAACAATTTCTACAATACTTTCAAATATCCTCATAGTTCTCATGAGGACAAGAATTCTTGTTGTTTCTCACAATCTAGTTCTTGAGATGTTTGGGAGTACAGTAGTAATTGTTTTTTTAAATGTTTTTCACTTGAAAATATATTAAAATAATATTTTTTAATTTTAAAAAAATTATTTTTAAAATGTGCATATAATATTTAATTTTTAAAAATACTAAAAAAATATT
>Ga0307515_10006538_pt1 | contig 23306 bp, 1 predicted proteins | sample 17_EM_MG_FD_194513 | JGI IMG/M metagenome (GOLD analysis project Ga0307515, IMG submission 194513) | Populus trichocarpa ectomycorrhiza microbial communities from riparian zone in the Pacific Northwest, United States - 17_EM | ecosystem: Host-associated > Plants > Roots > Unclassified | place... | reverse complement strand
ATAGGCAGATATTGCTATAGATTTTGTTATCGACCTACCGCCTTGTAAACGATATGGCCGAACCTATAAGAACATTCTTATAATAATATGCTAACTTATAAAAGAACGCCACTACGTCCTAACTAAAGGTGTAGCTATAAGCGACGTTGCTAATACCTTCCTCCGTAAAGTTTACCGACTATATAAGTTACCTAACTCTATTACGTCTAACTAAGGTATATAATTTAACTCTAATATATAGAGGCGGATCTGCTAACGCCTTAGTATCTCTGTTAAGATATCTATATCCTTTTACTATAAAACTATAAGATAACCGGAAAACGCTAACGCTAGTATAAAGGCGTACTTACGATAGGTAATCGCCTATAGTTAGGATAACTAGGTAGACTACCTTCCGCTAGGTAAATTTGCAGTAAATAACTACGTCTTAGCCACTATAGGACTTACTCTGTTCTTCGCGAATAAAGGATATTACCTATAATCTGGTATAGAGCTACTAGAGCCTATTAATAAGAAACTGCTATATAGAAAATACCTTAAGATGCTACTTGCTAATTAATATACAGACCGTATAAAAGACCTATTTAACTACTATAAAGGAGAGATAGCCTAGGCCTAAGTAAAATAAGCTTACTTCGCTAACCGCTATAGAACACCACCACCTAAGATGCGTGTTGGTAACTAGGTATGGTTAAATGCACGTAATATCTTTATATAAAGACCTATAAAGTTACTTAATTATAAGAACCTTAGCCCCTACTAAATTAAACAAGTTATTAATAGAGGAGCTATATATAAACTAGAGCTCCTGCCTACCTTAGCTACCCGCGGGATATAGCCCATATTTTACCTATAGCTACTACACCTTTACTAGCCTAACCCTCTACCAGGACAAATATAGCTTAAACCCCTACTAATACTAATCTAAGATAAGAATAAAGATAAGAACTATAAGGAGTAGACTATTAAACGAATTATTAACTCTAAATACTTTAGTAAAGGCAGAGGACGGCAGCTCTACTATAAAGCTACCTATATAGGATTTAATATAGATTAGCCAGAATGGCAACTATAGGAAGATTTTAAAAACGCAAAAGATCTAATTAGCGATTTCTACTATATAAACCTATAGAAACTAGGCCTAAGTAGAGATTTCGTACCTAATCTCCTATAGGAGCCGTTACAGCTAAATTATTATATATTACCGTTATGTAACTACTCCGATAAGATATTAAGGAACTTTAACCGCCGGTTAAAGTTGTCTAATTAGTTAGATTCTAGACGCTAAAGAGAAGCTAACTAATTAGGATTTTCTATCCCCAGGATAGAAAATCGCTATTAGCTCGCTTACTACTAGCGCCTTAGCAACACCCTTATACCTTACTAAGTCCCTAATAGCCTCCTTCCCCTCTATAGCCTAGTACCTTCGTATAGTAGCAACCTATAAGCTTTAAGTCAGAAGCACCTATACGAGCCCATTATACCTATAACGATATTCCTTCTTCTAGATACCCTAAGCATTTCCCCCTATATATATATATAGCAACTACAGCGTCGCCAGAGCTCCGCCTTAATAGGAGGGGGGGTAGTGTTACGGAACCCGACCGCAGGGGCCTCTATAGGAGAACCCCGTGCTCTTATATACACCTCGCGTATAGCTTATGTCAGCTACGCGAGGGTATATTACCTCCTTACGCCCTTAACCCTTACGATTAATCGCGTAACGTTTTGTAGACTCCCCGAATACATACGCTTTATAGCCATTGCCCGCGTTCTATGACAATACTAAAGGGTTAGGTAACCGCTCGGATTATTACAGTGCGGTAGTCGGTTTAGGGTAAATAGCTACTATAGGTTCGGGACTCGCGTTTCGCGTATTTAACTCCGGAGATAGTATTCGGTCTTAGGGTTTTAGTGTAGGCATCTTAAGGGTACGGACTTCTTCTTAGAGGGCTTCCATTGTTTTCTAATACCATGCTTTTTATTCGGCTTATTATTAAGTTAGGGTAACTCGTTATTGTTTAAGGGCCTCTATAAAGGACTTCTATATACTTACTATTTGTTTTTAGAGGATAGATATAATATTAGCGCCCGTCACGGGGGCTTTAGGTGCGTTTTCCATTTTGGGTAGTAGTATAAGTAGTTAACGCAACGTAGTGTTACGGAGTGAGTATAAGTAGTGATAATATATAACAAAGTAGATATTATTAAGCTATGTATATAAACTGTGTAATAAGGTTAAGATATTACGTAAGGAGAGAAGGTAGGGGAACGGAAAGAAAGGGTATATATTGTTAGCTTAGTTGCTTAGTTAATACGTGTATGGAGTAGAATAGGATTTAGGTAGTGGTCCTAGCAGAACTTGGCAGGATTTAGTAAAACTTGGCGGAATATGGCAGAATATGGCAGATTGCCGTCAGATTGCCGCAAATTACCGTCTTATGGTCAGTCTCTAGTTGCTAAGTCGGTGGAAACAGGTGGACGTGTATAAGGTATTACGGGGGTGTCCCGTAATAGAGAGGTAGAAGGTTAAATAAGATACTAGAATAAGCGCTACTATATTAAGTACTAATGTTACGGCGCTGGTGGAAACTAGTAGATATTAGTAGATTATAGTAGATAATTGTAAATAGTTTAAGATAGTTTTAAATAATTGCCGTTACGTAACTAGAGGATTGTATATAACGTTAAGTAGCGTTACCCTCTATTTCCTTTCCTTTCTCTAGCTTTAGATTCTTATTTATAGACTACTAATTATATAGGTTTGTACATCTCTCTTACTATACTTATACCTTAATTAACTAAGTTGCTAATATTATCTAAAGCTTATCTACTCTTCTTCCTAAGAAGGAACTTAAATATATCTATAGGACTATAAATAAAAATAGAATATAAAAGTAGATCTAAAGACTATTACTAAAACTAGAATAATAAAAAAGAATAATAAGACCTATAGAATACGTATAGACTACAACCCCTATAGAATCCTACTAAAAGTTACCCTAATAACTATACTACTATATTAAGAAATACAGTAGCTGGTAAAGTAGCTATAGGACCCTAAAATACCTCTAATAGTAAAATAGCAACTAACTTAAACTCTTAGGTAGAGCTTATAGTAGCTAATACCGAAATTAAATAACTTTAAGAGCTGCTTAAAGCTAGAGAACCCCCTATACTTAGTAAAGAGTTATTAAATACCTAGAGACTTACTATAGTCCTTAAAACTCTAGCTTAATATATAATATTAGTATTATTGCGGTCCACAAGGGTTGTGGACCCTCTATTATTTATAAACGGAACTAGCCCTATATTTAATAATTAAAAGCTTTAATTATAGGATAAGCTTAAAGTTAATACAGACTACTTCTCTACTACTTAAGCTAAAATAGCTTATATCTTCGGCTGTACCGGCGGGGATATATAGATATACCTACGTCTGGAATATGTATAGGACTTAATAGATCCCTTCCTCTCTAAAGAAAAAATAATTATCTACCTATCTTCTATCTATAAGGACCCCTTTAAAGTATAAAACGCTTAACTTAATTATAAAAGCCTAAATATAAAAACAATAGAGACCTTCTTAGCCTTTTAGACCCGCTTTTTACACCTAGCTAGCTAGGCTTAAATAGTATAAAGCTAAAAACCCTTTAACTTAGACTATAAGTAATATAAAAACGGCCCGTAATGCCCTAGTATAATTAGTAACCCCTATAGTACCACCTATATAGCCCGCCGCTGATTTAGCAGCTAGCCGTACGGCTAGTCCTACTATATTAGCGACTTAGTTAATTAAGACACGAGTATGGCAAAAGGGACGCGTAAGCCTATATAATTGGTAGTTTATAAACAAGGACCTAAAGCTAGAGAAAGGAAAGGAGACGGAGGGCAGTGCCGCTTAACGTTATATATAATCCTCTAGTTATATAACGGCAATTGTCTAAAACTATATAAAATTGTCTACGATTGTCCGCTATAATCCACTAATATTTACTAGCCATAATCCACCAGTTTCCACTAGTGCCGTAATATTACCCCCCCCCCCTCCGAAAAAGCCTGCCCTTAGGCTTTATATATCCGCATTATGTCTATAGAGTATTTTTATCTTTATACTTAATAGGCAGCTTATTATCTTCGCTATTCTAGCACTCTATCTACTTATTAAGGTACTTTAGGGGTCCGGGTTTATTAGGGTAACGGCTATAAAACTTCTAAAGCTTATAAGGGTTACCTATAAAGTTCTATATAGGGTACTAAGTGGGGTCTAGGTCGTATCCTTTCTAGCTAACGCGATATTTTAATATTTCCCTTACAAGCTTATAGGCCAATACTTCTTTAATTTCCTATTTATTATTACTATTAACTTAGATTAATAGGGGAGGGTTATTCTTTTATCTAGGCAATAGGTTATTTATAGCTTTTTATAGTTTATTTAGAAAGAAAATAGGGTAAACCTTAATTAAATCTAGGAGCTTTACTTTATATAAGTTGCCTATCTTCTTAAGGACCTTATACGGTCCTACTATCTAATAGTCTAGCTTACGGCTAGGTCGTTCCGTCTTCTAGTTCTTTATTATAACCCAGACTATATCTCTTACGGTAAAGTTAGGCTCTTGCCTATACTTATTCACCTACTATTATATCAATTTCTAGGCCTTTTCTATATTTATATAGGCTACCATCTAGGCTTCTTTTAAGCGCTTAGTATACTGCTAAGCCTCCTTATAAGATAGTTTTTTATATACAGTCTAGGGCCCTTCTAGTCTTTTTTAGCTAAAGCTTATATAGGGTAAGTAGCCCATTTCTAGTTAAATAGGGGCAAATCCTATAGAGTTATAGGGTAGGGTTGCTTAGGCGTAGTTTATTAGGGGTAGCAGTTTAGCCTAGTTATTTTAAAAGTAGTTAATAAAGGGCTTAAGTCTCTGGTCTAAGTATTAATTTATAATTTCCATCTAACTATTTATTTAGGGGTGGTATGCTATAAAAAGCTTTAGCTTAATATCTAAGATCCGAGTAAACTTATTCTAGAAAGCTAATATAAATTGCGGTCTATAATTAGATATAATAGTATCCGGTAGTCTATAAATTTAGTAAACGTAGTAAATATATAGTTAGGCCGCCTCTTTAGCATTAATATTTTTATAATAGGGGATTAAAAATAAGCGTTTACTAAAGCGGTTAAGTAGGATTATAACTATATTATATCCATTATAGTCTATAGGTAGCTTATAAAAGTCTATAGAAATATTTTACTAGAGGCGTTCTAGTATTAGGAGTAGTTTTAATAGTCCTAGGGTTTTATCTTATAGGATTATAGATCTATAGCAGCTGTTATAATTCTATATATAATAGTTAACGTTAATAACTATTCCGGGCCAGTAATAGCGGTCGCTAATAATCCTATAGGTTTTTTTTCTAGGGTAGGCTGTAAAGACCTAGGTATATACTTTAGTAATAAGCTAAGTCCGTAAGTCCTATTTCTTTACTACTACTAGCTATGCCTAGTACTTAAGTAGTTTATTTTTAAGGGACTATAGGCTAGTAATATCCTTTACCTTTTTACGGTACTCCTATAGAAAAGGGGCCGTATAGTTTACCTATAGTAGTTTATTAATAAAGTTAAGTTCTAGGAAGTTAATAGGGCATATCTTAGCTTTTAAAGATTCTGTACTTAGTTCTGCCCATATTTAAAGGTTAAAGTATTTTAGTTATAGTAGCGTCTAGGTCTATAATAAGATCTTTATAGCCGTCTAGTTATTTAGGTCTTATTTATGCCTTATAAGAGCGTTTATACGGTTTATAGCATCTAGTCTATATATAATTAAGAAGTTAAACTAAAATAGTATATCCGCCTAGGTTACCTACTAAGCTGTAAGGGCCTTATAATCTAAAACTACCTTAATCGGCTTAGGGATCCCCTTTAGCTATATACGCCAGTACTAAAAGCTAAAGATAATAGCTAGTATTTCTTTATTATAGATATAGTAGTTTAGCTTAGCATCTATTATAGTCTTTAAATAGTATATAATAGGGTATTATTCACTATCTAGTTACTTCTAAGAAGAAAAATACTAGCTATTTTACTATCTAAGGTATTAGTTTTTAGTATTAAGAGCCATCTTAGGTTTAAATAGGTAAGTAAAGAAGCCAATACTGGCCGTTTTTTAAGCTTATTAAAGGCCTGCCTATATATAGCGTTAAAATAAAAGGGCTAGTTTTTTCTAGTAAGATAGTTTAGAGACTAGGTAATCCTACTATGGTTTTTAATAAAGCGTTAGTAGAAGTTATAAAACCCTAAAAATAATTATACTCCTTTTATAGTCCGTAGAGGTACCTACTAGTTAATTATAGCTATTTTCTTTAGGTTAGCTTTAATTCCGTTTATACTAATAATAAAACTTAGGTACTTTATACGCTTAATACTAAACTTTAACTTCTTAATATTAACCTAGAGGCTAGTCTTATAGAGTTATTATAGGACTTTATAGACGTGCTCCTTATATTTTAGCTTATTCTTAAAGTAGATTATAATATAATCTAAATAGGCCGTATAGAAGTCGTTAAGGTAGTTAAAGAGTATATAATTTATATACCGCTAGTATATAGCTAGTCCGTTAGTTGGTCTAAAAAGAAGTACTTTTTATTTATATATTCCGTAATAGGTTTAAAATATAATAAAATCCTTAAACCTAGGGTTTATTTTAATTTGGTAAAAGGCCTAGCGGATATTAAGCTTTATAAAGACCTTAGCTCTATTTATTTAGGCTAAAGTCTTATTAAGTAGGGGAAGTAAATAGCGGTCCTTACGGGTTATATTATTTAGCTTATAGTAATTAATATAGAAGTAGAGTCCTCTATTTAGCTTTTTAATAAAGAAAATAGGTAAGGTAAAAGAGGCTTAGCTAGGCTTAATAAAGCACTTATTTATGTTATTAATAAAATACTACTTTATAGCCTATAACTTAGTAATAGACTGCTTATAAAGGGGGCTAAAGCTAAGGGTATTTTTCTTACTCTACTTAATCTTAATCTCATAATTATATAATTAGTAAGGTGAGGTATATTAGATACTATTTTAGAGAATATATCTTTAAATTTCTAGTATTAATAGGGCAGCTTTTATTTTACTAGTTCCTTATTTATAAGCTTACTTTCTTATCTACTAAGCTTACTTTTTTTCTTTAATTATTTAATTAATTTTATATAAGCTTGTTATAAAGGTAATAGTATTAAGCTAAACTAAGTTCTAGTAGAATCCTACGGCACTAATATAGTAGATATTAACTGGTAGGAGGTTTACTAGTTTCCTTATAGCCGTTTTCCAGACCGTATTTTATAGTTTAGGGTTTATAATCTTTTTTAGCTCCTATTCTATCTTCTATAGGTTATCCCTCTAATCTATTAGTTTAGTATAATATCTAATATCCCTTACTATTTTTTATAGCTATATAGGGCCTAAGCTCTCTATAGAGGGCTTTTTTAGATCACTATTAACTTCTTAGGTCTTTAATACGGATGGCGTAATATAGGTAGTCTAGGGGCGATATAGTATACCAATTTATTATAAATTAAGCTATATATCTTTCTTAAAAGCCTAGTCCCTATATATAGCATTAGCTTAGTAAATAGTATTAATCTAGGGCCGTATAAGGTTTTCTATTATAATACTAATTTCTTTTATAAAGGAAGGGGTTAGGGGTAGGGTTTTGGGCTAAATAAGCTGTTTATTCTATATATTAAGCTATAAGCCTAAATAGGCCAGCTATTTTTACTTTAAGATTATATTATAGCTACCTAAGTCTATAATAAGAAAGGGGATATTATATTACTTTTATCTATTAACATGGAGGTAAATCCGTAAAATAGTTATAATAGGTAGCCTTATCCGCCTATTATACCCACAAATAGGAATTAGTTTAGGCAGTTCTTTAATAGGTATATTTAGAAAGTTAGCTAGCTTTATAATATATTAGGTATCTATTAAAGTAAAGGCATTTACTCTAGAGTTAGCTAAAGTAGAGGTTAAAACTTTATATTTATTACGGAATAAAGTATAAGGGATAGTGTAGCTTCTTTTACTAATTAGCTAACCTAGATTAATATCTAATATATTAATCCCTTTTAACCCTAAAAAGGAGTTTTTCTTTAGGGTTCCTCTTTTTCTAACTCTATACTATCCTTTTAGATTAATAGAAACTTATTTGCTTTTACGTCTATTAGGTAATCCTTTATATAGTAGCCTTTCTAACTATAAGAGAAGCAAGCTCCTTAATTACTAAGGGCTTATATATAGGGGTTGCTATATATAGGCTAAGTATTCGCTAAACCTATAGTAGAACTAGCCGTATAGCTAGCTACTAAATTAGTAGTAGGCTATATAGATAGTGCTATAGGGGTTACTAATTGTGCTAGGGCATTATAGGCCGTTCTTATATTGCTTATAGTCTAATTTAAAGGGTTTTTGGCTTTATACCGTTTGGCACATACCTTAATTTAATAAAGGCCTTAGTTAATAGCTAAGCACTAATCTATAAGTTCCTTTAGCGTCTATATAGTAGTAAAAACTAGTAATATAGCTTGCTATAGGTCTAGGGTAAGCTTATTAAATAGGCCTAGCATTAAATCTTTTTAGGGAATTTAAGCCTAGCTAGTTAGGTGCAGAAAGCAGGTCTTAAAGGCTAAAAAGGTCTCTATTGTTTTTATATTTAGGCTTTTATAATTAAGTTAAGCGTTTTATACTTTAGAGGGGTCCTTATAAATAGAAGATAGGTAAATAATTATCTCTTCTTTAGAGAGGAAGGGATCTGCTAAGTCCTATATATATTGCGGACATAGGTGCATTTATACGTCCCTATTAATACAGCTAAAGACGTAGGCCATTTTAGCCTAAGTAGTAGGGAAGTATTCCGTATTAATTTTAAGCTTATTTTATAAATAAAGCTTCTAATTATTAAATATAGGGTTAGTTCCATCTATAAGCAATAGAGGGTCCGTAACTTTTACGGACCGCAATAATACTAATACTATATATTAGGCTAGGGCCTTAAGGACTATAGTAAGTCTTTAGGTATTTAACGACTTTTTACTAGGTATAGGGGTTCTTTAGCTTTAAGCAGCTTTTAAAGTTATTTAATTTTGGTGTTAATAGCTATAAGCTCTACCTAGGAGTTTAAATTAGTTGCTATTTTGCTATTAGAGGTATTTAAGGGTCCTACAGCTACTTTACTAGCCGCTATATTTCTTAATATAGTAGTATAGTTATTAAGGTAACTTCTAATAGAATTCTATAAGGGTTCTAGTCTCTATATGTTTTATAGGTCTTATTATTCTTTTCTATTCTTTAAGTTCTAGTGATATTTTTAGGTCTAATTCTATATTCTATTCTAGTTTATAGTCTATAAATATATTTAAGTTCCTTCTTTAAAAAAAGGGTAGTTAAGCTTTAAATAATATTAGCGACTTAGTTAATTAAGGTATAAGCACGGTAAGAGAAACGCGTAAGCCTATATAATTAGTAGCCTATAAATAAGGATCTAAAGCTAAAGAAAGAAAAGGAGATAGAAGGTAGCGCCGCTTAATATTATATATAATCCTCTAGTTATATAACGGCAATTATCTAAAACTATATAAAACTGTTTGCGATTATCCGCTACAATCTACTAATATCTACTAGCTATAATCTACTAGTTTCCACTAATGCTGTAATATACTATAGGTTTAGCGAATGCTCGGCCTATATATAGTAACCCCTGTATATAGGCCCTTAGTAATTAGGGAGCTTACTTTTCTTATAGTTAAAAAGGCTATTATATAAAGGATTGCCTAATAAACGTAAAAGTAAATAAGGTCCTATTAATTTAAGAGAATAGCGTAGAATTAGAAAAAGAGAAACCCTAGAGAAGACTTCTCTCTAGAGTTAAAAGGGATTAATAATATTATATATTAATTTAGGTCGGCTAGTTAATAAAAGAAGCTATACTATCCTTTATACTTTATTCCATAATAAATATTAAGTTTTAACCTCTACTTTAGCTAACTTTAAAGTAAATACCTTTGCCTTAATAGATACCTAGTATACTATAAAGCTAGCAAACCTTTTAAATATACTTATTAAAAAACTACCTAAACTAATTTTTATTTATAGGTATAATAGGTAAATAGGGCTACCTATTATAACTATCTTATAGATTTACTTCTGTATTAATAGATAAAGGTAATATAATATCCCCTTCTTTATTATAAACCTAAAAAGCTATAATATAATCTTAAAAAGAAAATAGCTAGCCTATTTAGGCTTATAGCTTAATATATAAAGTAGGCGGCTTATTTAGTATAAAACCTTACCCCTAATCCCTTCTTTTATAAAAGAAATTAGTATTATAATAAAAAACCTTATATAGCCCTAAGTTAATACTATTTACTAGGTAGATACTATATATAGGGACTAGGTGTTTAAAAAAGACATATAGCTTAACCTATAACAGATCCGTATACTATACCACCCCTAAACTAGCTATATTACGCCACTTATACTAAAGACCTAGAAAGCTAATAGTAACCTAGCTAAGTTAACTATAGAGGACTTAGGCCCTATATAGCTATAAAGGAAAGCTAGGAATATTAGACGCTATACTAAACTAATAAATAGGAAAGATAACTTATAGAAAATATAATATAAGCTAAGAAAGACTATAAACCTTATACTATAAAATATAACCTAATAGATATCTATAAAAAAAACCAGCGGACCTCCTATTAGTTAATATCTACTATATTAGTGCCGTAGGATTCTACTAGAACTTAGTTTAGCCTAATACCATTACCTTTATAACTAGCTTATATAAAATTAATTAAATAATTAAGGAAAAGAAAAGTAAGCTTAGTAGATAAGAAAGTAAGCTTATAAATAAGGAACTAGTAAAATAAAAGCTACCCTATTAATACTAGAAATTTAAGGATATATTCTCTAAAGTAGTATCTAATATACTTCTACCTTACTAACCGTATAACTATAAAATTAAGATTAAGTAGGGTAAGGAAAACACCCTTAGCTTTAGCCCCCTTTATAAGTAATTTATTACTAAATTATAGGCTATAAAGTAGTATTTTATTAATAACCTAAATAAGTGCTTTATTAAGCCTAGCTAAGCCCCTTTTATTTTACCTATTTTCTTTATTAAAAAGCTAAATAGAGGACTCCGCTTTTATATTAACTACTATAAGCTAAATAATATAACCCGTAGGGACCGCTATCTACTACCTCTATTTAATAAAACTTTAGCCTAAATAAGTAGAGCTAAGGTCTTTATAAAGCTTAATATCCGTTAAGCCTTTTACCAAATTAAAATAAACCCTAGGTTTAAGGATTTTATTATATTTTAAACCTATTACAGAATATATAAATATAAGGTACTTCTTTTTAGACTAACTAACGGACTAACTATATATTAGCGATATATAAATAATATACTCTTTAACCACCTTAACAACTTCTATACGGCCTATTTAAATTATATTATAATCTATTTTAAGAATAAGCTAAAATATAAGGAGTATATTTATAAAGTCCTATAATAGCTCTATAAGGCTAGCCTTTAGGTTAATATTAAAAAGTTAGAGTTTAGTATTAAGCGTATAAAGTACTTAGGTTTTATTATTAGTATAAACGGAATTAAAGCTAACCTAGTGAAAACGGCTATAATTAACTAGTAGGCACTCCTATGGACCATAAAGGGGGTATAATTTTTTTAGGTTTTTATAACTTTTACTAATATTTTATTAAGAACTATAGTAGGATTGCCTAGCCTCTTAACCATCATACTAAAAAAGACTAGCTCTTTTATTTTAACGCTATATATAGGCAGGCCTTTAATAAGCTTAAAAAACGGCTAGTATTAGCTCCCTTACTTTCCTATTTTAACCTAAAATAGCCCTTAATACTAAAAACTAATACCTTAAATAGCGTAATAGTAAGTTTTTTCTTTCTAAAAGCAACTAGACGGAGAATAGTACCCTATTATATACTATTTAAAGACTATAATAGATACTAAGCTAAACTACTATATCTATAATAAAGAAATACTAGCTATTATCTTTGGCTTTTAGCACTAGCGTATATAGCTAAAGGGGACCCCTAAGCTAATTAAGGTAGTTTTAGACTATAAGGCCCTAGAATACTTTATAATAACTTAGGCCCTTATAGCCTAGTAGGTACGCTAGGCAGATATTCTATTTTAGTTTAACCTTTTAATTATATATAGATTAGGCGCTATAAACTATATAGATGCTTTTATAAGGCGTAAATAAGACCTAAATAACTAGATAGCTATAAAGATCTTATTATAAACCTAGATGCTACTATAACTAAAATACCTTAACCCTTAAATATAGGTAAAACTAAGTATGGACTCCTTAGGCGCTAAAATATATCCTATTAACTCCTTTAAACTTAACCTTATTAATAAACTACTATAGGCTAACTAAACAACCCCCTCTCTATAGGAGTACCGTAAAAAGGTAAAGAATATTACTAGCCTATAGTCCCTTAAAAACGGACTACTTAAGCACTAAGAATAGTTAGTAGTAGCTAAGAAATAGAACTTATAGACCTAGCTTATTACCGAAGCTTATACCTAGGTCTCTACAGCCTACCCTAGAAAAAATATAACTTATAAGATTATTAGTAACCGCTACTACTAGCCTAAAATAGTTATAGATATTAACCGTTATATACGGAACTATAATAGCTACTATAGATCTATAATCCCATAAGATAAGACTTTAGGACTATTAAAGCTACTCCTAATACTAAAACGCCCCTAGTAATATATTTTTATAGACTTCTATAAGCTACCTATAGACTATAATAGATATAATATAGATATAATTCTAGTTAACCGCTTTAGTAAGCGCCCGTTCTTAATCCTATATTATAAAAATATTAATACTAAAAAAGCGGCCTAACTATATATCTACTATATCTACTAAATCTACGGACTATTAGATATTATTATATCTAATTATAGGCCGTAATTTATATTGGCTTTTTAGAATAAGTTTACCTAAATCTTAATTATTAAGCTAAAGCTTTTTATAGTATACCACCCCTAATGTTACGGCTCCGTAACGGATCTAGTCAGGGGGCTCGCTTAAGCCTTGGCATATGTATATAGACGTGTCCTTTTCCACCTTCTGCTCCTTATTTTGATATCCGGGTCTATAGACATTCCAATTGTACAGGCTTACATACGTTCTAAACGGCGCTCGTGCCTCGATTGACTGAGTCGCTGTGACACCTAAATAGATAGTTAGACAGAAATTATAAATTAATACTTAGATTAGAGACTTAAGCCCTTTCTTAACTACTTTTAGGATAACTAGGCTAAACTACTACCCCTAATAAACTATACCTAAGTAACCCTACCTTACAACTCTATAGGATTTGCCCCTATTTAACTATAAATGGGCTACTTACCTTATATAAGCTTTAACTAAAAAAGACTAAAAGGACCCTAGACCGTATATAAAAAACTATCTTATAAGGAAGTACGGCAGTACGCTAAGAGCTTAAAATAAGCCTAAATAGTAGCCTATATAAATCTAGAAAAGGCCTAGAAATTAATATAATAGCAGGCAAATAAGTATAGGTAAGAGCCTAACTTTACTATAGAAGATATAGTTTAAGTTATAATAAAGAACTAGAAGATAAAATAACCTAGCTATAAGCTAGACTATTAGATAGTAGGACCATATAAGGGTTTTAAATAGATAGGCAACTCGTATAAAGTAAAGCTCCTAGATTTAATTAAGGTTTACCCTATTTTCTCTTTAAATAAACTACAAAAAGCTATAAATAACCTATTGTGGGAGGGTACGACCTTTCTAAGATGGGAAAGTTACGGTGCTGTCAGTCTGTCTGTCGGTCGGTCGGTCGGTCGGTCAGTCAGTTAGTTATAATCAGTTAGTAGAACAGTTAGTAAGAAAGAAAGGAAAGAATGTATTTCCGGTAATTAGTAGGGTCGTAATCTATATTATAGAGGAAAGAAGAAAGGAAGCCGAAGGCTCTATAAATATAGGAAAATGCCAAGACAGTAGGCGACGTCTAATCTACACTACTATACTATTACCTAAACCAAAAAAATATCCCCTATTAATTTAAGTTAATAACAATAATAAATAGGAAATTAAAGAAATACTAGCCTATAAGCTTATAAGGGGAATATTAAAATATTATGTTAGTTAGAAAGGGTATAACCTAGACCCTACTTAGTACCCTATATAGAACTTTATAGGTAGTCCCTATAAGCCTTAAAAGTTTTATAGCTGTTACCCTAATAAACCTAGGCCCCTAAAGTATATTAATAAGTAGATAGAGTGCTAAAATAATAAAGATAATATAACGTTTCCCGCCCTAACATGTTACGGACGCTTTAAGTACAATATTACGACTACTTAGGGAAGAGTTAAAAGAAGCTAGTTAGTTAATTTAGGTATAGTCTAAGATAGAGCCGGTAGAGCTATATAACGAGGAATAGTAACTAAGGTTATATAATATGCTATATATTAAATAAGAGGAACGAAAGGAACTTACGTACCTTATATATAAGACGTATATTACGTATAAGAAGGATTTTATAGGAGTGCGGTTGTGTATTTAAGGACCCTTAGTCCCTACCTAGATAGTTCCTTCCTTATAGTAATTCTCAGAATATAATTAGAGTTAATCTATTAGGTAACTACTCTACCAGTTATTATTACGTTGTTAACTTTTATTTACATTACCTATATACCTAGCCTATTAACGAGCCTACCGTAGTACTTGCTACAAGGTTCCGTTATATAATTACTACCTAGTTATAGTATTAAATATAGAAAGTTAAACAATATATTACCAAAAGTAGCCACCACAACGCCATTAACGGCGGCAACTACTTTAAGGTTAGGAGGTGATACTAGTATAGTAAATACTAACTTATAGCAACCTATAACGGTCGGACAACTATAAAAGATAGTTAACTAGTTAATAACAAACAATATAGCGTTAGAAGAAAGGGTTAATAGGATTAGAGCAACAAAGATTAAGTTACTATTAATTAAGAGGTACTTAGGAGAAAGATTAAAGCTTAAGGGGTTTTTTACCCAAATGCACTTTAAAGTTATATAAGAAGGGGTAAAGCTACTAATACCTATAAATTAAATAGCATATGCGGGACTATTCCTATTAGGAAGGGCACTTAAGTAGTTTAAGCCTTACCTTACGGAAATATAGGTAAACGGGATAACGATCACTAATTAAAAGGTGTAGTTTATGTTCTTAAGCTGGGAGGGGTTTATAGAGCAACTTATACAAATATTTAGAGACCTAGAGGCGGTAACTACGGCGGAAAGAAAACTCTAAGATATTACGCAACAAACCTTAGTAATTAAGTATACTATATAGTTCTAGACGCTAGTGATATAAGTTAAGTAAAACAATAAGGCGCTTATAGCACAGTATAAGTAAGGACTTAAGGCTAAAGTCTAGAACGTAATTATCCTAATAGAAGATGCAGACACCCTATAGGAACTAATAGATTAGGCAATTAAGATTAACAATTAAATCTACTAAAGGGAACAGGCTAAGAGAGGTTAGGATAGAGTTTTACAGTTATATAAGGCGTAGAGTACGCAATAACTAAAGCTAAGTTAAAAACTATGGTATAGCGCAGAGCTAATAAACCTAAGTAATACTAAAGAAAAGAAATAGTTTAAAGAACAACCATAAAAACCTAGAGGATAAGAATTAAGTAATTAAAGGTCTAAGGAGCAGAGGCTAAGCCAAGGATCTTATTAGCAGAAGACGTTTAGGCGGACTCTATAATAAGAAAAATGGTTTAAAGAAGGAGCTTGCATAAATTGCGGAAAATAGGGTTATTACGCTAAAGACTATAGAAGTGGTTAGAGTTACTATATAGTAAAGGGAATAAAACTAGTAGACGATATATATATATAGAGGGATAATAATATACTATAAGAAACAAAAGAATATTTAATTAAAAGTTTTGCGTTTTATTATAATAACGCATACTAAATTTATAAGGACGCTAAGTATGGCGCAAGCTATTAGCTATAAGAGCTATATTTAGCGGAATATAAAGGAACTAATAAACCAGTTTGCAGATCGGATATTAAGGACAATAACTTTAACGTAGGCGAAACATTTTATAATAATAAGGCGACGAAAGCGGTTTACTAGGAGTATATAGACCTTAGAGATATTATATAAGAGGTAAAGGATAATTCTACTACAGAATATGAAACATTAGTAGGGATTAAGACCCCACTAGATATAATGTCTATTGCTTTATAAGATATAAGAGAAGTAAGGCAGTAAACTACTTCGGCACTTAATAAAGGCAAAAGGCTAAAGGCTTAAGATTCTTAAGACGAGATAAGGTAAGCTTAAGGACCTATAATAGACGATAACTAATAGAGCAGAGCAATAGCTTAGTTTAAAGATATATAAATGAGCTTAGGACAGAGTTTCCTATAAGTATAAGACTTTTAAGACAAGATAAGTAAAATTTAAGACTCTTAAGACAAGATAAGAACACTAAGTAAGCCTAGTTAGACTAAGGCTAGAGTAAAGCTTAAGATAGAAGTAAGCTTAGGATTAAGAATCCAAAGGGGTTAAGAATTTAGAGTATAAATAAAGACACCTATAAATAAGAAGTAAGAGGCTTCTTTATAGATCAGAAAATCTATAGTATAGACAGTAATTAGATTAGGAGACAGATATATAGACCTAAAAGACTTACTAAGAAAATATAGTATTCGGCCTAAAGATCGAAGAGTTAATACTAAGATTAAGAAGTAAGAAGACTTTAAGGATCTATTTACAAGATGCAAACTAAAAGAAACTATAGAAGAGCTTAGGTAAAGAATTATCGTATAGCAAGAATAGAAACTAGATAAGAGATTTAGTATATTGGAATATATAAGGGATAGAGCACTAGTATAAAGAATTACTAATAGGCCTAGGGCAGGTATACTAAGAGCTAAGTAGCTTACCGAACTAGAACAAGAAGAGGATTTAGGAATTCCTACTAGGTTCGAAGAATAATATATAAAAGGCTGTTACAATATAGTAATAAGAAGATACTTCCTTATAGACAAGCCGTATATACTTAAAGGGTTATACTAAAAGTAGTATAAACAACAACACAATAACGAGTGGGAAGATTTCTATATATAGTTAGATAAAAAAGCTATCTAAGACCACCCAATTACAAAAAAGGCCATAAGTCATATTAAAGGAGCCTTAATTATAATGTTAAAAGATCTAAAGAAGCAATTAGAGGACTAAAAAAGCGAGAGGCAAATTACAGTACCCGTAAATAAAGTCGCAACGCTTAGATTAATATAAGAAAGGTTTAAACTTAAAGATAAAGATAAGCCGAGAGTTAACCTAAAACACTTAGTATATTACACATTAGTATAGATTATATATATGGATAATATATATAATATACATAGAGCACTAAAAGATAAGAACTAAAAGTACCTAATAAGGATGTATTAGTTATTAGATAAGGCAAAATATAGAAATGTTAAGTATATACATAGTTAGTACCTAGTAGAAGTTTAGGAGTTAGGAGACTTAATACTTTAACTAGGAAGATTCCTTACGGAAAAATGCTTAGACGGATAATAGTAGTAGAAATACCTAAAGAATATGTGTTTATAGTATATAGAAGATAAAAAGTAAACTAGGTATTGGCTAAAGAGCGAGCTAAGTGTAATAGGATTAAGTAGCTAATAGTTAGGAAAAGTAGAGGCCTATAAAACTAGAGGGAGCTAGTAATAGAGCCTTAGACCCTTAAAGGAATTTAAGAATAATACCTAAATTTATAAGTAAAGTAGCAAGATTAGTAGTTTAAAGCGCTAATAGATAGTAGAGTAACCTAAAACCATATCTTACTAGCAGCAGTTAAGAGAATAGGATTACCTCATAGATAGAAGGAATAACTTTACCTATTAGTAACAATTTTAGGAGATCCAATAGCCTATAGAGGAGGCATTATTAATCTTAAAATAGGACCTATTTAGATAACTATTAAAGGAAGACAAATTAAGATATCTTTTAATATCCTATTATTAAGACGGGATAAGGCAGTACTAGAAATGCCTTAGTTACAGAAATACAATCTAAAAATCGATTAAATTATAGGTTAAGTTAATATTAAAAATACTTAACGCCGTAAGATATAATAATAAGCTAAGTTAGTATAGTACTAAGTAGGAGCAACCTATAAAGAAATAGAGAAAGGATTAAGTTACGTACTAAAAAGATACTATAAGTATAGTAAGAAGCTATAGTTACCAGAGAGTAAAAAGCTATTAAATTATATAGCATAAAACTATAAAATAGAGTTAGAACTAGGAATAAGTCTAAGGTTCTTTCTAACCTATAAGCTTACTAAAGAGGAGTTAAGAGCACTTAAAGAGTTTGTTTAAAAACCCTTATAAAAGGGATATATTAGACCATCACAGTCATTAGCGGGTTATCCAGTACTATTCGTACTAAAGAAAAATGGCAAACTAAGGCTATATATTAACTATAGATAGTTAAACAGCATTACTAGGAAAGATAGGTATCCTTTACCCTTAATTAGCAAAATCTAAGATAGGATAGGTAATATATAAATCTTTACGAAGATAGATAAGATAGGTGTACCATTAGATTAGGATTAAGGAAGGAGATAAATAGAAGGCAGCCTTTAAGTTAAAGAAAGGACTATATAAACTATTAGTTATATAATTCGGACTTATAAATACACTAGCAATATTTTAGAAACGTATTAATAATGTATTAGGAGAATACTTAGATAAATTTATTATAGCATATCTTAACAATATTATTATCTACTTAATAACTAAAGAAGAATACGGGGAACACGTTAAATAGGTCTTAAAGAGACTATAAGAAGAATAGATACTAGTAGCAATTAAGAAATATAAATTCTTTACTAAGAAGACCAATTTTGTTAGATTTATTATTAAACTAGGCCAACTTAGTATAGATTTAAAGAGGATTAAGGCTATAGTAAATTGGTAAGAACTAGAAAACATTATATAGTTAAGATCGTTTCTAGGGTTTTACAATTACTGCAAAAGGTTTATAGCGCAATAGTTAAAGAATATTAAACTATTTACGTAATTAATAAAGAAAGAAGAACTATAGGTATAGGTAAAAGAGTAATAAGAATTATTTAAAAAAGTTAAGGAGCTATTTACCTAGGAACTAGTTCTTAAGATCTATTAACTAAAACTAGAGACGGTTATAGAGATAAATGCATTAAACTTTATACTAGGGGTATACTTTATATAGAAATATCAAAATGGATAGCACCTAGTGGCATACTATAGTTAGAAGATAATACTACTAGAATTAAACTATAACATCTATAATAAGGAGTTATTAGGTATAGTTATAGTATTAAAGGAATAGAGAGCATTCTTATAAGGTATAAAAATGTTAGGTAAAACCTAAGTAGATAGTTATATAGCCGCAAGGTATGGGCGATCCTGGGGCAACCTAGGGGTGACTTACCCGTGAGGCACGTGCTCTATACGTGTCTAGGGAAAACCCTTCCTACCTCGTATACAGACTCCTCCTTTTCCCTTAAGGATTCGTCTCTGTCTATACAATATACCTATTGTTCTATTATTGGACTCCTTATCTATATCTTTACCTTACATTTAAATCCTTACCAATCCCCTTAGGAGGATAGCCGGTTTAATTTTTCTATAATGCCTCCGAAAAGAAAACCAACGCCTATACCTGATGGTAATACGCTAGCGATGCGACTGCAGAACGCTTTAGGATCTAGTATAGACGAAACCGCTAAAAGTACACTAGTAGGATCTAAGCTATTTTCCGAATCTTAAAACGATTAGATATCTATAAACGCTAAAAACTAGTTTAACCTATATACCTAGGCTTAATAGGAGCTTAGTAAGGTTACTAGTGTCCTACCTAATACCGCTAATATAAAGGAGCTAGATGAGCTGGCTAAGAAAATAGCTAACTTATAGAGCATTATTGATTTAATAAAGCCCTCCCGTCGCCTCTTTAGCGAAGAGTACGAGTTATATAGCGAACGTATACGCCGAACAAATCTTAACGCCCTAGTTAAGAAGTCACTACCTAATATTAGTGGTACTACTTAACAGCATTTCGACTAGTGGATTGCCGCAGTTAAGAACCGATTTAAGGTTAATGACGCTAACTATAACTATAAGTGACGTATGCGCTAGGCTATTAAAGGTCTTATAAAAGAGAAGACAATTGCCTAACTAGTTTATTGCTGGTTAGGCACTAAGGACAAGGGTCCTTTACTATAGGATAAATTTAAGACTATAGTCCAAGACTAGATTAGGAACCCTATAGTAAGACGCTTTAATAATGTTATAATATACTATATAGCTGTTATAAAGGAGAACTAGAGGTTTGACGTCTTCCTAGCCTATATATATAGCTTAGAGGACCTCTTCTTATATACCCCTTTTATTAATCCTAAATAATAGGTAGACTTCTGGTTCTTATATCTCCTAGCCTACCTATAAGTAGAGCTCTTCTGCTAGAACTTCGCCTAATAGGTAAGAACTGCTAAAGACCTCTTTAACAAAATCCGCTGTGTAGAGTAATTGCTTGATACCACGAAGCTCGCAGAAGATCGCGTAAGTGGTAGCGGTAAATCATCGCGTATAAAGCGCGGTTGTAGTATAGGCTTTATAGACTTAGGCTTAGGGAATAGAACCTAAAAAGGGCGACGCTTTTCTAAGTAAACTCCTAGGGAGACTACCTAAAAGCTAGATGGCTTAGGGGACCCCCTAGACGCCAGTGCTACGTAGGCGAGTTAAAAGACCGTAGGCAGCTACTATAAGGAATACTAGAAGCAGGCTAAAGAGAAGTTAGCTTGGGCTTCGGAAAACCTAAAGCCCTAGTAGCGTATCTCTCTTAACTATAACTAGGGCCTAATATAGAGGGAGAGAAGAAACGTATTATAGTATATATCGCAATAGATACGCCCTAGGGCGAAGTCTGCCTATATACTTTATATAATAATAGGTGCCAAATTAACCTTATTAATTAAGATGTTGTCTATAGATTTAACCTGCCTATACGCTACGCGCTATATTTACGTAAACCTATTGCATGTTTCCTTAATAGTAACTAGATAATAATCTAGGATGCTTATAATCTAACGGTTACCACTAGCGACTCCTAGGGTACCCCTCGCACTATTAGCCCGTAGACCTTTTAGGGCGGCTTATTTAATAGTTATAATATAGTTTTTAGATAGGATTAGCTCGCGGAAGTAAATCTATTAATTAGCTTCCGTTCTGGATAGTTTATCTAGGGTACTTTGGACCCTAGACGCCTCTAAATAGTCACCCTTAATGCTCTTCTAGTAGGCATTAAGACTGGTGAAATAGTCTATTTGCTATGGCTAGAAGACTCCTTTTTTATACTGGTCGTAAATATAATAGAGGACCTATTATTACTGGCAGCGAGTACCTATATAGACCCTTTAGATATAGAGACACCGGTTATAAATACAGTAGAGGACCTGCCGTTACTGGCAGCGAGTACCTATAGAGACCCTCTGGTGCCGGCGCAGATCACCTATATGCAAGGGGGAGGTAATTAAAACCCTAAAACTATTGAGTATACTATAGCAGAGCTATATGCACTCTCTATATAAGTATACCTGCGAAACGTATATCGGCCACACCCTTCTCTCTACTAGCTCCTAGAAGCACACTACTATATAATAGTTACTTTAACCTCTATGCCCCCTGGCCTGCTAGAGGTATATAAGGAGGAAATTAATATCTTCTCTAATAAGCTAGTAAGCATACTACTGTAGAACTCTGAGTATAACCATATAATTAACTTAGAAGAAGGTAAGACACTACCGTAAATACCCCTCTACAACCTCTTATAGAAAGAGTTGTAGATCTTATAAGAGTACCTAGATAGTGCTCTTAAAAAGGGCTGGATTAGGCCTAGTAAGTCGCCTACTAGAGCGCCCATCCTCTTTATACCAAAAGTAGACGGTATAATGCGGCTATGCGTTAACTATAGACGCCTAAATAAGATTACGATTAAAAATTGGTACCCCCTACTGCTAGTTAGCGAGCTCTTTAATAGGCTTAGCTATGCGAAGATATTTATAAAGCTAGATCTTTGTAATGCGTACTATAGGATTTATATTAAAAAGGGAGACGAATGAAAGACTGTATTTAAAACACGCTACGGTCACTTTAAATACCTAGTAATGCCCTTTGGTCTTACTAACGCCCCTATGACTTTCTAGAGCTACATTTATAAAGCTCTAGGAACCCTAGTAGATACTATCTACGTGGTTTACCTAAATAATATTCTTATCTACTTAAATAATAAGGATAAGCACGTCAAGCACGTTAAGCAGGTACTACGACAGCTCTGCGCTTAGGGCCTATACGCTAAACTATTAAAATGTATTTTTTATACTAAGAACGTTAAGTTTCTAGGCTTTATTATTACCCCTAGGGGTATTGTAATAGACCCTAACTGCGTAAAAGCTATTAAGGAATAGCCTAAGCCTAAGTCCTATAGAGATATCTAGGTCTTCCTTAGCTTTACTAACTTCTATAGGCGATTTATCTAGAACTACTTAGATACCGTATACCCCCTATACGTATATCTTATATAGGCACATCGCGACCCAACGTTAGATAGGGAGAAGAAGAAGAAGCGTAAGTTAAAAGGGCCTACTAAATGGTATTAACCCTAGTCCTGGCCTAATAACGTGTAGTAGGCGTTCTATAAGCTACGTGCTATATTTATATAGGCTCCTCTACTTCGCCACTTTAACCCTAATTTACCCCTAATGGTAATTACTAACGCTTCTAACTATGCCTATAGCGGTATACTTCTGCAGCCTTTAGGGTAGGGAGATTAACTCCACTGGCATCTAATTACTTATTATAGTTAGAAGCTTACTAGCCTAGAAGTATAGTATAATACGCATAATAAAGAACTACTCGCTATAGTGTAATGCTTTAAAACGTGGCGCCATTACCTTAAATACGCCGCGTATGTAACGCGTATGCTCTGCGATTATAATAATCCTAGGTACTTTATAACTACTAAAAGCTTATCTACTCGCTAGGCCTAGTACGTTAAGGAACTAGCTAAGTTTAATTTTAAGATTAAATATAAGCTAGGTAAGATAAATCCTACTAACGCACTATCCTAGCGCCTGGATTATGCT
>Ga0307515_10006537_pt1 | contig 23308 bp, 17 predicted proteins | sample 17_EM_MG_FD_194513 | JGI IMG/M metagenome (GOLD analysis project Ga0307515, IMG submission 194513) | Populus trichocarpa ectomycorrhiza microbial communities from riparian zone in the Pacific Northwest, United States - 17_EM | ecosystem: Host-associated > Plants > Roots > Unclassified | place... | reverse complement strand
GCAGGCGCGGATGGAGTGGGCCCGGAAGGCGGAGGCGGTGGCGCCGGCGCTGGAGCTGCGGGAGGCCGCCGACACCGAGCACCGGGAGGCCGCCCGCGCCGAGTCACGCGCGCGGGACCTGTTGCCGGACACCTTCGCGGGCGCCGGTGCGGCTGGGCTGGTTGCCGCCGCACGCCGGGCCGCCGAGGAACTGGGCGGACTGGAGTCGGCCCGCCGCGCCGAGCAGCGCCTCACCGAACTCGCCGTGCAGCGCGCCGAGTTGGACCGGCAGGAGCGCGCCGACGAGGACGTACGGCAGGAGGCCGAGGCCTGGCTCGCCGAGTGGGACACGACCCGCGCGGGACTTCAGACGCGGATCGAGGCGGCGCAGGAAGCCACCACCAGGGCCGAACAACTCGGCGTGAAACGCGAGCCCGCCGAGCGGCGGCTCGGGGCGGCCCGGCAGCGGGACCAGTTCGCCGGTGACACCGAGGACGCCCAGCAGCGGGTGCTCGCCTGCACCGAACACGCCTTGACGGCCCGCGCCCACTGGCTCGACCTCAAGGAACAGCGACTCAACGGCATCGCCGCCGAACTCGCCGCCCACCTCACCGACGACGCACCCTGCGCCGTCTGCGGAGCCACCGAACACCCCGCCCCCGCCCGCAAATCCGCCGGCCACGTCGACCGTGCGACGGAGGAACAGGCACTCACCGCCCACCAGCGCGCCGAGGACCAGCGCACCGAGGCCGAGCGGCGCCTGGGCGTCGTACGGGAAGCGCTGGCCGCCGCCACCGCCGAGGCGGGGGACACGCCGACCGGCCAACTCGCCGACGAGGTCGCGGAGTTGGGGCGGCTCTACGAGCAGGCGCGCCGGGACGCGTCCTGGCTGCACCCCGTCACCGAAGAGCTGCGCCGGGCCGAGCAGGAGCACGACCGGCGGACCAAGATCCATCAGGAGGCCGCGGTCCGGGCCGCGTCCCGTACCACCCTGCGCGACACCCTGGACCGCGAACGGGCCTCCCTGGAGGGGGAGTTGGCGCAGTCCAGGGGGACCGCCGACAGCGTGGCCGCGCGCGCCGCCCAGCTGGAGCGGCAGGCCGCGCTGCTCACCGACGCGGCCGAGGCCGTCCGCAGTGCCGAGGACACCGCGCAGCGCCTCAAGGACGCCGACGCCCGGCTCGCCGACGCCGCCTTCCGCGCCGGGTTCGACACCCCGCAGGCGGCGGGGGAAGCACTCCTCGACGACACCGCCCATCGTGAACTCCAACGGCGCCTGGACGCCTGGCAGTCGGAGGAGGCCGCCGTACGGGCCGTCCTGGCGGAGACCGACACGGCGGCAGCCGCACAACAGGCGCCCGCCGACCTGGACGCGGCGGAGCGCGCCGCGACCGCCGCCGACCGGCGGACCCGGGACGCGGCCTCCGCGCGCGACGCGGCGGCCCGGCGCTGCGCCGAACTCGACCGGCTCTCCGCCCGATCGGCCGCCGGGGCGCGTCAACTCGCCCCGCTGCGCGAGGAGTACGACCGGGTGGCCCGCCTCGCCTCCCTCACCGCCGGCACCTCGGCCGACAACGAACGCCGGATGCGGCTGGAGTCATACGTCCTCGCCGCCCGCCTGGAACAGGTCGCCGCGGCCGCGACCGTACGGCTTCAGCGCATGTCGTCCGGGCGTTACACCCTTGTCCACTCCGACGACCGGGCCGGGCGCGGCCGTAGCGGACTCGGGCTGCATGTCGTCGACGCGTGGACCGGGCGGGAGCGGGACACGGCGACGCTGTCCGGCGGCGAGACGTTCTTCGCGTCGCTCGCCCTCGCGCTCGGGCTCGCGGACGTGGTCACCGACGAGGCCGGCGGGGTCCGGCTCGACACGCTCTTCATCGACGAGGGCTTCGGCAGCCTCGACGAGCAGACCCTCGACGAGGTCCTCGACGTCCTCGACTCCCTGCGCGAACGGGACCGCAGCGTCGGCATCGTCAGCCATGTCGCCGATCTGCGGCGGCGCATCCACGCGCAGCTGGAGGTCGTGAAGGGGCGGGACGGGTCGGCCGTACGGCAGCGCGGTCAGTGAGGTCGGTCGGGTCGGTGAGATCAGTGGCCCAGGGGGCGGCGGGGGAGCGGTGAGGAGTAGACGACGCTGGTGGTGACCGAGCCCAGGGCGCCGATCCTCCCCGACACCTCCTCCAGGTGGCGCATCGAACGGGCCGCGACCTTGATCATGAAGCAGTCGTCGCCCGTGATGTGATGCGCCTCCAGGATCTCCGGCGTCGCGGCGACCAGGTCGTGGAAGGGCTTGTAGTTGCCGTTCGGATAGCGCAGCCGCACGAACGCCAGGATCGGCAGGCCAAGCCGCTCCGGGTCCACGACCGCCGCGTAGCCCTGGATCACCCCCGCCTCCTCCAGCCGCCGCACCCGCTCGGTGACCGCGCTCGCGGACATGGAGACGGCCCGCGCCAGCTCGGCGAAACTGGCCCGGCCCTCCCGCTGGAGGACTTCGAGGATGCGCCAGTCGGTGGCGTCCGGGGCGTAAGCGGAATGCGCGGTCATGCCCGAGGAATAGCAGGGGAATCCCCGGCGGATCAAGAGGTACGCCGGGGATCACCCCTTCAGCGGACCGGTCCGCGACCGTAGATTTCTGGCCGTAGGGACACCTCGGGAGACCCCGGACACCTCGGGAGACCCGGGACACCTCGGTGAAAGGCCGGATCATGAGCAGCAGTACTGTCGTCAACCCTGTTCTGCGGGTCGCCCCCGCCGCGCCCGCGGCAGCCGCCGCCCAGTTCCGCGCGAGCCTCGCCTTCCATGCAGACGTCTCCGACGTGGCCGCCACGCTGGCGATCGGCGGCGATCCCGGTTTCGTCGTCGTCGACTCACGCTCCACCGAGTCGTGGGACCAGGGGCACGTCCCTGGAGCGGTCCACCTCCCCACCGCGCTCATTCCGGTGCGGGCCGAGGATCTCCTCGACAAGTCCGTGCCGGTCGTGACCTATTGCTGGGGTCCGGGCTGCAACGGCGCCACCCGGGCCGCCCTCGCGCTCGCCGAACTCGGGTACCAGGTCAAGGAGATGCTCGGGGGCTTCGAGTACTGGGTGCGTGAGGGCTTCGAGTTCGAGACGTGGGAGGGGCGTGAGCGAGGTGCGACCGATTCGTTGACGGCACCGGTGGGCGCGGCCGACTGCGGCTGCTGACTGCTGGCGGATGTCCTTCAACTGGGCGTCCTGGAAGGCGAGTTCGTACGCCGACCGCCGACGCGCGGGTCTTCGGAACCGTGAACATGTGGGGTAGCTGTGCGTGTAGGTTCTGCCCATGGCGCATTACGCGGAGCCGGGTACGGCGGTGCAGTGGGTGGAGTCGGGCGGCGGGCCGCTCATAGCGGTGCCGGAGACGGTGCTGCCGTTCTGGGCCGGAGCCGACGGCGATGAGCTGGCCTCGGACTACGACCGGGCGTGCGAGGTCGGTGGATACGCCGGCCTGCTGCCCGTGGGGGATGGCGCGGCGCTGGTCCTGGGCGAGGACCCCGCGTCGACCGCCTTCCTGCCGGAACACGGCACGTTCGTACGGTGGTGTGCCGCGAACTCCGAGGACGAGGTGCTGGCCGGCATCCCCGCCGCGCTCGCGGGCGCGACCTGGGAGAACGAGGTGCAGTGGGACGTACCCGGCCCGGTCGTCCTGTTCGACTCGGCGTGGCCCGGGCGGGAGTCGGAGGGTACGGAACATCTGAAGGTCGACCTGGAGCCGGGCCGTTACGCGGTCCGCGCGGGGCAGGCCCGGCCGGGTCCGGAGACGTGGCTCGGGCTCGTTCAGCTGCGGCGGCTCCCGAGCTGATCGTGCGGTGAGGGGAGTTGCGGGCGGCTGCGTTCCGAACCGACCGCAGGGTGAGGGGAGTTCTCGGCGGCCGGGTCCCGAACTCCCGGACCCGACCGCCGATGCGTCACTTACGTCGGAGGTGCGTCAGAGCTGCGACAGCTCGTCCACCAGGTCGTCCAGCCCCAGCGAGCCCTGCGACAGCGCGGCCATGTGCCAGGCCTTCAGGTCGAAGGCGTCGCCGTGCCGCTGCCGTGCGTTCTCGCGGCCCAACAGCCAGGCTCGTTCGCCGAGTTTGTAGCCGATGGCCTGGCCGGGGATCGTGAGGTAGCGGGTCATCTCGCTCTCCACGAAGTCCGCCGGACGGCTGCTGTGCGCGCCGAAGAACTCCTGGGCCAGCTCCGGCGTCCAACGCTGACCGGGGTGGAAGGGCGAGTCCGCCGGAATCTCCAGCTCCAGATGCATGCCGATGTCGACGATGACCCGGGCGGCCCGCATCATCTGCGCGTCGAGATAGCCGAGCCGCTGCTCCGCGTCCTCCAGGAAACCCAGCTCGTCCATCAGCCGCTCCGCGTACAGCGCCCAGCCCTCGGCATTGGCGCTGACCCCGCCCACGGCGGCCTGGTAACGGGAGAGGTTCCCGGCGACATGCGTCCACTGCGCGAGCTGGAGGTGATGACCGGGGACGCCCTCGTGGTACCAGGTCGAGACGAGGTCGTAGACCGGGAACCGGGTGCGGCCCATCGTCGGCAACCAGGTGCGGCCCGGACGCGAGAAGTCCTCCGACGGCGGTGTGTAGTACGGCGCCGCCGCGCCGCCCGCAGGGGCGATGCACGACTCCACCTTCCGTACCCGCTCGGCGAGTTCGAAGTGTGTGCCGTCCAGATCCTCGATCGCCTTGTCCATCACGCTCTGCAGCCACGCGCGGACCTCTTCGACGCCCTCGATGTGCCGGCCGTGCTCGTCGAGGTGCGCGAGCGCCACCCACGGGGTCGCGGCGCCGGGCAGGATCTTCTCGGCCTCCCGCTTCATCTCGGCGAGCAGCCGGTGGTACTCGGACCAGCCGTACGCGTACGCCTCGTCGAGATCGAGGTCCGTACCGTTGAAGTAGCGCGACCAGCGCGCGTACCGTTCCCGGCCCACCGTGTTCGGCGCGCCTTCGATGGCCGGCGCGTACACCTCGCGCATCCAGTCCCGCAGCTCCACCAGGGCCGCGGTCGCCGCACGGGCGGCCTCGTCCAGTTCGGGGCGCAGCGCCTCGGGGCCCGTCGAGGCGAAGTCCTCGAACCAGCCGCGCCCCTGGCCGTCCGTGTCCGACCACTCGGTGAGCTGGCCGATGAAGGTGTCGGTAGGGCGCGGACCCGCGAACAGCTTGTGATCCAGGCCCAGTTGGAGGCACTCGCGGTAACCCGCCAGCGCGGTCGGCACCGCGCGCAGCCGCTCGGCGATCGCCGTCCAGTCCTCGTCGGTCTCGGTCGGCGTCACCGTGAACACCTCGCGCACCGAGTGCGCGGGCGTGTGCATGTTGCCGACCGCGCGCAGGCCCTCCTCGGCCTCGTGCACGGCGAGTTCGGCGGTGAGCCGCTCGCGCAGCAGGCGCGCGCAACGGCGCTCGCTGTCACTGTCCGCGCCGGGCCGGCGCTCTGCCTCGTCGAGCTTCGCGAGGGTCGCCCGCTGAAGCTCCGCGAGTCGTTCCTGACCTGCGGGGGAGAGATCGGGCAGGCGGCTCGAACTCTCCTTCACGCCGAGATACGTACCGGTGACCGGATCGAGGGCGATGAGGTCGTCGACGTAGGCGTCGGCGACCTGCCGGGGCAGCGGAGTGTTGGTCTGCGACATGGGGACCATCCTCATACGCGGAACTTCTCCGCGTCACCCCGATTCAGCTACGGGCGTGGCAAGCGGTAGCAAGGGCCCGCGCATCGGCGGCGCGATGATCGCCTTCGAGGTCCACGGCGACCCCCACGAGGTCATCGCGGAGTCCGCCTGATCGCCCCGGCGGTGAGTCAGGGCAGCGTGGACACCCTGATCCAACACCCGGCCTCCATCAGTCACCACGTGGTGACCGGGGAGGACGTAGAGGACCTCTGGGCAGATCTGGACGGGGCGCTCGCGCCCCTCCAGAGGGGCGCGGGGAACTGCGCGACCAGCCACAACGCACCCGCGCCCGTAAACCGATCCGCAACCGCTACGGCGCTTCGGCCCTCCCGAACTCCGTAGCATCCACGGAACTCACCGCCGCACTCAGCCGAGCCGTGACCACCAACGTCCCCTCCTCGATCTGATAGTCGAGCGGCAGCCCAAGCCCCCGCATCGCCGCCACCATCCCCGTGTTGGACGCCTGAGTCACCGCGTACACGCTCTCGCACCCCGCCTCGACAGCCATCCCCACCAGCCGCCCCAACAACTCACTCCCGATACCCCGCCGCTGCCAGTCGTCCTCGACAAGCAGCGCGACCTCCGTCTCGTCCCCGTCCCACAACAGGTGCCCGAGCCCGACGATCCGCCCCGACGCCGTCTGCACGGCGAGCGTCCGCCCGAAGCGCGGAGAGAGCAGGTGGTTGAGATACCGGTCGGCGTCACCGACCGGCCCGTGATAGCGCATACCGAGCGTCCGCGCCGAGCACCGCTCGTGCATCTCCCGCGCCGCGTCCAGATCGCCGGTGTCCGCGCGCCGCACGGTGATCGCGTTGCCCTCGGGCAGCGTCAGTACGTCCTGGCTGCGCGGGATGCGCGGACCGAGCCGGGCGTCCAGCTCGACCAGCGCCCGCGCCCGGGCGAACTCGGTGGGCGTGAACGGCAGATACGCCCGCTCCACTGTGATCACTCCGCCCTCCGGCGCCCGCAGCCGCATGACCGTGTCCTCCAACGCCCCCTCCGCCGGCACCGACTCCGGCTCGCGCCCCGTGCCGGCGACAACGTTGGCGGGCAGTGAACGGATGGTGCACCGGCCCAGCAACTGCCGTAGCGCCAGCGGTAGTTCGGCCGCGTCCAGGGCCGTCCGCGTGGCCAGGCCCAGGACACGGGTCGGCGCGTCCACCAGGTCGTGGGCGTCGGCCCGCTCGATCCAGGTGCCCGAACCGCCGGCCGACGACACCGCCCGGGTGATCTCGGACGCCGCGACCTCGGCCGGCGCCCGCAGCAGGAACTCGTCCACCGTGCCCTCGGCCAGCGGATGCGTCTGCAGGCTCAGGATGTCGACCTGCTGACCGGCCAGCGCCGTGCACAACACCGCCAGCGATCCCGGCGCGTCCTGCACCGTCGTCCGCATCCGCCACAGCGCGGCCGGCGCGGCGACGGGGTCGGCTGCCGCGGACGACGGCGCGGACTCGGACGTCGACGGGAACGCAGACGTGGTCTCGGATACGGCCTCGGACGCGGACTTCGATACGCGCTTCGACGTGAACTTCGACTTCGACTCGGATGATCCGGTCGGCCCGGTCCGCCGCGTCTCCGCGGCCGGCCGGGCACCGATATCGCCCGCCGGCGGCGCATGGCCGTGGCGGCGTGACCACCACGTGTGGAACCCCGCCGTGGCGATCAACGCCAGCGCGGAGATCGCCAGCAGCGCCGGACCGTCGGGTCCGTGCCCCACCAGATCCGCCACGACGTCCGCCACCGCGACCGCCGTGAACAGCGCGGCCAGCTCCACCAGGTCCCGCCGCCAGTGGTGCACCGGACGCCCGTGCCTCGCGCGCGTCACATCAGACATGTCTCGACTCATGCATCCACTGTGAAGGAAGGGTGTTGCGTGATCACGAACGCTCTGTGACCTACCGGTAAAAGGATCGTTCTGTACCTTTTGCCGTTCTTTTGGTGAGTGCGGTGCACCGGAGGTCAGCCCTGTCGCCCTACGTCATGCGGCCACCCCCTCCACCAGCGCGCTGCGCAGCCGACGCGCCTGAGTGACCAGCCGGGACGAGCCGCTCCGGGCCGCCGTCTGCGCCAGATGCGGCAGTTCACCCCGCGCCCCCGACCGCTCCGCGCACTCGGCGGCCACGGTGAGGAGGTCCCCGAGCGCCCGCGCGTGGGCGGGCTTGGCGTCGCCGTCCAGGTCGGCGAGCAGTGCGGTGAGGGTGTGCCGGAGGATCCCCCAGATGGTCGCGTTCGCCCCGGTCGCCGCCCCTGTCCGCACCGCCTCGGCGAGCCGCAACGGCTTCACGGCCCCGCTCCGCACCAGCTCCCCGAGATCCGCACCCAGCCGAGCCGCGTCCAACTGTCCCCGCGCCGTGAGCACCAGCAACGCGTCCACGGCGGCCAGCCGATCCTCGGGGTGCCGCGCCCCGAGACCGTACGCCACACACAGGTGCGTGGCCTGCCCGGCCACCCCGCCGGATTCGGCCAGCAGCGGGAGTACGGCGGCCGCGCCCCGGGTGTCGTCGACGGCGACGGCGGACACGTCCCGCACCAGCCGCGCCGCCACCAGCTCGCGACGCTCGGGGAGTATCGCGAGCCAGTGCGGCTGCACGTCCTGGGTCCAGTGGTAGCAGTGCCAACGGTCGCCGTAGGCGGTCACCGGCTTGCCCAGCGCGCGGAACTCCGCCGGGAAGTCCTCCTGCACATCGAGGAGTTCACCCAGCTCCACCACGACGCGCGCCCCGGCCGTCCGCCGCCTGCTCAGGGGCAGAGCGGGGCTCTCGGAGGTCAGCCAGCGCGCGAGCCGGGTGCCCTCCGCCGTGCCGAGCGCCTCCGCCCGCTCGGCGGCAGCGGCTGCCGCCGCCCGGTCCTCGCGGCGCACCCGCAGCAGCGCCTGCGCGAAGTCGGCCTCCGAGACCCGCGCGCCCAGGCGCCGGTACGCGTCCAGCCGGTCCACCAACTCGCCCGGCTCCAGCAGTCCCGTGCTCCAACTCGGCGTCGACAACAGGAACGGCAGCGGCTCCGCGCGGAGCCGGTACGCCACCTCCCACACCCGGGCGTCGAAGGCCCGCGTCAGCGCGCTGTGCCCGCACTCCCGGCCCCGATGGCCGTGCTGCACCCCTTCGTGGAGTGTGACGGTGCGTACCTTGTCCACGAGGGTGGCCAGCAGGAGATCGAGCCCGTACGATCCGCTGCCGAAGCTGTGGTGCATCCTGCTGAAATGTTCGTCCACACGCCGGCCGTACCCGGGCTCGGCACTGTCCCACCAGCGGCGCGCGACCACCGGCCCCAACGCCTCCAGCAGGGTGTCCCGGTCCCGGTACACATGGCGGACGAGTCCGTCCAGCGCACGCTCGAACGTCGCGACGTCCCCCTCGGTCGCCAGCAACACTCCCAGTTCCTCGGCGAGTTCGACTGCCGACTCGGGCGCCGGTGCGAGGCGCGCCGCCTCCGGTGCCGGCGGGAGCACCTCCTCGTACACCGTGGATGCCGCCGCCACCGGCGCCGCACCCAGCGTCTCGACCGCGCGAGCGCGCAAGGTGGGGATCAACTGGTCCGCCGCTACGGCGAGTTCAGCTCGCACCTCGGGGGACCGGACCTTCTTGAGGTGCCGTTCGACCAGCTTCAGTGCCCGCTCCTGTACGTCCGCGTCCTCGTGCCCGAAGGCCTGGCCGAGGGCGGGCAGTACCTCGTCGGCGGCCGACGTATCCCGCGCCAGCACCTTCCCCAGCAGCACGAGTTGAGCCCGGACGAGCTTCTTCTCGGGCCGGAACAGTACGGCGTCCGACATCTCCGCCAGCCGACGTGGCGTCAACTCCCCCTCCAGAGCCAGGGAACCGAGCACCGACTGGGCATGCGAGGCCACCGTGGGCACGGCGTCCGAGGCCAGCGCCAGCCAGTCGGCGATCCGCTCCCGCTCCTCCTCGTGGGTCAGGGCGAGGGCCTTCAACACGCGCAGGAACACCCGGTTGTCGAGGGTCGTACCGCCCCGCAGCAGCCGGGCCACACACGCGTCCACCGTGCGCTTCCGGTCCAGGACGCCTTCGGCGGTGAGCTGGGCGAGCGCGTCGACCCAGCTGTTCGGCCCATCGGTCGAGGCCCACTCCAGCGGGCTGCCGATGTCCTCCGTCTCGAAGACCGCGTGCACCAGCTCCGCGAGATGCGGATCCGTGCGCAGCCGGTCGAGCAGGGTGTTCCCGAGCTGCCGCAGGTGGCTGATGTGCTCCACCCAGCCCCGCACATAGGCGTCCGTCGTCGGCACCGGACAGCCGGAGAGCCGCACCAGACCGGCCATCAGCTCATACGGCACGCCAGTGGCGGCCGGGCGTCCGGCGAGGCGGTGCGTCACGTCGGCGAGCCAGGCGGTGTCGCGGTCGCCCAGGATGTGGATCAGCAGCGCCGGGGACGACTGCGACCAGCGCATGTCGGTAGCGGCGATCCAGGTAGCCACTGCTGCCGCCCCCGTCTCGCAGGCGGCCCCGGCCGCGTGCAGAGCCGGATAGGCGCGGCGGGACGGCTCCTCCCACGGCGCCTTGCGCAGCTCCTTGCGGAGTTCCTTCAACTCCGGCAGGAACGACCGCCGTTCGGCGTCCGTCAGCCCGTCGAGCAGCCCCACCGCCTCGGCCGTCCAGCCCGCCCGCACCGCTTCCACCAGCGAACTCATCGCACACCCCCGTCGATCCGCACCATGTCCTGCTTCGTGTTGTGCTGTGTGTCCTGCTCCGCTGCGGCGCCCCGCCGCACCATCCGCACCGCCAGCGCGTGCTTGCACGGCCCGCGTCCGCCCCGGTACTTCGCCCACCACACGCAGCTGCAACTCAGCACCCCCGCCTCGTCCCGCACCCGGTGCACATGACCGTCCTCGGCGGTCACCGTGCCGATCGCGCCCTCCAGGGTCACCGCCCCCGCGGCCACCAGCGCGCGGGCCGAGCGCAGCCGCGGATTGTGGCGCTCCACGCGCTGCGCGTCGTAGGGCAGTTCACGGTGGAAGTAGGCCGCCTCCGCCGTGTCGTAGCCGACGCGCCCCGAAGTGCCGAGCCGGGTCAGCGCGGCGCGGACCCGCTCCGGGGTGAGTCCCGAGGCGGCGGCCATGTCGGCGACGTCGATACGGGGCTCCCAGGCCAGCAGCACGGAGATCAACTCCGCGTCCTCGCCCGCCTCGTCGGCGCTGAGCGCGTCCAGGACGCCGCCCTCGCCGGAGAATCCGCGCGACGCGTCCGGCGACAGCGTGAGGGTGAGCCGCATGCCCGGCAGCACGGCTTCCCAGGCACCGGCCGTGGCACCGGCGCCGATGACGGCGGGGCCGTAGATCCGCAGGGCCGTCGCGTGGCGCAGGACCCGCTGGAGTGCGATGAGGCGCTCCGGGCCCGGGAGGCACACCGCGCCCGGTATGGGGCGAGTGGTCGGGCGCAGGCCGCGGCCCGCCGGTACGACCCAGCGCGGGCCGCTCGTGGTACCGCGCGCCCCGCTCTTCGGGAGGGAGCGCAGGAACCGGACCGCCTCCGCCGCGGGCAGTTCGGCCCGCAGGTCGAAGCCGGCCGCTATGACCTGGGCCTCCGCGAAGCCGCGCAGCCACCGATCAGGGAGCGGTACCTTCTTCTCCAGCACCCGGCCGTCCAGAGTGGTCACGGCCAACTCCTCGGGCCCGACCCGGAGATGGAGCGGATCGTCGGTGCCGATCCGGGACAGGGCCTCGCGCAGCGGGTTGTTGACGTCGACGTTCGTCGTGCCGTGTCCCACCTCGTCGCCGTCGAGTCCGGGGCCGAGGACGTCCAGCCGCGCGTACACCCCACCGCAGCCCGAGAAGGACTCGAAGCGCAGCCGGTCGCCGCCCGCTGTTACCACCGGGTCGAGCGAGGCGGGCAGTTGGCGCTGGTAGTACCGCGTGGCCGCCACGTCGGCCACCGCCAGCAGCGCCGCCGAGGCCACCTGAGGAGAGGTCAGGAAGCCCGCGAAGAAGCGCGGATGGTCGGTGACACCCGAAGGAGTCGCACCCTGTGAGGTCTCAAGGCCGAGGCGCCGCTCACCCGCCGACGACTCCAGCACGGAGGGTCGGCGATAGGTCACGGCCTGCAAAGATCGCGTCATGGAAAAACCGTAGAGGCCACCACTGACAATCGGCTCTGACCTGCGAAAACGCGGTCCGCGAAGGGGTGTTGGGGCACTGCGGCGAACGCCGCGCACCGGGGGATGACGCCGGTGCGCGGCCCATGTACGAGGGTAGTGGAGTTACTGGCCGACCCGTCCCGGCTGCAGCGTCCGCGTGAACAGCACGGTGCCGTCCTGCTCTCGCAGACGCACCGTCAACTCCCCGCTGTGGCCGTCGATGTCGACCTCGCCGAAGAACTGGTAGCCCTCGGCCGGCGACACGTTCTGCGCGGTCGGTGCCTTCACGAACACCCGCTCGGGACCGAAGGTGTTGTCGAGGTCGCTGGCCGGGAAGGCACCCGCGTTCAGCGGACCGGAGACGAACTCCCAGAACGGCTCGAAGTCCGTGAACGCGGCCCGTGAGGGCTGGTAGTGCTGCGCGGAGGTGTGGTGCACGTCGGCCGTCAGCCACACGGTGCCGGTGATCCGCCGGTGCTTGATGTACCGCAGCAGCTCGGCGATCTGCAGCTCACGCCCGAGCGGCGCGCCCGGGTCGCCCTGCGCGACCGCCTCGATGTTCGCCTTGCCCTCGGTGGCGTCCGGCACGACCAGACCGAGCGGCATGTCGGCGGCGATCACTTTCCACACCGCACGCGAGCGCGACAACTCCCGCTTGAGCCACTCCAGTTGCTCGCGGCCGAGGATGCCCTGCGGGTCCACGGTCTGCTTGTCGGGCGAGTTGGCGTTGCGGTAGGTCCGCATGTCCAGGACGAACACATCGAGCAGCGGACCGTGCCGCATCACACGCTGGACCCGGCCCTCCTTCGCGCCCGGCCGCAGCGTCGAGATCGGGAAGTACTCGCTGAACGCACGCCGGGCGCGCACCGCCATGACGTCGACGTTCTTCTCCGTGTAGCGGGTGTCGGAGGCGGCGATCACCTCGCCCGGGTACCAGTTGTTGCGCACCTCGTGGTCGTCCCACTGGATGATCGACGGGACCTGGGCGTTGAAGCGTTTGAGGTTCTCGTCGAGGAGGTTGTAGCGGAAGTTCCCGCGGAACTCGGCCAGGGTCTCGGCGACCTTGGACTTCTCCTCCGTGGTGACGTTCCTGTAGAGGCTGCCGTCGGGCAGCGCCTGGGTGGCCGTGATCGGACCGTCGGCGTAGATGTTGTCGCCGCTGCACAGGAAGAAGTCCGGGTCGAGCCTGCCCATGGCGTCGTAGATCCGGTAGCCGCCGAGATCCGGGTTGATGCCCCAGCCCTGGCCCGCCAGGTCACCGGACCACAGGAAACGCACACCGCGCCGCCCGGTCGGCACCGTACGGAACGTACCGGCGACCGGCTCGCCGGTACGGCGCGGGTCGTCGGGGTCGGCGAGCAGGACCCGGTAGTGGATCTGCTCCCCCGAGGGCAGCCCGCGCAGCCGCGTGGTGCCGGTGAAGTCCGTGCCCGCGCCGAGCAGCGGGCCGTGCCACCGGTGCGGATTGTGGAACGACTCGGTGGCCGAGGTCTCCACGATCATCCGGGCCGGGCGGTCCGAACGCACCCACACGAGCCCGGAGTCCGAGGTCACGTCTCCCGCCTGCACGCCCCAGCCCGCCTTGGGTCGTCCGGACAGGGCGAAAGCCGGGGCGGCGCCGAGGGCGGCGGGCACGGTCAGGGCCGCCGACGCGGCCAGGGAGCCGCGCAGGACGCTACGGCGGGCGGGGAACGGACGAGGTGACATGGGGTTGCGCCTCCACGGACGGGATGCGGTCAGGGTGCACTGCCACAACTACTGGTGCGCCACAGCGCGCACGGAAACCACAGGTGAACAACGGAACGCGGTGACATGGGGCCCGCGCGCGACACCAGAGACTCCCTACGGGCGTACGGCGCCGGCCATCAGACGTATGCCCGCACGGATCCGTCCGGGAGAGAGCTGCGCGTACCCCAGGACCAGCCGTACGACCGCGTCGTCGTCCACGCGCGCGTGTGCGTAGGCGGTGAGGGGGCGCACCGCGACGCCGGCGGAGGCCGCGCGTTCCAGGAAGTGCTCCTGCGGGCCGTACTTCTCCGGCAGTTCGGCGATGACGTGCAGTCCCGCCGCGATCCCGGTCACCTCCGCTCCGGGGAAGTGCTCCTCCAGGGCGGCGACGAGGGTGTCGCGGCGCTGCCGGTAGGCGCGCTGGCAGCGGCGCAACTGGCGGTCGTAGTCGCCGCGTTCGAGGAAGCGGGCGAACAGCGCCTGATCCAGGGTCGGGTGGCCGAGGTCCATGGTCCGCTTGCGCTCGACGACCTCGTCGGCGAGGGACTCCGGGACGAGCAGCCAGCCGAGCCGCAGCCCCGGGGCCAGGGATTTGCTGACCGAGCCCGCGTAGGCGACATGCTCCGGGTCGAGACCCTGGAGCGCGCCCACGGGGGCCCGGTCGTAGCGGAAGTCGCCGTCGTAGTCGTCCTCGACGACCAGACCGTCCACCGACCGCGCCCAGTCCAGGAGTTGGGCCCGTCGCCGCGCGGAGTAGGCGATGCCCGTGGGGAACTGATGGGCGGGTGTGGTCACTACGACCCGTAGACCCGACGCCCGTAGTGGCCCGACCGCGAGACCCTCCTCGTCCAGGGGCAGCGGTACGGTGCCGACGCCCGCCGAGGCGTACAGGGCGCCGTGCTGGGGACTGCCCGGGTCCTCGACGCCGACGGTGCGTGTCCCGCGCGCGTGGAGCACGAATCCGAGCAGCGTCGTAGCCTGCGCCACTCCGGAGACCACGACCAGTCGCTCCGGGTCGGCGACCACACCCCGGCGGCGCGCCAGGAGTTCCGCGAGAGCCGTACGCAAGCGCGGCAGCCCGCGCGGATCGGGATAACCGAGCACGTCGTGCGGCAGCTCCGCCAGCACACCGCGCTGCGCCGCCGCCCAGGCCGCACGCGGGAACAGCGACAGATCCGGCGTGCCGGGCACGAAGTCGGCCCAGGCGTCGGGGGAGCGCGGCGCGAGGTCACGCGCGCGTGGCCGTGCCGCCCGTACGGCACCGCCCACCCAGGTGCCCGCACCCCGGCCGCTGCGCAGATACCCCTCCGCCGTCAGCTGCTCGTACGCCTCCGTGACCAGCCCCCGCGACACCCCGAGGTCGGCCGCCAGATCCCGGCTCGACGGCAGCCGAGTGTCCGGCACGAGCCGCCCCGAACGCACCGCCTCGCGCAGCGCGGCCTGAAGTGAGCGACCACGCGCGCGTGCCGGTGCGGAGGCCGCGGGCAGCAGCAACTCCCAGGCGGCGGAACCCGTCAGACCCTCCGGATCGGTCGGCCCCTCCGGATCGACGGGCCCTTCCGGACTGGCCGGTCCTTCCGGATTGGTCCGCGATGACGTCATGAAAGTGGACCTTAAACCGGACCGCCGGTCTCCCTAGCGTCGCTGCCATGAACGCCACCGCCACCACCGCCCGCGGCGCCCCGCTCGCCGCCTTCGCCTGCGTCCTCGTCGGCGCGTCCTTCACCGCGAACAGTGTCCTGGGCCACTACCCGTACGCGGGCGGCCAGTTCCTGCGCTACGGCCTCGCCTGCCTGCTCCTCCTCCCGTTCACCGGCAAGGACGCGAAGGCCCGACTACGGGGGCTCACGCCACGCCAATGGGCCCGTCTCGCGCTCCTCGCGGCCGTCGGCATGGTCGGCTTCAACCTGGCCGTCATCGCCGCCGAACGCAGCGCCGAACCGGCCGTCCCCGGCGTCTTCGTGGGCTGCGCGCCCGTAGCGGTCGCGATCCTCGTCCCCCTCCTGGAGGGACGCCGTCCACGACGGATCGTGCTCTACGGGGCGTCACTCGTCGCCGTCGGCGCGTTCACGGTCCAGGGTTGGGGCCGTACGGACGGCGCCGGAATCGCCTTCTCCGGGTGCGCACTCGCGGGCGAGGTGGGCTTCGCGGTGCTCGCGGTTCCCGTACTGCGGCCCCTGGGACCGCGATTGCTGTCGGCCACCGTGTGCGGTCTCGCCGCGGTCGAGGCGGCGACGGCCGGGCTGGTCCTGGACGGAACCGCCTGGCTGCGGCGCCCGGACGGCACCGAGGCCGCCGCGCTGCTGTGGCAGGCGGCGGTTGTCACGGTCGTCGGCTTCGTGTGCTGGTACATGGGCGTGCAGCGGATCGGCGCGGAGCGCGCCACGCTCTTCTCCGGCCTCATCCCGGTCGCCGCCGCCGCTACCGCGCCGCTCGTAGGAACGGGCTCCTACGGGGCCGCCCAGGCCGCCGGAAGCGCCCTCGTGGGTGCCGGAGTCGCCCTGGGATCGGGTGCGTTGGCGCTGCTGCCGCGCCGGTCAGCGGCTGCCGTCGAGGATGACGCGCGCGACCAGGGCCGGGTCGTCGTTCATCGGACAGTGCCCGCAGCCGGGCAGCCGCACCAGCCGGGAGCGGGGGATCATCTGCTTGGCGCGGACACCCTGGCGGCGCAGCAGCAGCCGGTCCTGGGTGCCCCAGGCCACGGTGACCGGGATGCCGGGGATGTCGTCGGTGAACAGGACGCCCGTACCGGCCCGGAGCGTGTCGTCGAACCCGGGGGCGTTGACCAGCGCGAGCGTCTCGGCGACCACGGCCTCGGGTGAACGGCGGCCCGGGCGGGCGTAGATGGTGCTGGTGAGCGCGGTACGGCCGACCACCGTGCGCGCCAGTTTCTCGACCAGCGGGAGCGGCATGCCGCGGGCGATCCGCCGCATGGTGAGCAGCACGGCGAAGGCGTACCGACGCTCGGCCTGGGACCAGAATCCGGCGGGGGAGAGGGCGGTGACGGACCGTACGACCTTCTCGCGGCCCAGCTCCAGGGCCATCAGACCGCCGAGCGAGTTGCCCGCCGCATGCGGACGGTCGAGCCCCAGCGTCTCGCAGAAGGCCCTGAACACGGCGGCCGTCGTGGCCAGGTCGTACGTCAGCCCCTCCGGGAGCGCGGGGGAGGCGCCGAACCCGGGCAGGTCCACGGCGATCACATCGCGCTCGGTCGCGAGGATGTCCACCACCGGGTCCCAGGCCTGCCGGTGGTGGCCTATGCCGTGCAGCAGGAGCAGCGGCTCGCCGCGACCCACGCGCGCGTAGGACACGGTCACGGTCTTCGGGCCCTGCGGAGTGGGGACCGGGAAGGAGACGGTGGCGGACATGGGGATGCTCCTCGTCTGGGACACGTTGGCAGACGCCGTACAGGCCGTGTAGACAGCTTGTCAGCAACTGCTACTGACCGGTAGCCCCAAGTGCCGGGGACCTTGGGGCCCTACGGTTATCTGCTGGACAGGGCGGCTCCCAACGCGTGGGATGAGGTGGTGACCACCGACACCCCGACCGATGTCTTCGAAGAGCACCGCCCCGTCCTCATGGGGGTCGCCTACCGCATGCTCGGGCGGGTGGCCGACGCCGAGGACGTGGTCCAGGAGGCCTGGCTGCGCTGGTCCGCCGCCGACCGCGCAGAGGTCCGCGAACCGCGCGCCTACCTGGTACGCGTCACCACCCGCCTCGCGATCGACCGACTCCGCCAGGTCAAGGCACGCGGCGAGGCCTACGTGGGCCCGTGGCTGCCCGAGCCCTACGTCACCGACTTCGGGCACACCGTCCCCGACACCGCGGAGCGCGCCGTCCTCGCCGACTCCGTCTCCCTCGCCGTACTCGTCGTCCTGGAGTCGCTGTCCCCGGTGGAGCGCGCCGTGTTCGTCCTCAGGGAGGCGTTCGGTTATCCGCACGCCGACATCGCGGCCATGCTGGACCGGAGCGAGCCGGCCGTGCGTCAACTCGCCGGACGGGCCCGCAAACACGTCGACGAAGGGCGCCCGCGCTACGAGGTCGACCCCGCCCAGCGCCGCGAACTCACCGAGCGGTTCCTCGCGGCGGCGGCCGAGGGCGACCTGGCGGGCCTCATGGAGATGCTCGCCCCGGACGTCCGCCTCGTGGGCGACAGTGGCGGCAAGTCCAAGGCGCCGCTGCGGATCCTGGAGACCGCCGACAATGTGGGCCGCTTCCTGGTCGCCGTCGCCGGGAAGGGCATCCCGGACATGTCGTTCCGCTTCCTGGAGCTCAACGGCGGACCCGCGGTACTGATCCTTTCGGGTGACACGCCCGACAGCGTCTTCCAGGTGGACGTATCCGCCGGACGCATCCGGTCCGTCTACATCGTCCGCAACCCCGACAAGCTTCGATCACTGGCTTCCGCTTAGCCGCTGCCCGGTCAGAGCCCCCGTTTCGCGACGGGGGCTTTGCTGTTACGTCACGAAGAACACCCAGTACGAACGCCCTGTGAACGCTCTGCGGCAGACGCTCTGTGCATTGCATATGACATGGAGGATTGGTCTTGACCAAGGGTGGGGGTCGCCCTATGGTCGCAGATAAGTGAAACAACCTTTAATAAACAAGGGCGCTAAAACGCCGCCGGAACACGGCGATTGCGGAGGACAGGGTGGGGACCACGCAGTTGGAATCGGTGCCGGAACCGAAGTACTGGCATCTCAAGACCGTGCTGAGTGAGGCACTGGACTCCGAGTTCTCCGTGGGCGAGATCCTGCCCAACGAACGAGACCTGGCGGCCCGCTTCGGCGTCGCCCGGGCCACGCTCCGGCAGGCTCTGGAACAACTCGAACTGGAAGGCCGGCTGCAGCGCCGCCGCGGAGTCGGTACGACCGTCGCGCCGCCGCGCGTGGGGGTCGCCGTCGGCACCGAGCAGCACGCCTGGCCGGGCGCCGGGGAGGACGCCTGGCAGTCCGTCGACTGCGTCCTGGCGGCCCCGCCGGCCGCCGTCGCGGACGTCCTGGAGACCGGTTCCGAGGAGCTGGTGCACACCGTAAGGCGCTCCCGGGTGAGCCACGGTCAGCCGGTCGCCGCCGAACTGCTCTACATCCCGGAGTCGTCGGTGCCCGACCTCTCCGCCATAGACACTCCGTCCGCGACGGCACGCGCGCGTGCCGTCCTGCGCGAGTTGCAGCGCCTCGAACTGGAGGGCCAGGACCGCGCCGTCGAACTCGGCTCGGCCCGCGCGGACGACGCCAAGGAACTGGACCGCCTCCCCGGGGCCCCGGTCCTCGTCGTCACGACCCGCTTCTTCGCCGAGGGCCGCACCGCCGCGGTCTCCGTCGCGACCTACCGCGCGGACACCTGCCGCCTGACCTTCGCCGACTCCGGCAACGTAGAAATCCACCACGGCCCAGAACGCCAGGCCTCCTGACCGAGATCAGGGTTCATCCGTCGCGCCCCGGGAACTCCACCCGGGGCGCGACGCGTTTTCCGTGCTGGGCGTGCTGGGCGTGCTGGGCGTGCTGGGCGTGTTTTCTATGCCGGGCACGGCAGCGCCCCAAAGGGGCGCGGGGAACTGCGTGACCAGCCACGACGGCGCCGCAGCCGACACTCGACCAACGCAACCGGCCACGACGGACCCGCACCCAACACACGACCGTCGCGCCCAGCCGCAACGAACCCGCACCCGGCACACGCCCACCCCGGCCGAGCTAGCGCCGCGTCACCGTGCCCTCGACCGCGAACAGTTGCTCCTCAACATGGTCAAGAGCCAACCGCAACGCCCCAGTTGCCGCAGCAGCCTCCCCGAGCAACGACAGGGCAACCTTCGGCGGCCGCAGGCAATACCGCGCCAACTCCCGCCGCAACGGCTCCAGTACACCGTCCAGCCCGGCAGCCCACCCACCCACGACGACCAACTCAGGATCGAGCGCCAGCACCAGCGCGGCGACATCGTGCACAAGGCGCTGGATGAACCGATCGACAGCCGCCACCGCCCGCTGGTCACCGTCCCGCGCCAGCGCGAAGACCTGAGCCACAGCCTGCTCGTCCAAGGGATGCAGCGGCTCGTCCGTGGTGGAGAGCAACGTCTCCGGAGTCACATCCCGCCCCAGCAGATGCAACGCGCCGATCTCACCGGCAGCCCCCCGATACCCCCGATGCAGCCGCCCCCCGATCAGCGAGCCGGCGCCCGGACTCAACCCGGCAAGCACCATCACCATGTCGTCGGACTCGGTGGCCGCACCCTTCCAGTGCTCGGCGACCGCCGCCGCGTTGGCGTCGTTCTCGACCAGAACAGGGCACTTGAAGGAACGGCTCAACCGCTCGCCCAGGTGCAGCCCCGTCCACTGGGGCAACGCCGTGCCCAGCCGTACGGTGCCGTCCGCCTCGACGATGCCGGGCGTGGCGACGCCCACCGCCCGCAGTGAACCGCGGGCGACCCCGGCCCGGCGCAGCAGCTCGGCGACCGCAGTCCGCAGCCGCTCCAGGCGCTCGTCCGCCGAAGCCGTCTCGTCGACGTCCTTGGCGATCGCGCCGAGCACCCGCCCGTCCAGGTCGGCGAGGAGCACGGCGACGCGATGTGCGCCGATCTCCAGGCCCAGCAGATGCCCGGCCTCGGCCCGGAACCTGAACCGCCGCGCGGGCCGCCCCTGCCGCCGTACAACGCTCTCGTCGGCCGCCTTCTCGACGACCAGCCCGGCGTCCATCAGTCCCTCGACGACGCCCTCGACGGTCGGCCGGGACAGACCGGTCACCCGGGTGATCTCCGTCAGCGTGGCGCAGTCCGTGGCACGCAACGCGTGCAACACCACCGCGGAGTTGATCCTCCGCAGCAGCGAGGGGTCCCCGCCGGTCAGCCCCGCCAAGGTCTGTCCTCCCAGCTCGTGCGCGTGTTGGGCGGATCGTACTCGGCGCGGCGGACCGCGGCGAGAGCCGGGCGCCCCCGACCCACTCGCCCCACTGATTCACCCCGGCGCCACGAACCCCGACTCGTACGCCGCGATCACCGCCTGCGTACGGTCCCGCGCCCCCAGCTTCGCCAGTACGGCGCTCACATGGGACTTCACCGTCTCGGTCCCGACGACCAGCCGGGCGGCGATCTCCGCGTTCGACAGACCCCGCGCCATCAGCCGCAGCACCTCGGCCTCACGCTCGGTCAACTGGGCCCGCTCCATCACCGCGCGCGCCGCCCGGTTCCCGCCGTCGTCGCCGTACTCGGCGGCCAACTGCCGTACGGAGGCCGGGAAAAGCAGCGATTCGCCCTCGGCCACCAGCCGCACCGCGTGCACGATCTCGGCCGGCCGGGCCCGCTTCAGCAGGAACCCGGCGGCACCGGCCCGCAGCGCCTCGTACACGTACTCGTCGTTCTCGAAAGTCGTGATGACCAGGATCTTCGGCGGGTCCTCGACCGTGCGCAGCACCGCGCGCGTGGCCTCGATGCCGTCCAGGAGCGGCATCCGTACGTCCATGGCGACCACGTCCGGCCGCAGCCGCCGCACCAGCGGGATCACCGCCGCCCCGTCGGCGGCCTCCCCGACCACCTCGATGTCCGGCTGCGCCTCCAACACGGCCCGCAGACCCGCGCGTACGAGGGGTTCGTCATCGACCAGGAGCACGGTGACCGGCATCCGGCCAGCGTAGATCAGCCCAGCGGCAGCTCCGCGCGCACCTGCCAGTCACCCTCGTCGGGCCCGGTGTGCGCGTGCCCTCCGAGGAGTGCGGCACGCTCGCGTATGCCCCGTAGACCACTGCCGCGGCCCGGGCCCGGTATCGCCGCCGTCAGCGGATTGCGGACCTCCAGATCGAGGGTGCCGTCGGAGACCCGGATACGGATCCGCACGGGGACGGACCCCGCGTGCCGCAGCACATTGGTCAGCGCCTCCTGCAGGATCCGGTAGCCCTCCCGGGAGACCGGCCCCGACACCGTCTCCAACGGACCCGTCACCTCCGCGTCGACCTTCGCCCCGGAGGCCCGCGCCGACTCCAACAGCCGGTCGGCGTCCACCAGCGACGGCCGACTGCTCACCGGCCGCTCCGCCTCCCGCAGCACGCCCAACACCCGCTCCAGATCCTCCAGTGCCGCCCGACCGGTCTCCTCGATGGCGCCCAGCGCCCGCTCGGTGAACTCCGGATCACCCGCCGCGCGGGCGGCGCCCGCCTGCACCACCGCCACGGTGAGCGCGTGACCGATGGAGTCGTGCAACTCCCGCGCGATACGCGTGCGTTCCAGCAGCTGCTCGGTGCGCTCCTCCAGGGCGGCGAGCCGCTCCGCGCGCGAGGGGCCGAGCAGGCGGCGGGCCAACAGAGTGGCCAACTCGCCGAGGCCGACAACGGCGGCGTACAGGGCGATCAGGGGGAGGGGTGCCAGCAGGGCGTACCAGCCGCTCGGTGTCGCCTCCTTGAGAAGTGGTACGTCGTCGGGCACGCGCCCGCGTGCGACCTCGATCAGCTGGAAGGCGATGATCGGCAGCCAGACGCAGGCGAACGCGGCCACCCAGCCCAGCACCATCCGGGCCTCCAGCCACAGCATGGTGCGGCCCCGGTCCCGCCAAGTCACCGACGGCGCCACGGAGATGCTCGGGTCCTGCTGACCCGGCGTCAGCAGCAGTTGCGCCTGTACTCCCTCACCGATCCGCACGGCCGGGATCAGGGCGACCGGGATCAGCGCGAGCGCGGGTGCGTATGGGGTCGCCGGACTGATCAAGATCCACACGGCGGTGATCAGCATCGGCACCCAGAGGTGCAGTAGACGCGTGTACGTCGTCCCCCGAAGCAGCGGGCGCAGGAAGCGGGCCATTCCGACATCGTGACAGTCGGCACTGACAATCGGCCTCCCCCGGGCGGGGGAGACGATCTCCACGGGCGGGGGAGGACCCAACCCCCTTGACCGACCAGGCTGTTGGCCATGACCAGCATCGACGTACGAGACCTCACCAAGGAGTACGGCACCCGGCGGGCCGTGGACCACGTCACCTTCGACGTCCGCCCCGGCAAGGTCACCGGCTTCCTCGGCCCCAACGGCGCCGGAAAGTCCACCACCATGCGCCTCGTCCTCGGCCTCGACCGCCCCACCTCCGGAACCGCCACCATCGGCGGCCGCCCCTACGCCGCGCTCACCGAGCCGCTGCGCCACGTGGGCGCCCTGCTCGACGCGCAGGCCGCGCACGGCTCCCGTACCGCCCGCGACCATCTGCGCGCCCTGGCGGCGAGCAACCGCATCCCGGCCGCCCAGGTCGACGCGGTGCTGGAGGAGTCGGGACTCACGTCGGTCGCGCGGCACCGGGTGAAGACGTACTCCCTGGGCATGCGTCAGCGGCTGGGTATCGCCGGTGCCCTCCTGGGCGATCCCGAAGTCGTCCTGCTAGATGAGCCGTCGAACGGCCTCGACCCCGAAGGCATCGTCTGGATCCGGGAGTTGCTGCGCCGACTGGCGGCGGAGGGCCGTACGGTCCTGGTCTCCAGCCACCTGATGAACGAGACGGCCTCCTTCGCCGACCACCTCGTGGTTCTCGGCCGCGGCCGACTCCTCGCGGACACCCCGATGAGGGACTTCATCGACGCGCGCGTGCAACCCCACGTACGCATCCGTACGACGGACGCGGGCGCCCTCAAGAGCACCCTCGCCGAGCACGGTCTGGACGCGGTGGAGCAGGAGGAAGGCCACTGGACCGTGGCGCACGCACGCGTGGAGGAGATCGGCACCCTGTTGTCCGCAGCCGGCGTACCGATCCTCGAACTGACCTTCACCGAGGGCACGTTGGAGCAGGCCTACCTCGATCTGACGGCCACCGAGACCGAGTTCACCGCACCGCACCAGGAGGCCTGACGATGGCATTCACGCCTGTGTTCCACT
>Ga0307515_10006536_pt1 | contig 23308 bp, 24 predicted proteins | sample 17_EM_MG_FD_194513 | JGI IMG/M metagenome (GOLD analysis project Ga0307515, IMG submission 194513) | Populus trichocarpa ectomycorrhiza microbial communities from riparian zone in the Pacific Northwest, United States - 17_EM | ecosystem: Host-associated > Plants > Roots > Unclassified | place... | reverse complement strand
GGGCACCCTCCTTATGGGACTTGGCTTGTCCTCGCCCGTCGTAGATGAGATGACCCTGCACGCCCCTGATTGAAGTGGTGCGATGGGGGAGGTCGAGCGTAGTGTAGCGTAGAACTACGTAGGGACGGTGGCATCGCCTGGATCTTTGGGGAGTTATGACGGTCTTGTGGGGAACTGCAGACCGTATACCCTTAGTCCGGGGTTTAGATCCATTGGTCCTCTCACTCTCGCTAGTGTCGAGTTGTGGGCGGGGCGATGCCACCCAAAGGACTAACCGTGGCGTGTCGGTGCGACATGGGCAAACTGTCTCGGGCCTCGCTATGTTATACCCTAGCAGGTTGCACCCGCTGAACCCATTCGAGTGGTTTGGAGGTGTTACGAGATGGTTGGATGCGCCTCGGTTTTTTTTTGAACCTAAAATAAAATAAGCTCAAGCTCAAGATTCGCCAGCAACCACTGTTTCTGGCTAAGCACACGAGAAGTTCAATGTCTATTTAATGTTTAACACCTGGCCGTCAATATGGACGGCACGTATGCGATTCAATTTGACCAAAACACTGCGGAAGATACTTCAATGTGACGATGGAGCTACCCACGACTGGAGGTTCTTCGGGGTTCGGGGGGCAATAAGTGATGCGTCGTTCCATGGTGGATACGAGAAATCGATAGGGGAACGATGCAGCAGGAGACTTCGCAGCATCGTCGGGTCATTGCGTTGGACTCCATAGAGTAATCACACAAGAAAGGCCCGCCATTTCTGGCCTGTGGCACGCATCTGCTCCTAGAGAGACTGGCGATCGCATCCGTGGCACCGCGATCCAGACTGTTGAGGATACGGCACAAAAATTGCGTTCTCCCATACTTCAACTGGGAGCAGCGGGTGTTCAGAGCGAATGGGATTGAGAGTTGTTGAACCGAGCGAGCGAGGTGGAAATGGGAAAGCAAGTTGGCAGTATTGCGTCTATCGTCTGTTACATATGCAGTCATAACTTACTTCCCACCTTCCCGGGTTCGTCAGGTCCGTGGACTCTCGCTCGTATCACACCTTCCTGAGAGAAATTCGCGATTAGTGTTCCATCTCTAGTGAAAACCTTTTTGCGGGCGTTTGTATGTTAGTGGAAGAGCTCCGAATGCCGCCAAGGACCTACCCGACGATGAATGATAGCACGCCCTGACCCCGCTTGCGGCGCCCGTGACTGCAATATTCAAAATAAGCGCGAGGATAACGACGCAACCAAGGCATAGGCGTACCTCGAACATGAGCCATTGTGAGCAGTCGAAATCGTCGCTGCAGAGGTCTGTTACAGGTCCCGTGAACCATGCAGACAAAATTTGGACTCACGAATAATACCAAATTGAATGGTCAATGGTTGTCTATCACGGCCAAGGTCAGTCCTGGAGTCCCAACAACCTTTGTAGGACGCACTGAGAATGCAGAAACATCGGCTCCTTCTTCACTGCTTTCGCGAAGGCCAAGGGCATTGCTTCCAGCTTGCAAACTGTTCGTTCGGGCAAGTAAGATTCATGTACAGGGCATACAGCGTACACCACTCACAAGACTACATCTGAGATATACCCTAGCACTGCCTGTCCAGTGAACTCGCGGTTAGCGGAAAGAAAGCTCGAGATGAAGTTGACACCTCCACCTTCTGGTACGCAGCGTCACATTCCGGTAAAGAAAATGCCCGCATCCAGTGGCATTGTACATAATACCCGTCTTGGAAGTCTTCTGCTGCGTGGAGAACCTCAATGGGGCTTCTCTCGCGTGTCTTTGAATTGGTTCGTTTCAGTTGAACAACTCGGCATGGGCGGTGGGGGATCCTAACCTTAGCTCTCGCAACATAATGACGCTTCGTCCGGTCATCCGCTTGCTTCTCGACGCGCTTCCGGTAGTATGCTTGTAATGTCTCGCAATGCTCTGGGGCGGGGACCTTGGGCATTGGCGATCTATAGGTAGGTTGCCATGGCTCCGGCTTTTGGTAGGAGCATAGCATAATGAAGATGGTTTTTCCGTTCTGAACTGCCCGTACGGCACGTGTAGAATACGAACGACCGTTCCGAATGCGGTCGACGTTGTAGTAGATTGTGGTTGGGAGTCCATTCAATATAAAATAGCACTGTTACGGGATGCGGATGAGGACGGATTGAGAAGGCTTGCGGAACGTGCGTACGTGCAAAGACTGTTGAAGGGAGTGAGTATCGAAACTACGGGCTCGGAGGTAGAGGGAGTTCCACTCACATGAAGGTGGAACACTTGATCGACGGTCTTAGTGGCTGCCACGATGGCCTGAGAGATGACTTGACCCCCAAAAATACCTACCAAACTGTCGTCACCGATCTGTAAGGGGACACAGTCTATGCACGAGTTGCTCACCTCTGCCCCCTCGGGGAACCCGCGAATCCGTGTACCGGAAGAGGTTGACATCAAGTGGTTCAACGTCTAACAGGGGAGCCAAATTCCTCGGTTCCAACTGTTTCGAGTGCGATGTACCGTCGTCCATGGTGGCTACCGCCGACCTTTGCGGATGGCGGTGCTTAAATACCACCAGGATGGAACCACATGTTTCGGAACAATCACCAGTTCCCGACCGGGCGCTGGTGCATTGATGGCTGAGTAACACACCATTTGATTACGCCTCCCATGTTGCGTCACACGATACCACGGGAGCGTGGTTCCCCTCGAAGTTAAAAAAGATAGCATGGCTAGTTTATGTCAATTACATTCCCCTTGGACGGTAATGTAATTGGGGGTAGGGACCAGAGGACCAGAGCGGGCTGTAATTATCGACTATTGACGAACTTCTTGTACAAACCAAGCAGTAAATCATTTGCTGTCAAAGTAATTATTCTGGAGAACGGGCGGTCAGTGGCAAAGTTCATGGACACGCAGGTGGATGGACATACGTATGAGGCGCAATTCTAAGGAAGTGAGCGGTCGACCCTGGTGGAGGAATGAGTTCTGGGACAATCGGTTTACGCGAGGACGTCCCCACCTTTGTACCAGGCCAATGGTCCTTCAGTCTTCAACGTCTTCCACAAACAGTCGATAGGGTTCTTGTAGAGTGTCCCGACGTAGGTTCCGTTTGGTAAGCGTGTTGTGGGTTGATTGTAGACCCGAGTGAGCGCCTTATGGATCTATTAGTGCCGAGCAAAGGGAAGGAAGGTACATTCAATCTCATACCGTATCAGCCGGTTGCATGACGATGCACTAAAATGGATTGCTTAATAATAATAATAATAACAATCGGGGAAAGACTGGACATACAACACAGATCCCTGAGATTGTGCTGCTGGCTAAGAATGTTAACGTGCTGTCAGCGGGCAGGATACCACGCGACACAATTTGGGTCTTTGTCCAGTTGTAACTCGGAAGCTGGACCGAGGAACCCATCGAAGTCCTGAGAATAGCCGCATCCATGCCGCGGAAAAGGCCGCGGAGACCTTCAGCTCGGAATATCCTGGAAAGAGCTTCCCGCGAGTTCTTGTAGTAGTGCTGGGTCCCAACTGGCAAGGCAGGAGAGTATGCCTGGAAACAATTTAAGCATCTCCCCGATGATGCGGTGACGAGAGAGGTACCTGCATCCGAGCCTTGATCAAGAACATGGGATTTCCCATTGCCGCTAGTAAGCAGGTCAGTGATTGCTCTCGCCCTGGAAAATGGGAGCCCACCTCCAACAGCACCGCTGGAGGCACCGGCGATCAGGGACGTCCATGGAACTTGGTCCGTCGACGAATAACCCACAGTCTTGTTGACGAAGCGGCGGAACGGCTCATAAAACGCTGGAAGGAGTTCTCCGAGTGAATACGGGAACGAGACGGGATGGGTAAGCCAACTCACCAAGTCGCGAACCGTTCAGCAAGATCTTGACAACGTTTAGCAGTGTATTCCGTAATGGAGGTTTGGCACCTCACTTGATACGCATACTGTTAGATTAGTCAGTCCGCGCCATTGACTTGAGTTCAACCGCATGCCAGACGCACCGCCGGAGGGAGCCCTCGTTGAATCCCACGTATGCCCTCATTCCTCCACGTCTTCGCAAATACATCCAAGACGTTGCTGTAAATTCTCGGGCCACCACCCTTGGCAAGCTCGCCCTGTAATTGTAGACGCGTCTTTGCTACCTCGGCCGGGTTCGAGACGGTAACCTATCCAGAAATTAGAATAACCTCTCTTCGGCACAGACACGGTGAGCACCCACAGCGCAGCATGCGGCGACGCCACCAATTAAGAAACTCTCCAGGGTCGACAGCGACCGAGGTGGCTTTGTGGTGGCCATCGGAAGTTCAGAGTTCGATCGACTCTAACCGGAAGTGTCGTCCATGTCCCTCTCAGCCTAGGCAGCCGCCCGACCGCGTCGACCCCGACGACCGATGCAGCCACCGAGCGCGAACATCCGACTGGCCGTCGCCGTCTCTCTCGTCTCAGTCGCCATCCCCGGAGTCATCAGGGTCATATCGTCGCCTTGGACACTCTTGTTGCTCTCCCCGTTGATCATCCTTCTCGTCGCAATCTGCTTCCTCTGTCTCAACATTTTTGTCGGGTATGTCTTGGACACCACTCGCCCACCAAAAAGGAGTCAGCTTCAGAGTGTAGCCCGTCCGTTCGCCTTTTCAACGCCTGCAGCCTGGCAGGCCGTCATTACCAGATCGCAATGGTCCCACATGTCCCCCAAGGCTCTGGCCCCACTCATTCCCAACTATCCATCCGTATCCGCTTCGCTTAACGATATCCTCATCATGATTGTCCGCGACTTTGTCCTTACATGGTACAAAGATATATCTTCATCGCCCTCTTTCCCCACCGCAATGTCCTCGACCATCCACAGCAGCATCGACCAAGTCCTTTCGCGGGCCAACAACATTGACCTCGCCAACCTCATCGTTAAGAAGATCATGCCCAGGATTACAACCCATATCGAGCAGTTCCGTCAATCTGAGATCGCCCTTCGTGGGGCGGCTCTTGAACGAAGGCTCACTCAGTCGGAGGAACTGGATATTCTACTCGCTGGGAAGTACGCCAGCATGGGGTCGGGGAAGTTACACCCCGCAGTCGAAAACCTGTCATCAACCTTCACACGGCAAACGGAAGAGGCACATCTCAAGAAATTGGTTCACGGGATCCTCCCATTAGTCCTCCCAGAGAGGGAAGCAAGAAGCAAGACCGTTAAGATTGCCGTCCGCGAGACCCTTGCTTGTGCCGTCTTATTCCCCGTCGTGGAGATGCTCTCGGATCCAGATTTCTGGAACAAGACCGTTGACGAAGTGGTAAATGCGACCTGTCCTGTCAGGTTTTACGTCATTTTCTCACTTCCACCAGGCAGGCGCAGCTATTCATCAACAGTGAGAAGAAACCGACCCAGAGTTGACGTGGAGGTTGACTGTATCTTTATAGGCGGTTAGTCTCGAAGGTTCGCAATGTCTTAGAGGCCCAGATCCCGACCACTCCCAACCCTCAAGTGCCAGGGACAAGGACCCCCGCGGCAGAAGCAATCACCATTCGCACAGACTCCAGACAGTTTGAATCTTTTCTCAGAAGTATCGGTCGCTGTGCGTCTCTCCTTGACGCGCGAAGACTCAAGAACGATATTGTGGGGGAGATCAGGCGTACCAGGATGCTTTTGGGTATCATTTATTTCTGTCAGTGCCTATTGCGATGGTTCGACTGACCTCTCTGTTCAGCCAACCATGAGAAGGACGATTGGATTGACGGCGAGAAAACGGAAGATGTTGTCTCGTATCTTGATCGCTTGTATACCGCCAAGAAGAAGGTTGAGCAGCGGATCGTCGTTCTGGGTGGCGAGGACGATTCAGTGAGGATGCTCAAAACGTTCAAAAGCTCTGGCCTAACAGATCCCTCACAGAAACCCATCCGATCGGAATCGCCCACGACCAACAGCCTCAGCCTACGAGACGTTCTCACGACCCCGACTTCGCTGTCATACTTCATGGAGTTCATGGACCGACGGAACCGCTCTCTGCTCGTACAGTTCTGGCTCACTGTGGAGAGTTTCAAGAATCCACTGGAGGCCGTAGATTCTGATTCATCCGGGGATGATGATGACGAACTCATCCAGCACTCTGAGACCGTCAAGGAGGATATCACAATGGTCAACGACTTGTACTTCTCCTCCCCAATGTCTCATCCAGCACTCTCTGTGATCTCTGCCAAACACATCAATGCGATCCGCGTCTTCGCCCTTGACGAGAGCACTCCGAGTCCTAGCGCAGAGAGGAAAATTAAGAGGAACGTTATGCTAGCCCAACGACAGGTCGAACGTGACATGGAGGGGGATTTTGAAGACTTCCAGCGTTCGCCCCTGTGGTTCCGTGTTGTTGGAGATACGGAATCGAGCAACGCCATGTCCGCTTCCGTTATGAGTTCTTCCGTCATCTCGGATACTGGAGCATCCCCATTCAATACCATCCACGGACGTGATTCCCCAGACCCCATTATTCGGACCTCCCGAACCAACAGATCTCCAATCATGATCAACCCCCCATTGACCGCCCGTTCCGAATCACTTCCAACCCTGGCCACAGTCTCGACCGAACGCGAACCACTCTTGTCCTCTCGCCCTATTCAATCAAGCCTGGACCTACTCATGTCCTCCACCGAGAACGCAGCCAGTTCCTCACGTGCTCCCTTGTTTGACGAATCGGAGGACACGCAAGCTGGTCCCGTAGATGATGCTCAGGCTCAACGGATGGAGGCCATTCAAGCCGCCCTCACGGATATAATCGCCTTTGACAATGAAGAGTCAAGCCATCCCCGCGCAGAAACACCCGAAGAACCCCCATCTCAACGAGGATCTGGATTTCTGTCTGCCAGGCGCTCTGACGGCCGGAGGCAACCTAGCTTTGATGAAGAACAGGATGTTGAGGAGGGGCGACAAGATGGAAACGATTCGAACGCTCAAACTGCTTTACCTCTGGCTGGACCTGGAGATCTGCAATTAGCATACGAGATTGCGAGGCTGGGGGAGAAGTTGAACAACCTCCGAACTCAGGATACGATGCTCGATCGGCTCATAAACAAAGCAGATTTGACCGGCGACACTCAAGAGCTGAGGTTGTTGCAGAAATCCAAGTCGGCGCTGAACCGCGAGATCAGGGAGCTCAGTTTCCAAAAGACCCAGTATGAGCTTCAGGAATCCGCGAATCGGTTGGTTTCTGATAGGACAAAGTTGGCAATCGTCAACTCGACGGTTGGGGAGGAGGGGGGAAAGAGCGTTGTGAGGTATATTGTCGAGGTTCAGCAACTTGCCATTGATGGGAGTTTTGCGACGGGGTGGGTGGTGGCAAGGAGGTATAACGAATTTCTTCAGATGCACAACCGCCTCCGGGACAAATATGCCCTGGTTCGCGGGTTGGATTTCCCTGGAAAAAGGATCGTTACTGGATTATCTGGCCACTTTGTGGATACCAGGCGAGCCGCACTGGAAAAATATATGCAGGTGAGCGGATCTGATCACAAACCACTCCCGGTGCTGACGGGCCACCTTAGAATCTCATTGCAATACCAGCTGTGTGTGAAAGCGAGGAACTTCGTGCCTTCCTATCCAGGGATTCTCCATTCATAGCTTCCGAGCCACAAGCCTCATTATCGAAATTCCCACTCCCAGGGAAGGCGCTGGTCAGGACTGTGTATAAATCCGTGACGGAGAGCATCGATGACATGTTCTTTGGACCATCGATGCTTGATGTTCTCATTCAACGTCTCACGACCCAAGCTGCCGAATTTGCGGGAATAGTTGGCAGTTCAGTTCATGACGAAGACCTGGTTGCGCAAGCTCTCAGGGCTTCGGGAAAAAAAGCGACTGAAGACGCGTTGGCGAACCTGTCCGGTGATTTGAAACCTCTTGAAGGGGAGACGAGCACCTCGGATTTCACAGCACCCATCTGCGATTTAGTCCTTGCGATCTTCGAGCTGAACAAGAAGAACAATTGGTTCAGAAGACAGGCGATCGTGATCATACTGCAGCAAGTCCTCGGCGGGACGATCGAGAGGTAACGGACTATAGGGCAACCTCTAAGAGTCTTCCTGACTAGTTGAACTAGGAAAATCCGGGATACCTTCAAAGCGCTTATGGAAGAGACTCGGGTCATGACTTTCATCGACACTTTCAAGGACGGGTTATGGCCGGATGGGAAATTAAAGCCTCCCGGCGTCCCGAGGACACTTGATGAGAAGGAGAGGACGAGAGATGAGGCGAATAGGAAGCTGTCGGCTCTTATGCCAGGTATGGGTCTGTTTACCTCCTATCGGACGCGGGCTGATCGTTGCTGCTGTAGATTTGGCCGCCAACATGATCGGAAGGTCGAACGCGCGGAGAGGAGCGCGCAGGATCTTCGCGGTTTTGCAGAACCGAAGGTTGAACCAACATATTGTATATACCATCATCGACGAGGTAAGCGTCTGCTCTTGCCAACTCTTTCGCTAGTTCACTGAAACCGTTCTTTAGGTGTTCGCGGCGTTGTTCCCTGAGACTCAACAAAGTTAGCGACGACGCAGCCTTGCTTGCGCGTTGAGGATTTTGGCGTGCGACGGGAGTAACTTCTAACAATCCACCTTTTGGCTACTTACACTACTGTAACCTGTAACTCCATGTAATCGATAATACCACTCCACCGGAACGCTAACCTTTCTCATTGTCATGGCGTGGCCTGCTTATCCTCGGTTGACTCGGACATCGTTACATCCTCGCCAGGCGACTCTGTCGTCCCTTGGACTTCAGCTGGTTTCTCGACCTTGCGCTTCTTTTGGCGGTGGATGAGTATCGCTTGTGCGTCTGGATCATCGAAACTGCGGGGGAAGCATCAGAACGGAAGCACAAATGCGCCAAGGCGGAAGGGATAGCACACATCTTGAGAGCATGTAAGATATATCCTCCCGTTCCAGACATGTTCATCATTGGGTGGGTCCTACCAGGAAGCACCTACAAATCACGCAGGTGAGCTGAGTGAAACTCGCGTAAATGAGTGGGGCTTTACCTGGTATTTTCGTTTCCAAGCTTCGGTTATGTTCGCTCCCAAGTACCCTCCTGCGCTCTTCATCCTTGCTTGTAAATCGACAAGAATCTGAGGAACACGTAAGTGAACCCAAATAAAGCAACGCTCGCGTTTAGAGCTGTACCTGAAGGTGAGGACAGTGGAACACTATTGATGCTGATCCGGATAGATACGCGTATGTCATTTCTAGAATCGACCAGGGATCGTATTCACTCGATACGAGGAGGCTTGATCCTCTGCCGTCAGTACTAAAGGACAGGCCGTATTATGGGGGGGACAAACCCGTCAAATTCACCGCCGAAAAAGTCTTGCCGGTCCGCATCCAACTGGTCCACGACGACCCTCCGCTTACTCAGCCGGAAGATTTTTTTGTCCGAGTACAGTTCCCCTGACTGCACTTCTGTTGGGGGTAGAACTACAGTGACGAATCGGACTTCCCGTAAAGACGCGCGACCGGGAAGAGATCGTACCTGGTGTGTAATTCTCCTGTACCATGGCCCAATTCAGCGATATGAGAGTTCGCTTGACCATACCTTGGTCGAAGTTCATGTTCTGAACTACCGGATACGTTGGCGCGGACTCGATATCGCAGATGTTCACAACCTTTCCTGATCCTGCGCAGACTTATAAGCCACCAGACCGCTGGAAGTGAAAATCGTTACCTCCTAGCCGGTCCAGCACCCCCGCCACAAGAACGCCAGAGGCTTCGTCCACAACAAGATACCGGCCACCCGGTCTCACGCCCACAAGGTTGAGCATCTGTGATAACGCGTCGGCACGTATGTCTCGTAACCGATTTTGGTCTTTGGTGTACCAGTATTCGCAGACGTTGAATAGTGTCGGTTCTATTGTCGCGAAGGTTTTGGAGAACCTAGGTTATTTCAACCCATCAATCTTGCGAAACCTTTAAGAGGAGAGATGACAGATACTTTTCTTCTTTCCGCTTCTTGTACTTTTCCTTGCTGTATTCGGTCTTGAGAGTGAAATTTGCATGTTGTTCGATCTGTTTCTGGATGATTTCCTGTAGAGTTAGCTTGTGAGCAACTGTGTTGCACAGGTGAAACTCAGGAGTCCTAACGGATGAATGGACACCGGACTGTTTCAAAGCTTCAATTTCTGTCGTGGTAAGAGGTTGTACGACCTTGTCGTCGTTTATCAGCTCATTTGTTGCTTCCGTCAGTTCTGAAACAAATAAGTCAGCATAGGTCTTAAAATCTCGGGCACACTACGCACCTAATTCTTGTATCGTTCTGGGAGGCAACTTGTTCAACTTTTGGTTCACGATCTCGTATGCCAGTCCATAGGGATCCCCGATAAGCTCGTTCGCGTGGAAGGTCCCAGCTTTTCCGAGGGAAACTGTCCTGAAACGATCAGCTCGATAACGTGAAAACGCATCCGGAGCACTTCGTACGAGTTTTGTTTTAGTGCCGCACTCTTGATGTCACCTCTTGGAAGACGGAAAAGTACCGTTTGGCCAGGAGTTATTATTCCCCGCGTGTTTACCGGTGATTGTTGCGAAGAGCTCTCTGTTGGTTCGGGCGTAGAGATTTCCATGACCATGAGAAGGAGAGCGGGAGATCGATCATTCCGGATCGCATCTCTCACCGCCATGTCTCTCGACGACAAGCTCGACGCACTGCTCAAACAGTCTCAGCAGAAGTCGTGGGCTAAACTCGGCCCGGAGGAAGTTTCGCATCTGACCCAGGCGTTTCTACCGACCCAATCAGCCGGTACCCGGTCCAAAGCCTACCTCGTGTTGTCAGCCGCTTGCCAACACATCCGGGAGACGGCCACGCCTCCCAAAGGCAAGGAGCCAGAAGGGTCAGACCCTGCTACCGAAGCCTTGGTGAAAATATTTGCACCGCCGATACGCGATAGGTTCGCAGAGACGAACAACGATGCACTTGTCACGGGCGTATCCTTCTTCACCGCGCTCTTCCAGGTCGATTGGCAGTCGGCTTCTGTTATATTTCTGGAGGATAGCGTGTTTGAATCATTGACGGATGTTATTGATTTAGCTCCGTCGAAGGAGCTGGCGGGAGAGATCGCGAGGTTGCTGGCGCAGGCCAGCGCGCATAAACCGTGTCGGGAGAGGACTGTATCTTCAGACCTACAAGGATGGTTGGAGAGATCGAGTCGACAGACTTCGGACACTTCCCTTCGGTCAGCTTCGGCGGTGGCCCTGATCAAACTCTCCCGAGGGACAACAGAAGATACGAAAGGTCACGCCGTTGCGGATTCACAACCTTCTACTTCATCATCAATCAATGAAACGGAGCTGGCATCCCTCATGAAGAACCTTGTTGTATCCGGAGACGATTCATCCGCTATCACGAACGCTGTCGAAGGTTTAGCCTACATGTCTACCGAACCCCAAATCAAAGAGACACTCTCCAAAGACACGGCCTTCCTCTCCCGCCTATTCAACCTCATCCCTCGTCCAAAAAGGAACCAGGTCCTTTCCGTCTTATCCGCTACAAATACTGTTCAAGTCTACGGTATTGCGGTAATCATCTCGAATATCTGCTCGTATCGCCCGCGTCTGTCGCAGGAGCAGGAGCAGATTTCCAAGCTGAGGCAGATGGCAAATAATCCTTCTCCTTCCGGATTAAAGTCGACGAAACCCGTCGTAGACCCCCTCAATGATGATTCCCGTGTCAAGGAGCGATGTAGAAGGATGGTCAACGCGGGTGTTGGGGACGTGCTTTCTGGAATGGTCCGTATCACGGACGGGAAGGGGGTGTACGTCAACGCAGCAAAAGCAATTCTAAGTCTAGTTGAGGACAAGGAGAATCGAGGGAAGTTGCTTCAAAGTGGTTGTTCCCGTGCCCTGATCACAGTTATCCGTTCGTTCTTACCAGCGGCTACGGCTCCGGTGAACCAGGTGGAAGAACCGATACTGGATCCCATACAAGCTCTGGCGAAGTTTGCCATTACGGCCTCTCCCCTTCACGTCTTCGGACCAGACCAAGGGTCCACCTTCGATGCCATCCGGCCATTCTCCATCTTGCTCCTTCATCCGTCGTCTTCCCTCCTCCAACAGTTCGAAGCGCTAATGGCATTGACCAACTTGTCCTCTACTAGTCCCGAAGCATCCACCCGGATATCCAAGTCCGAGGGACTAATGAACAAGGTGGAATTCATGCTTCTTGACGACAACCAGCTCGTTCAACGCGCTTCGACGGAACTCATCTGTAACCTTATCGCCGGTTCGGAAGAAGTTTTTGACAAGTACGGTGGCCAAGAAGAGACCGCAGCTTCAAAATCCAAACTACAAATTCTCGTTGCCTTGTCGGATGTCGAGGATCCCCATACAAGACTCGCGGCTTCAGGTGCTCTCGCCACCGTAACCACTTCCCCGAACGCCTGTAAAGCACTGTATTCTCTCCAGATGGAGCGTCATCGCGTCCTTCCCATCCTCACTCAGCTCATTGATCCGACACCTGAGGATGGCGACACACCACCGGACTCTGCGTCCGACGCCGGATTCTTACATCGTGGAGTCGTCTGCGTACGAAACTTCGTGACCTCTTTGGATGAAGAATCATTAAAGTCGCTAGTTCCGGACGTGAAGAGTTCTGGGCTGGCGCAGGGGTTGGTCAAGGTTGTGAAATCGAATGCGGAGGTGCAGAATATGAGCATTCTGCAGCCTGCTGCGGAGGCGCTAAAGAAATTGTATGACCATGGCGCTGTAACTTTGTAGCGGGAGGATAAACAATGTACGACTTATTTCGTGATCAACATAGAGATTGTCCTCGCCAAACTGCGCGCTGCCATGCACGAGCCGATCACTTCTGTGGGCGGCATCACTGCGACTTGGTACATCACCGCCATCCGCGGTCGCCCGGCACCCATACCACTCCCCATATTTCCAAGCTAGGGCCGACCTCTAGACTTTATCTTATTATTTGGAATGGTCGGCTTCGTTATGATCTTCCTACTTGACCACCCGCCGTTGACGCGACCCATGTTCAGGCTATCTCCAAGAAGGCGGGGAAGAAGGCCACGCCCGCGGCCAAGAAACCAGGGGGAGGAAATAACAAAGTCGCGAAGGTGTGTTGCAGCCATAGTTTGCGCTCGTTTGCTGTTCGGTAATGAGGCACACAGGCAGATTGGAAAGAAGGTTTCAAGAAGAAACAGGTCGGCGTATCCGACATGACGTTGCTCACGACCATCACGAACGAAGCTGTGAACGAGAATCTCTCGAAAAGATGGAAGAACGGAGAGATCTATACGTATATCGGGGGTGTCTTGATATCCGTCAACCCGTTTCGAGGTGCGTTCCAGACTTGGATCCATACTTTCGTCCCGGCTTGCGCTATCTCCCACCTCCAAAACTTCCTTACCTTAATAAACCAACTGCTTACCAACATCTCCCTTCCTAGATCTTGGTATCTATACCGATGACGTCCTCTCCAAATACAGGGGCAAGAACAGGTTAGAAGTTCCTCCCCACGTTTTTGGGATCGCCGAATCGGCCTACTACAACATGAACGCCTACCATGAGAACCAATGTGTCATCATTTCTGGTGAATCGGGTGCCGGAAAGACCGAAGCTGCCAAGCGGATTATGCAGTACATCGCTGCGGTTTCTGGAGGCAAGGATAGCAGTATTCAAGAGATCAAGGACATGGTGCTCGCGACAAATCCATTATTGGAGAGTTTTGGGTGTGCGAAGACACTGAGGAATAACAACTCCAGTCGGCATGTGCGTTTTAGCATTTTGTTGAGAGCTCATGTCTTCTGATATCCTTTGATTGGAAGGGTAAATATCTCGAAATCATGTTCAATGACCACGGAGAACCTATTGGAGCCCGGATTACAAACTACCTACTTGAAAAGGGCCGCGTGGTTGGGCAGGTCGAGAATGAGCGAGATTTCCACATATTCTACCAGTTTACGAAGGCGGCCAGTGACGAACAACGGGGTGAGTCCGCCCGCGCGACATCCCTGGACCCGTTCCTATCTTTTTTTTCAGAGACGTTTGGCGTGCAAGGACCAGACGCCTACGCTTATACCAACCTGAGTAACTGTTTGGAGGTCCCCGGTATCGATGATGTCAAGGATTTTGAAGAGACACAGGTCAGTTCCCGCTCTTCACTCTTCAATTCATCTTCACTGACCCCTCCAAAACTTTCAGCGGGCTATGCAAATTGTCGGTCTCACACAGCATGAGCAAACGGAAGTTTTCCGAATGCTCGCGATTATCCTGTGGCTCGGAAACGTCCAATTCGCCGAGGATGATAGTGGTAACTCCACGATATCGGACACAAATATGACAGATTTCGTCGCGTATCTCATGGAGGTCGACCCAGCGGTGGTTCAGAAGACCATGACAACAAAGATCGTGGAGACTCAAAGGGGAGGGAGAAGGGGATCGGTTTATGATGTCCCGCTGAACCCGGCTCAGGCTGGGTCAGGTAGAGACGCGTTGGCCAAGGCGATCTATAACAACCTGTTCGAGTGGATCGTGTCCAAGGTGAACGTGTCGATGAAGCCTCGGGGGGCCACCACCCAGCTCATTGGTATTCTGGTGCGACACCTTCCTTTCTATGTGACACTGAGCTATAACTGGACCTGTAGGACATCTTCGGTTTCGAGATCTTCGAGGTTTGAAAACACGACATACATAGCGGATACTTGCTGAACCTTGACCTTAGGACAACTCATTCGAACAACTCTGCATCAACTATGTCAACGAGAAGCTACAACAGATTTTCATCGAACTCACTCTCAAGACTGAACAGGAGGAGTACGTTCGGGAGCAAATCAAGTGGAATCCAATCAAGTACTTCAACAACAAGATCGTGTGCGACTTGATCGAAGAACGTCGTCCGCCTGGTATTTTCGCATCCCTCAACGACGCATGCGCGACAGCCCATGCTGACCCGTCAGCCGCGGATAACAGCTTCATTCAAAGAACGGCGATGCTGTCGAGCAACCCACACTTTGAATCCCGTGGATCCCAGTTTCTGGTTAGGCACTATGCTGGAGATGTCATGTACAACGTCGCAGGGATGACAGACAAAAACAAGGATACCCTGATCAAGGATTTGCTTGACCTCGTCGGGAACAGTGGAAACGCGTTCTTGCAGGAGCTCTTCCCCGATAGACCCGATCCAAACAGCAAGAAGAGGCCCCCTACACAGGGAGACAAGATTAAGGTTGGTTCGCGCCCCAAGACAGAAATTTGCGCATTATCTGATTAGATGCGTTATTAGGCTTCCGCTGGAGCTCTGGTCGATAACCTTATGCGTGCCCAGCCCTCGTACATCCGCACGATCAAACCTAACCAGAACCGCTCCTCTTCCGAATTTGATGACAAGGCCGTCCTCCACCAGATTAAATACCTCGGTTTACAGGAGAACATTCGTGTTCGACGCGCAGGCTTCGCGTACCGGAACACGTTCGAAAAGCTGGTGGAGAGGTTTTACTTGCTCTCGCCGAACACAAGTTATGCTGGGGAATATACATGGCGGGGGGACGCCAAATCCGGATGCGAGAAGATCTTGACGGACACGGGGATTTCGAAGGATGAGTGGCAGATGGGCGTTACGAAGGCATTCATCAAGAACCCAGAGACGGTGACCCTTCATCCTAACTGTTTTCTCGAGTGGTCCTGAATACTTTGCTGTTAGCTCTTTGCATTGGAAACGATGCGAGATCGGTATTGGCATAACATGGCCGCTCGCATTCAACGTGCATGGCGTAACTATATGCGGTACAAACACGAGTGCGCTCGGCGCATACAACGATTCTGGAGGGCCAACAAGGAGAATATCGAGTATGCCAAAGTCCGAGATTACGGTCACCAGTTATTGGGCGGAAGGAAGGAAAGGAGAAGGTTCAGTTTACTCGGCTACAGGAGATTCATGGGTGACTACCTCGGCGCGGACTCCAAGAACCCCCTTGGCCAGGAGTTGAAAAGCATTGCTGGGATCTGTGAGTCGTCCTTTCGGCGATCGCTTGAGTTTTGCGAGTGACATCCCTGGTCAGCGGAGAAGGTCTCGTTCAGCGGGCGTATTCAACTTCTGGTTTCGAAGCTTGGTCGATCGAGTAAACCGAGTCCTCGATACCTGATCTTGGTATGGCATGCTTATTCCCTTCTCCCACAAAATTCTCATGGTTTCAGACTGGAACGGCGGTATACTTCCTTATAACGACCGTCAAGGATGGCAGATCCATGACATCCCTTGAGCGGAAGATCCCACTCGTGACCATAAAAGCTTTGTCGATGTCCAACCTGAGAGATGATTGGATGGTAATCTTCTTGCCCACACTGTGTGACTGCGAACTTGAATGACGACGGGTTTTAGGTTCTGCATTGTAACATCTCGGAAGAAGGAGACCCCGCCTTCAGCAGTGTGTTTAAGACCGAGTTCACGACATGCTTGATGCAGTTGACGCGGGGAAGCATCAACATTCAGATTACCCCTTCGTAAGTGGTTGCATCCCCTCGCTGGCATTCCAGGATCTGAAAATCGTATTCCAGGATTGATTACAATAAGAAGAGGGATAAGAAGACCTCTGTAAAGTTCCAGAAGGACGAGACAATCCCTAGGAACGATATGTACAAGAGTCACGTCGTTCATGTACCCTCTGGGGAGCCGCCCAATAGCGTCTCAAGGCCTGTACCAAAGAAGAAAGCTGGTGTCGTGAAACCTATCACGCAAGGGAAGCTACTGAGGGCCGGTGGTCCTTCGGTGAGTATTCGTTGGTTTCTCAAGTTCCGGCAGTTGGTGATTGATTGTCGGGTTGTACTAGAAACCAACCAGCGTCTCAAGGCCCAAGCCTGCTGCTCAGCCATTACCGGGGAAGACAGGCATATCTGCGCCAGTAAAGCCCAGCGTCACCTCGACGTCGACGACCAAACCCACCACGAACAGCAGTGCAAGTCGCCAACCTCCGCCGCCGCCAATTCGACCGCCCGTACCACCCCCTCCACCTGCAGAACCGGATGTCGAATTGTACAAAGCTAAGTTTGATTTTGGGGGACAGGAGGGTGAGATGTCCCTCACGAAGGACGATGTCGTTGAACTTGTCGAGAAAACCGACAATGGCTGGTGGCTGGTAAAGAAGGACGGGGCTGAAGGTTGGGCACCGAACAATTACCTTGTTCTCGTCCCTCCTAAGCCGAAAGCCACTCCCGCTCCGCCTCCACCTCCCCCACCTCCGACCCAGAGGAAGGTTCCTGCTCCTCCACCGACAACCACCACCACCTCTTCTACTCCGGCGGTCAAACCACCGGTCAAGTCGCTTGTTGCCGACTCGAACGCGAAACCAGTTTCAGTCTTCCCAGGCATGGGCCCTTCGAATGGTTCGGCGATGCCATGGAAAAAAATACACACTCAACAGGATTCTAGTGATAACTCCCCAGCTAGTTCACGACCGAATTCTTCGTTGGCTACTAGACCTCCGCCAGTAGCGACGAAGCCGAAACCGGGTCCTCCCCCGATTGCTTCAAAACCGGGTGTCTCCGGAGGCGGCAGTGGACCGCCGAGGATCCCCGGTAAGCCTCCGATACCTGCTACTCAAAGGCCAACGGCTACCTCCCGACCCGTACCTCCCAAACCTGGAGCGAAGAATTCACCCGCGGTGGGTGGACAGTTGGATCTCGCCGCTGCTGTGAGTGAACCGCCATCTAGTTTTGTGCTTGACGATGTCTGATTCAATTTATTCTCTGTGTTGTACAGTTAGCTAAGAGAGCCCAGAGAGGACCAGGTGAATGAGAGTATACGTAACGTTTCGTTTTGAATACTGCCCTCTTAGAGTTGAATATACGTGTTATTTGTGGGTACCGCGTCTGGTGATCGTTTCCGGCGCTCGGGTGAACCTGGAGCTCCCCGACATTTCCTGAGCCACTGCGGTCTCCTCTCAGCTCCTCCAAGCTATGGAGGTTGATCCCGTTACATATACGGGACAAAGCTCGCCGTGGATTCGGAGTGTCAGGTCCTCGCCTGCCTTCGCCACCCCGACCCCAAGTAGTGTGAATACGAGGGACGTATTCTATCAGTGAATGTTTTGAGGGAATTCATCGACTTGCAGTGTTGCTACCGTGAAGGAGTAGGCGGGTTGCTCAGGCGAATTGTGACATGAATGGTAACTCGATGTCCGCGCGGTTGCAGCAGATTGTGGAGAGCTGATGCTGACAGTTGACCTCTCCAGGGGCTTGTGTAGGGCACCGCGGTGGGGGCAGGCCGAGGTTATCCCTCTGGGTTCGTTTGCGATCTGGCTGTGACACAACGGGTAAGAGTCGTGTCGCGTATGCAGGCCTGCGGTCGGTGTCGAGGTTCTGTGTCATCGGTTTTCGACAATTGCGGTATTTCCAAGACCTGGAGGGTTGGTTGTGCAGCTGAAAGGCTACACATTGATGTCCTGGTTGACGTGGGTACCTTCGTAACTGTCACTGAAGAGCGCTGCGCAGGTGCGGAAATCTTCATGAGTGTCATCATTGGTGTCCTAGAAGGCGAAAGCTTGAAGGAATTCAGATCCCCCGTAGGAAACCCTATTTAGGAGGGTGGTCGTACTCTTTCCGACCATTGCTTAAGCTAGCAAACTGGAGCGGGATTCCCCCAAGCGTGTTACTCAGCCCCGTCCCATAGCCCTTTAAACTTTTGTAGGCTTCTGTTGTATTTTTCCATGTCAATTCGCCGACGAAGGCAATGATATCAGGCCTTTCCGCACCGGTTGTGTTGGGGCGGCATCAAGAGTGGCAATATTGAGTGTAGGCCCTGCCACGCTTCGCTCCGGCCCTATGGTTGGCGACTGGTGCAAATCCAAAATGCACCATGTTCCCGGGGTGTAAGCTATAATCCTGGTGTATTACACTGTCCAGTTCTCGTAGAATCCTTGATTTATGTCACACCTTCTGCAGTAGGGCGTAAGGTTGGACTAAGCCTCACGGAAAATGATCCACTGACCTTTACATAGTACTTACTCGTTGGGCAGACACCATAGAAGTTCTCCGGAAATTGTAGTCTGAATAATCTCCGAACAAACCGGTTGGGGTTTACCTGGGCGGGAGTTGCGAAAAAAAAGAAACTATCCAGCAACTTCCCGGAAGTCGACTCATGAGGTTTGCGAAGAACGATCTCGTGATTCTTCGCCTGACCCGCCTCGATCCACCAGTGCGTTTGTGCACCAAATTCTGAACGGTGACTACAACGCCCACGAATAGAACCGCCACCTTCTCCACGCTTGAGGGAATAACCCATGCGCACCGTGAGTTACAGTTTAACATTCTGGTTCATGATGGATCAACATTCCACAGGCGACAGACCTCAAGATGGACGTGGACGACGCAGTGGCGACGACAAACCCCTCGAACAACATGGCTACACCCTCGCACCGTATCCCACCAGAAATCGTCGTCAAGATTATCCACGAACTCCTCCCAATAGAGATCAATTATCTCCCCCTGATGCGAAGGCGGCTGCCGCGTCTGGATGCCCTATTCACAGCTACTAGCATCTGTCGATACTGGCGATACGCAGCCCTAGACCACGCAACCCTATGGTCCATCGTTCCCATAGACCGCAGAAGCCTTGGAGAGCTCCTACTGCAGAGGTCCCGTGATGCGCCGCTTTTAATCACATTCGAGACGGAGACTCCGAGGTGCTGTCCAGCTCAACAAGCGATGGCATTGCTGCTACCACACATACAACGCGTCAAGAAAGTCCATTTTCGCGCATCGGCCCCGGTGTTGAATGAGATCTTCTCCACCCTCAATTCTTATGCACACGGGGCTCAGCTGGAGGAGGTCAGCATTCGAGTCAATGAATTTCGTGGTGATGATAAGTGCAGGGCCATTCTCGATCTCCTTCTCGAACACGCTTCAACGCTGAAGGTCCTCAAGCTCGACACTTTTGGGTGCCGTTTCCCCGCCTATAAACTTCTGCAGTTCTCTCATCTCTCCCACCTCGAGCTCTCGTCTACTCACGACATTCGCGACATATCGTCCCTCTTTACTTCCCTTCCTACCCTCACTTCCATCAAAGCCCGCGTCAACATCTTAGGGGTGCACGGGGATGGTCGTAGGATCGTCCCCCAATCTAACCTCCGTCAAATTCGCCTCTATATCGATTGTCATACCCCTAGTCATGTGTTCGACGCCCTCAGGATCCCGACCGGTGTGCACCTTGAATGCGGAATCGTCCAAGTCCGCAGCGCCGCCGAATCAAGTCGGTACCTTCCCTTATCCTCCAAATTCTTCGAGAATACATCCCACATCGAGGAGTTGCGATTTGGCCTACACTCATACTCCGGCTGGGGACCGAGTGGTTCTTTTTATATCGACCGTGTCTTTTTTAGTGAGTTCCGGCCACCAATCGAAGACTTATCCCACCTCCGGAAACTTGTCGTGGACCATGTCATTCAACAGTTGTCCCTCGAGGACGTCGTGAGGTCAGCACCTCGTCTCGTTTCGGTGGGTTTCGTCCACTGCGAGGTCATCAACTCCCGAGCGCCCGGCCGTAGGTCGAAGGTGCTACCCAGTCCGGTTGATGTAGATGCCTTCGTAAAGGCTATCGGTGAAGAACGTAAGGTGGGTGCAGACGCAGATGCGGGGAAGTCCAGGAATGTCGTGGTGAACGGTACTCTAGAAGGAGAGCGCTTGAAGGAGTTCAGATTCCTTATAGGAAACCGCAACTAAGTTGGAGATCACGACCGTATCCCCTTGTAATTTTATCCTACTAGGGCTACCCGGGGAACTCCGATCTCCATCCCATACATCTATGTAAAATTGACTGGTTCCCACGCCGATAATCATCTCTTCCGCCTCACCATCGTTTCTGGCCGATTCCTATCGGCCCCGTTGTGCCCTGGAAGTTCGACCCGTCCCCAACTGCAGCTAAAGCTTGCCAGCTGTCACCTGTGTGGTCATCGATCATAAGCGCGATCAGACTCTTCCCATTCAGGTTGTTCGAGAGCCGTGGACGCGCTCGAGCGTACTGATGGTCTACTAGATACCCATCGCAACCGTCGGCAAATCATCATCACCACTCTCTGACCGACTACGATTCGATGATAACTTTACCGGTCAGTGTGACCGAAGCTAACCCATCCAAACGTATTCTGAAAGGCGGCGTCACACAGAAATCATACCGCCCTATAAACCTTGCGTGCTCTCATCGCCCCACTTCCCAAGCCACCTTCAATATTCACACCAGTCTTAGGGGGTCACAGGGGGGTCACAGTTCGCGAACAGAAATCCAAGGAAAGTATGATTTAAACTCTATGGTATATGCTAGGCAACAAAGAAAAGTCAGGGTATCTTTAAGCCTCCACTGTCGAGGTCGAAACTCAAGGTTTCGGAAGACCCTCGACATCCTTCAACACTAAAAAGAATGCAGGTAAGCGGAGTGTCACGATGACGAGTGATCGCGTGAGTGCTTACCCTTCAACAATAACTCTGGGCATCCCCATGCCTCCCGCCTCGCCGGGAGCTGGTAGTACCTGCTAAGCCCCTCATTCAGCTCACGGGTTCCCTCCCTCCTCCTGCGCTCGGCCTTGGCCTTCTTGCCGTCCGTGGTCTGTTTCCCCTTTCCTTTCAGGAGCTGGGGTGTGGGGTACACTGGTTCCCGGATTGTTTCAACGGCTTCCAGCGCGACTGCATTCCAATCAATCAGGTTAAAGTGTGTCATTTCACAAAACCAGACATGTGCTTACTGCTGAGAGCCCTTTCGTGGCTTGGGAGCCTCGGAAGGCTCTTCCACCCTTTCGCCCAGACACACAACTTGTTGGCATCTTTGTTAGTCCGGATGCGCCAGCCACGCGTTTTTCCGGTTTGCCCGGACGTCTGACGCCGAACGATCGTTCAGTGACATGATGAATATGAGAACAGTAAAAGATACTTACTGGGGCGATATCTTCATCTGTCTCTGTTTGATCTATTTCGGCGTCAGCCGTCGTCTCGGGTAACCCTCCGGAGGGGCCGGCGATTGGCAGGGCCGGGTATGGGATGAGCGGAGGCATCAGGGTTGATGACCTCGCCTCCGCATCCATGTGCTCGTTTGAACGAGCACGAGGCGTCCCATAGGGCTGGGACTGCCATCCCGGCATCATCCCAGTCCTGGTCGGACCAGTACTGGGTTGACGCGATGATCGCATATCCTATGAGGAGGTGTCAACAGGGTTGTGGAAGGATGCCGAGTTTGAGCACATACCGTGTTGAATATGCTGGTGAACGACCCGTTCTGGTTGTCCCCCCAGTAGTTGAACGGGTCTGTTTGCGATCGGTGAGCATTCGATTCCTTGGAATTTCGTAGGAGATTTACTAACCACTACTGGGGGTGGAGGCCGCCGCCGAAAACTCCGACGCCATTGTGCTGGCGAAGGTATGATCCCGGTTCATGAGACCGGAGCGGTTGGACTGGGCGTATAGGTCAACCGTGGGCCAATATTGGCCGGGGAACAATGGCGGCCCATAGCCAGGGGTCTGGGCCCCGTATGAAGTGACAGAGGCCACCGAATCTGGAGGTTCACGCGTGAGATGTCGTTTGTCTCCAAGGCTGCAACTACACTTACCGAAGTTGGCCTCGGGCCGGAGACTGCTCGTCGGACCAGCCAAGTAGTCTGGCTGACTGTCCACACTCCAGTCATCCGTGAAGATGTTCGTCTCTTCGTGTGTTGGGGTCCGGCTCGGGAACGGATACGCTCCGAACTCGCTGGAAGCGAGGAACGCAGAGTAAATATCGGCATCGCTGGTGTTGTTAAAGTTGGCCATTGGGATTTGATAGAATGTGCGGAGGAGAGTGGAGATTGATGAGTGGTACTGTTGCAAGCACAGGATAAACGGTGTTTGGTGAGTGAGGAAAAAGCCACCTCGTTATCCGTGGCTTAAATATGTTTCGGTGGTCCTAAGGGGCCAGGGAGTGGCGTTGTCAAATACATCCGTTATTTATCAAATTCACAGGCTGTGGCGCGCATGTTCGGGATACTAAGTAATCGTCAATCGCACGGTCCCCCCTTGGTTGATCCGCCAGGCCACCTTTTTTTTGTTTCCTTTATCTTTCTTTTTTTTTTGGGGGGGGAGTAATTGACGCGCGTGATAAACCCAGCGTCTGGCATCACTGAAACGAGATTCTTTCACCGTGTGCGTGAGCCGTGGATCTGAACGGGCGATCGGTCGCGATGGTTACGTACGTACGCTAGCAGTAACACCGACCCGCAATGTATGATGTAATGGAGGGGAGTCTGAAGGGGTCAGACCCACATTGCTGGTGTGCGTCCTAACGGATAAATTATATTCGGGACGCATCGCTCGTAAGTTTTCGAACAGAGGACAGTGTGAGGGTGAAAT
>Ga0307515_10006535_pt1 | contig 23311 bp, 9 predicted proteins | sample 17_EM_MG_FD_194513 | JGI IMG/M metagenome (GOLD analysis project Ga0307515, IMG submission 194513) | Populus trichocarpa ectomycorrhiza microbial communities from riparian zone in the Pacific Northwest, United States - 17_EM | ecosystem: Host-associated > Plants > Roots > Unclassified | place... | reverse complement strand
GGGATTTTGAGGTAAACATGCTATATTTTATTTTCTTGAAAATCTTCTTTGCATAGGTTGCTACTGTATGCTTTAATGTAGTTTCGGGCAAAAGATGTTGAGAAGGGGGAAATGTTAGAATATGAATTGTGAACCAAGAGTTCCATTTTTGCTTTCAGCAAACTGCAAAAATCAGAAGGTCAAGGCAATTGTGCTTGGCTCTATTCGTACCCCTTTTTTTATGGTCGAAATCTTGATTGATTCAGCTAGTTCCTCTTGTTTCACCATGTAACTAAATCAGTTAATTAATTGGTCAGTGCCACGATCAATAACCTTGTTTGCAAAGTCAAAATGGAATAGATTCCACACATTTCTCATATCCGCACTAAGATAGCAATATCATCCATTAGACTGCATGTCTTTTCTTTTCCTTACATGATAGCTATGTTTACTATTTGCCCACTTGTCTTGAATTTACACAGCCATTGAACTTTCAAGCCTCCAAACAAGGTTTTGCTGTGCTTCGTTTCAATGTACTTTCGCTCTAAATATGTGAGAATCAGGCTCAGGAAATCTAGTAGTCTACAAATGATAAACCCTGTCATGTTTCCTGTTCTTAGTCTTTGTTCTTCTGGTTTTGGAGGAGCATTAAGAATAAATCCTATAATTCATAATTGAAAGTATGAGACCCGTCTCAACCACAAAATCATCAAGGTTATATTGCTTCATGCCTGGCCAACAACAGTATTAGCTGGTCAGGGTTAGCTATAGGTTTGCCATGGCTGCCAGCTAGGTTTTGTGGCAAGCCACTGTGTTGTCTCAGCTGAAGTGAGCCCAAGATGTTACCAAGCCCACGCCCAGGTTTTTTCTTTTTCTATGTTTCTATTTTAAAAGAACATCTAGGATTTTGCTGTAAATCTGTTGGATATGTTCTTAATGCTCCAGTCAATCCCACCTTTTAGCCTCATCATTTGCATTTGCTGTTTTACTTCCGATGCCTTCATCCCATCATTTTCCTCAACTCTGTTTCTTGCTTGCTTATTTGTTTTCACTGTATTTGTCGAAAGGAATGGAAGAGGACTCAGATGTCGGATTTCGCCAAGATGTCTGCTGAATTTAGGAAAGATCTAGAGCTGCCCGAGTCGAAGACAAGAATAGCCACTTACGAATCCTGCTATCAGCAGGATGGAAGCGACAGTACCCTCGCCCCCTGAAAGCAGACATTCCTTCTGATGAATTTAGATTTACATTAATGGCGTAGGCGTTGTACTATGATGTTATGGTCAATTGTTCATAAAAGGCGAGTGGGGACTTATAATCCCAGACGTGCAATATAATGGATGTTGGTAGCCATTCCTGGACAGTATATAACCAAAAGAATAATTTGATGTAAATCTATAAGCTTCAAAGGCTATCACCTTATTCCTTTTCTGATTGGAACAAGTATCTAGTCATTTTAGGAAACCCCTTTCGTTTTCCTACGTTGACAAATTTAACTATCAAGTTTAAATTCCCAGTAAATAAATCGACATAGAATAATTCTGAGGTAAAAAATAACTGGTGGGCGTCAGGCAATAAAACTGTATGTCTTGGGTCATTAAACGATTCGTTTCCGTATTGATAAATTGCAGCGGTAAAAAACAGATGGCACAGAGGCGATGAAAACTACTGTACCGAGTCCTTCACATCAACTTCATAAAGGGATATCCCATCAGATTCTAATGCACACTGGTGAATCGGTGACAATTTTTGGTCTGAAACATGCTCTATTATTCGGAGGGGAAGCAGTTGGATTTTATAAATTAACATCCGAAATACAAATTCCTGGAATAATGATAATAATTTATGCAGCTGGATTGTGGTTACAGTTTACTAATACAGAAATGTTCTGTCTCTTAATATAGTAACCACTAACCACAATGAGAGACAGTTGACTAAGTTCTGGACACCGGCCGGCGAATTCTCAAGTATCCGAATTTTCCTGACCCAGGCGACGAACCCTCGAAAATAAATGGCAAATACCCAGTTCCGCCTTTGTATCTGTGTTGAATCTGGAAATTCAAAATGACAGATTGCTCATTAACAAGTTAAATCCAATAGCAATTATAAAGGACCAAGAAAAATACAACTTTTTTTTCCCTTCTAAATGATTAGCAGCGATAAGCAAACAGGAAATACACTCATCAATCTACAATGGCTTGCAATTGTAAATACACTCATCAATCTACAATTGTAATTGCAATTGTAATTACTTGCAATATGAGCAATGACAATAGAAAGCAAAAATATCAGCTCTAGTTAATTCGGTGTCCTAGGCCTATCTCATCAAGTGCAAGAGCATAAAATAAACAGATGCATGAAAAGGGAAAGGAAAGTATCTCGGCAAATATCAAATTCAAGATTATTCTATTTGTAATTGGCCACCTCGAAGAACAACAAGAACATGTGCACGATGATAAAAGGAACAAATGCATAAAGGAGAAAAATTAACATTTTTCTATGATCATGCTGGTCTAGAATTACCTCCAGAATTTGTTGGCTGCTTCTAAGACAGTTCCTACCGATTACACAAACTGTTCCACCAGAACCCCCACCAGTTATTTTTGCTCCATATAAAGTCCCACCTTCAGATTTTGATGGTTTGCCATGTTGCATTTCCTGTACCAACCGCACAAGCCTATCTGTCCCATCAGAACCAAGCCCGCAAGCACTGTAGCTATAGTGACACTGCAAAATAACATAGCACATTAACAATACTTTTAATCCACTTTCGTCTATTTGATAGTTCTCGTGTTGTCATGAAGCACTGTAGCTATAATGACACTGTAAAATAAAATAGCACATTAACAATACTTTTAATCCACTTTCATCTATTTCATAGTTCTCGTGTTGTCATGATTCCATTCATTGAGCAGGCTGTTATTATTTATTGTAACGTTAAAAAATAGTAAGATTTCTTTGGTGTAAAAGTTAACGAACAGGATGTTTATCTACTTTCAGAATAATGCTTACTGTGGTCAATAAGTCAATAGTTCCTCTAAAGGAGAGGGGACATGGCACTGTCAACCAAACATGGCTGGCTTCACACATTAATAATGGTTTTTACAGTCACTTTATCATGATTACGGGACAGAAATATAGAGCAGTGAACATCTTTGTAACATTTCCTATAGCTGGATCATGAATATCTGGCAAATCAAATCTGAAGTTTCCACCAATGAAAATCTCAATCACAATGATGTCAAACGAATTTGAATATACCTGATACAATAGTTCTCCAAGAGCTGTAAGTTGCTCATCTGAACTGGTGGAAGTTAACAATGCTTTGAAGGCCTAAACATCAAGAAGCAGAACAAAGAGGATTTTAGAAATAGCATGGACAACTGTATCCACCGAACATAATTTCCAAAGTTGTTCAATCTATATTTGAAACAATGAAATGAAAATTATTGCTGACCTTGACACGGAAGTTTTCATATATGGGATGATTAGCCGGTGCTCTCACAACATATGTGCGCTTCTCATCAATTATCGTGACAGCATCATTATGATCAATATACTTCTCCAGAAAGGTCTCTCCAAGGATGGATTCAGGAAGCATCTTAGCATAGAGAGCCTCATATCTGTATCATCAGATTTAACATAAAAGTAAAAAATGCACGTACATTTACTTCAGAGTTGCAGGACAAGATTCAGATGTTCCATAACCATAATCATAAAACAAGATAATGGAGAATGACAACAGAAAACTAACATTAAGAAGTAAAACTCACAAAGAAATACAGCATTTGGAACAAAAAGTAAAGAGAACATCAAGTTAGAACCATCTAACACTGTGATAATATATTATAGAAGCGGGGAATCACCTGTCGATTGTGGAAGCATGAGGTTATGACAAGTAAAAACTGTTTTTCCTCTATTTTATTTAAAATGTGCGTTTCAACTATAATAAGAGGCCATGTTTCTTAAGCAATGTAAGAGTATTTAATTCATCCCACAAAGAGAAGAGAGGGAGTTTTTTTAATCAAAACAGTCACAGGGCTCTGTAAGATAACTACAGGATGTAAGGATAAAAACATTATCAACATAAGAGAAATTAATCAAAGCATCCCACACATCACATGGATTACTACCTACCTTACACAAATTATGGAATGGACCCCAAAAGACTGTTACCTGTGTGGATTACTACCTACCTTACACAAATTATGGAATGGACCCCAAAAGACCGTTACCTGTGTGGTGATAAGTTACACAAGTAATCCAATGAAGCTTCAGCTTTGATTAGATCCACACTATGATCCTCCAACTCGTCATGGATTAACCCATTAGCACTGGGCAGTGATCTGGACAAAGTAGATGATGCTATAGACTTAATCATCTTTTGACCCATGAAGGCACCTATTCTTACAGATCCATAATCTGCACCACCAACACTGCCGAAGAAAAAAATTTTACTACATTAAAATAGGAGCTAAGCAATGCCAAAAGATAAAGGTGCGTGGTTTGCTACAAAAGTTATCAAAGTGGTGAAATTACTACATTATCTAAGCCATTAGCAATGCCAAAAAAATTACTACAATAATCCAGAAGCGAATGTAGCCATTAAAAGGAGCTTCATAGACCATTGATTTCTTGAACATGTAAAAAATATTTGCTTGCAGGAAAGTGAGCATGTCAAGGGCCTGGCAAGAACAAGAATTAACAACCATTATGAAGTTCCATAATGCCTGATCTGTAAACAACTAATATGCCATGTCCAATAGAGATTGGAGAGGTTGGTAGTGAGCCACAACACAGTTTCTTTTACTAAAATGAAAAGATGCCAAATCCTCAAATCAAATAAGATAAAACATCCATGAAGACTTAACAATCAATTAGTGAAAGCAATCAAGAAAAAAACTGAAATAGAGAATATGAAAGAGTGCTTAGAATGAATGAACATTACATGCAAATGCCAATTTGTAAAATGAGTGGCAGGAGAATTAATTAAAAGCATTCAGGGGGCTGGATACCTGTGTCGTATTCCTGAATCAATTCCCCAGAAACGAATATGGCTAGGAATTTCTACAAGCCCAATAACCTCTGCAGGCTGCATTGATAATCAACACAGGTATAGCATTGTTTCTTATCCTTTGGAAAATCTTTATCAAAAGTTTAGCCAGCGACATGAATAATCCTTACCTGGCACACCATTGCAAGAAGTTTGTTGGCTTCACCACATGCTGAAGTCATCTGATCCATTACACCACATGGAGCTCCAACAATGTGATTCTCTACCTATTGAACACTTCTTATGTCAGAACTGATATACATATTTTGCTAATAAGAAGTTTTCTTCTATCTGTTAAAAATCAAACCTTTTGGCAGAGCAAAGCAATATCTCTTGGACTGATACTTAATCCTGCAACATTTACATGAAGGTTGAACTTTAAAGTCAATTGTTTAACAACATCAAGAATATCAGTTCATGAATATCCAAGAGTATCCATGGTCCAGTGAAAAAATATATGATAGTGGCTTTATAGATGATAGTGGCTTTATACAACAGCTTACTGTAAGAAACAGAATTTTTTGTATGATGCAGGCAGTATTCTTCATAATTGATGGGATTCAATCTAACAAGACTACAGCTTGAAAAATAAGAACTAAACCTTGTTAGATATTTACAGAGTTCATTAGCTGCAGATGTATACAAAGTAGATTATTAGCTTCTGCAAGGAACATTCCTAACAAAGAAATATGGTGACAAATTCAAAGCTTTACATTATTTAAGCTTAGCATTTTGTTTAACGTTGGCAAGTTCTCCAAAGTGTCAAGGAATTTATTCTGGTAATTGGAAGTAAAACCAAATTAATTAATCTTCAAGAAACCCTGAAAAAGTCTCAAACAATGGAGAAAGATCTTCGTATCCATTGATTCAGGGTAAAAAATTACAAATTCACAGTTTTTATTTATTTATTTATTTCCTACCTAGTATTCTGTCCTAAAACTCATGTGTTTCCACTTAGCCATCCACTATCCCATTGATCTGTGGTTGAACCATCTTGATTATTTCAAAATACAGTTTACATAAAGGTCATTAGTCTTGATAATTAATTGGGCAGCTAGCGCAAGGACCAAATTATAACATGACAGATATATTAAAAGAAAAAATGAACTGCCAATGAGTTTAGGAGAATTAGAATAGCAGTTACCATGAGCAGCAGCTATAGCAGACATGCTGGCAACCTCCACTGATGCAGAAGAAGATACCCCTTTCCCCTCGGGGACTGCTGAAGAAACCTGTATTTCCGTGTAGGAATAATTAAGATCTGAAATGAGCAAAGCCCAGAATGTGCATGGTTATGGTACACAGATGATCTACAACGAAAAGGACAAAAAAGGTCCACATGCAACAGACAATAACCAGAAATTTAGCACAGTTTACCTAGTTCACCTTAAGCTTTGGGTCATTGTAAACCTATAGTATAGCAGTTTTATGGTTATATGACAGCAAGATACATGAAAGCAATCTTATCGTCTATATTTTCATGCATATTGAAGTCAATGGGAAAGAGGAAGGGGAAAAAACAAAGAAAGCCAATATAGCAACAGATAAAAAAAGAAGCAATAGAATCTTCTAATGGAGAAAGAATGCAAGAAGGCAACTCATACCAGCATGCTAATGCTATCCTCAAAGCGTACACCTAATTCTGTCATCAAAACAAGAATTGTCCCTGCAACATAAGCTGCCCACCTAAAAGAGGGACCATGAAAGTAAGATACAGAGTTCTCAATATATCTAAATAAGAAACAAAAGTGACAGTGACCTACTTTTGTGATGGATCTTGGGCAAAATATGTTTTTGCCTTGTCATATGATATTGGCATCTCTCCATCCATAAAATCAGATAGATCCATGTCAAAGGTTGGACCACGATTGCTTAATTCTGACCCATAGGATACCTGATTGAGATAAAGAAAGATGTTTACAATAGCAATTAAAGATCTATCTCACATATCAAGCTTTAAGCTGCACAAAATGAGTTCAAATCATAGTTATCACAGCTGAATTAACAGCATAAACCAACAATCTACATCGTATATGGAGAGTGACTGGAGGGGATGATGGATGGATGAGTGTGTGTGGAAATAATGGTTCAATATTCAAATGTCATACTTACTATTTGAAGAACAGGTGTAGGCCCCTGTCCTTTTGCATTTTGCCGAGCCTGGGCATGTTTCCAGAGCCTATGTTTACTTGCATGGTTCCTTTGCACAGCAACATGACAGGCTTCTTTAATAGGCATCTATGACAAAAGAAACGGAAGATGGTTAATCAACTCAATAGTGACAGATCTGATGTGAAAGAAGTGGAGTTTTTCCTCACTATGACTACATTCATACTTGGTGCATGATAATACACTTAAGGATATAGGAGTGGTTTGATTGTCAGGACCATGGTCAACATTAGGATTCTTCTAAAGAAAACAAAGAGAAAGGAAGAAATAGTCAACATATGGAGGAAATAGGATTCAGATGTGATAGACAGAAAGAGAAATAGATAAATTGATTAGCACCAAAGCATTTTGGGAAGCCAAATTAATATAAAGTGTATTAATCCTTCACAAAATGGATATTGCTCAGGCACCCAAAGCAAGACTTGGTGAGAACTGTGGTGTTGCCTCCAGGCATCAGTAAGTTTTTGAAACAAAAAGGATAAAATACAGCGGTAAGGTTTAAGTAAATACAAAAAAAAAAAGGAACAAAGGCAGCACAAAATTTTACTGTGATGGCAAAGCTAAAAAATGGAGAAGTCTAACCTGCAACACAAGACTTCCTGAATAGTCAGCAATCCCTCCCATTACGTCCAATCTCCCAGGTGCTCTTGCCACATAGATGTCTTCCTGTACAAATACAACATAGGCAAATAAACCCCTTCCATGTTTGTATCAAACACATAAAGAGGACCTACTTTAATTTCCAAATGACATTAAAATCCATCCATTTTGAAGATGATAGTGATTCATAGTGCAGGAATGCAACTGAATGAGAAGAAACTGCAAACCACTACAATGCCTAGAGTCAACCTTGTACATAGTTTCTATTAATGCTAAGCATTCTGGTTTGTGAAAACACTAAAAGACTACACGATTTAAAATCAATGTGTTTTATTGGACATGATACAGACCTCCCAATTAAAGAGTCCTGCAGCAGCCTTATGTTCCCGCATTTGGCGCTTCTCAGAGTTCTTCTCAGAGTCATATACAGTATCTAGCTCTGCCAAGCTCTTTAAGAAACTCTTTGTATCTGGAAGGCCTTGAAGATCTCCATGTAGAATCTCAAAATCATCAGTGCATCTGGAAAGAGTAGCATAAAAATGTCAACAGAATAAAGAATTGAATGTCTCATCAAAATTAAGAATCTGCCAAGTTAAATGGAGAAAGACAAAACTCACATGCTTGTTAGGGATCCATTTTCAATTATTTGGGTAGTTGGAGACCCGGTAGATTTATTGAGTTCATTTTCAGCACTTGAATACCATTCTGGGATGCTGATATCTCGTCCAGGGACCCTTTGTAATTGATAACCAAGGACAATGGCATCTCGCAATCTTCTTGCTCCACTGAACTACACTTTCACAAGGAAAAACAGAACAATTGTTTTAGACCATTCAAAGACAAGGAAATGTAATTTTAATGTAAATCTGAATTTAGTAACTCAATTTTTTTCATAAAAAGTTCTACCATTTTAACAATGTACAAGGTGTTTGACAAAACAAAAATTGTCACAGAGAAAAGAATCAAGGCAGCTCAGCCATATGCAAAACCTCTCAAAAACTCAGCACAAAGGAATGAAAGGTTGAAAATTGAAGGAATACGAGGATTAACATCCATGGATTAATTATTCTTAACATTTGTCTTGTACATTTTCTTTGAAGATAGTTACATTATCATTACAGAAACCTTGTCCACAATGATGTTGATGCAAAACACATGCATTATCGATTACACCCCACATAAAACTAGTTATCAAAACTTTGCTTACCTTATCTGAAGCATAGTTTTTACCAATAGCTGTCTCCTGCAAAATGTGAGCTGCCACCTACAATTTCAAAATATCCAAAAGCATATCAGTGTTGAGAAACAACATGTCAAGAAAATCACAGAAATCAGGAAAGGAAGTTAGTACCTCGCCTCCATTAATGCCTCCCTCATAGCATGGTTTCAAACTAATTGCACGTTCAAGATAAGGTTTCCAGTGGCCAGTGAGTAAATCTCTCCTAATCATCTCAACACCACACTGGTAATACTGTTTCAAGACATCGTATTTCACTAGTATCAAAATAATGTGAAAGGAGCTACATGAAAAGATCACAGAGAGAACTGAAGAATAAGATGAAGAGGAAGAAAGGAAGAAAACAAAAGATTATGATGACACTTGGAAACAATTATTGCACCTCAAGCATATTTCTCAAAAAGGGTTCTTCATTGAAATAATCTCTTCGCACAAAGACAAATGGTAGCTTGAATGCCAGGGCTTCACTGACAGTGCCATATCCAATTTTCCCTGAAGAAATGGAAATCCCATTAAGTTTCTGTTTCAAACCATTTAATTAAGTTCAGCGACCGAATGACTCTATGAAATCATGTCGATACTGACCAAGCATGCAGTCTGATGCTGCAATAAGATCAGGTGTGTAGGCATCTTTTGCAAGCTTTATGAAATTTGGTGGAAGCTCCTGGCTGTCAGAAGCACCACAAACCTGAATCAAAACTCACATGCTTCAATAACCATTATGAAAATGTGTTTTTATACATTACAAAGACATAGACATTGTTACTGAAAAAGGTACCAGGCAAAGCCAACCAGAAGGTAAGTACTCCTCCTTCAACTTCCACCCAGATGGCTGCACAAGAGGGAAAGAAGTTTGTAGTAAGAATGAAATTATTGTACATTTCCAACCAATGCATAAGGCATCAAAGCATATCAGGGACAAACATTGCAGTAGACATTCAATGGAGAAAGAGAAATATACTTCACGCAAATTTGAGCACACATATCAGATCTACAAAAACTTTTAATATCCTCACCTGTCCACCAAAGTTAAGGATTACCAGCTTCACATCATCACTGATGCCAAGTTCCTTCCTTGCCTATGTTAAGAAAATAGAAGACTTGGATCAACATCTGAATGATATAAAGAAGGGTTTCAACAGTGTTCAGAAGCCAAACCTCCTTGCGGGTTTTGTGCAACCTCCTCACAACAAGAGGTACATCAATAACATCCCGAAAAGCAGGCACTGAAAACAGAAGAGAACCAAATTAATATTTTGAGAGCAACCAAACAATGTTCCTGCACCAGATATGGAAATGAGAAAGGAAACACAGGGAGATTCGTCTTGAGGCTGTGTAAGAACCAACATACTTGGGCAATATCCTGGGAGGCGGATTAGGAATTCACAGTGAGAGTAATCCTCTGCTATCTGTAATAATTTCAAGAGCATAAGCAAATTTAGTACTACTAAAATCACACCAAAACAAGTTCCAAATCAAAAGGGTAAATCCTGAATGCCAAAACAGTGCAGGTACACAGAAAAAGTACAGCCATCTCAAATTTCATATAAATTCTTGAGATGAAGAGTCATTGACAATTGGTTTGACAGTAAAATCACTATATTGAGTATTTTCTACGCCTTGCGTGATTAATTGACTTAGTTGGAATTTTGGATACAACAGAATAAAGATATGGGAGAAGATATTGGAATTATGACCAGAACATATCAAACAAAGAAGGCATTGGCAAAAGGTCACAAGAACTAGGGAAATGGATACACTAATTGGACAATTAGTACACGAGGGGAAAGGAATTCTATAAAAACAATATGTCACCTGCCAAACTATTGAACGATGATGATTTCCAGCTGCCATGACATACTCTGCATAGATGAAGTCCCAACTGCAACAGTGAAAAGACAAAGATCATATCATAACAGGTTTTCATAAAATCACAAGGATTGATGATGTGGCTAGCAAAATTTCAAGCAGGGGCTTTAAATTTTCCATATGTTATACCAATGACCTTGCACATCATATCATATTTTCAACCATGGAATGATAACACAAACATCAAACCAAGTCTAGGGTTTATAACATGACCTAAGCACTGTGTATCAACCACTCCACCAAGCAACTTCATCTAGAAAGAAGCATCTTTAGTAAAATAGATAATAGGATATAAGAAGCAAACTTTTTTTGTTTCACACTTTAAATTTAGACAAGGTCAGGCAAAATTTCACATCCAAGTATCTCAGTTAAGGTCAGGCAACCTTATGATCTAGTTTTAATTTTTTGACATGACAAAAAAGTAAGTTACAATAAAGAATATTTATTCAGTGGATAAAATTAAAATCTTTTCATGCAATTATGCTTTTTCACCAAACCAATATTTCTATATTTTTTTCCTTAAAAGAAAAGAAGAAGAACAAAAAGACATAAATTCTTGTGGAGCTATCCATTAAAACCTCTCGTCCTCCAAGGCTATAGTGCTTATTGATAACACTCAATACATTTACCCTCCAAGATAATTAGACTCAGATAAAAGAAATTCTAGAAACTGTAAAATGAACAAGAATGCTAGCAACAACAAGTTACCTGAAGTTGGTGACACAGACAGATCGAATTCCTGCATCAGCTGCAGCACGGCACGCAACTGGAACAACATCAGAAACCTGTTTTCATATGGCAATTCATCAATTCTCTTCATTTTTCACCATTTTTGTCTTTTAATACTAAATTAAAGTGAACACTTGACACCATGGTCCAGATAAATAGCCATTGCAGGAGTTCAACTATAATAACAAATATGAGAAAAACAAGATCAATACCACTAAGTCAGCTTTGATGGAGTTCAGCCACTCTATCTCAGTAGCCAAAATAGATTCCCGGGGCTTCACAGCCGTCTCCGAATACTAACATCCAGAAAAGCAAGAAAGTGTAATTAGCATAGCAAAAGAAAAATTTCATCACTTCAATTGATATTTAGGAAGTATGAGCCAGCACTAAATACCAAAACTATAATTGCGAAAAAAAGAAAGAAAAAGGGTAATAATTAGTGTTTTTATACCTTCTCCAACGACGCAAGGCGATCCACGGTCAATGCATCTGCCTGTACTGCTCCACAGTCCAATAATACCTATGAATTCAAACACAAATAAAAAAATTAATTGGAATTATCAATTTTCTACTTCCACATTCCCAAATAACAATAACAATAATAATAATAAACCTTGCGAATGAAGAGACGAGGCGACTGAATTTCAGAGGTGAAGACAAAATCAGGTTTACCAGTGACCACGTGCACATCATGCCCAGCCAAAATCAAGTTCCTAACAACCTATTCCAGCAAAATCACACTGTTTCGAGCTCAAACCCCAATTTCCTAAAAAAATAAAACAGAAAAAATACTATGCATGATCATCGCAATCACGCTATGATCATCAACATCAAGCTGTCTCGAAAATAATGATGATCTTTTTAAAAAAAAAAAAAAAATTGAGAACCACGAGCAGTGAAAGAGACCTCGACAACACGAGTGGCATGGCCAAAACCATGACCGGTAACATAATAGGCAAACACCAGGTGCTTTCTCGACGCCGATACTCCATCGCTTTCCTCCATTCGCATTTTCACCTCAATAGTGCATAAAGTATTTTATACATAGATAATTAAGAGAGTAAAATAAATTATTAAGATGATTTAAGTTAAAAGAAAAGGGAACTTAATTTTGGCTGAAACATTCAAAATAATAAGAAAAGAAAAGAAAAGAAAAATAGAAGGTTGAGATTTTTTGGAGTCCAACATTGATTGATGGTAAGATGATTCTTGTAACCATCAGTATCCTTGTATTAGAATTAAGAATCAACATCTTCAAGCATTTGTAACTAGCTAGCCAGATTGCTTTGGTAGTGCTTGTTAATGAAGCCGCGGAAATCAAAATCGACTACTGATTGTTGCAGAAATTCATATCAAGCCCCAATTGATGGTAGAAGTCAATAAAAGTATTGAGTAACTCTGGTGTATATACAATGTTGATTGAAAGGCTCAAAACATGCTTATGTTTTAAGAGATGATTCTCTTAATTTCAACAATTGGCTATTAAAAAGCAGCATCTGCTTCTTAAGTAAAGTTTTTATTGCAGTGAAAGCAGGGAAAAAAACAAAAACAGCAGAACAGGAGAGAAGGGAAAGGAGACGATAATTTTACGTGGAAAACCCTCTTAAAATGAGAGGGGAAAAACCACGGGTCAATCACGGAAACACTATTATTAATTTAAACGCTAAGGTAACAACTTTGTTGTTTTTTTTTAATGTACAGATAATATTCAAGCTATTATAAGAGACAGAGAGTGGGCACCAACAAGAAGTAAAATAAAAGAAAGCAAAGTCAGGAACAATATAATTAATTAATTAAAGGATACACATCTCCTCCTCCTCCGATGGATTTCCTTGCCCCATGTTGTTAGTGAAGCGCCTGCATGGCAACACGAAAGATGATTATATAGTTGAAACTGATGGATCATACTCTTAATTCAAAGCTATTACTCATTTTAATTCAAGCTTCTTTTATTAAATTAAGTATACCCTAAAATCACACGTTCTTATTAGCTGAAGATATCTACTTCATGGATATATACTAAAATAGGCAAAATTCAATAGGAACACACACAAAAATAAATAAATAAAATAGTTGTCATAAGTTACCTGCTGCCAATCTTCTTTGAATTCCATAGAAGAAGGAATTCATAGGACTGCCAATTAAGAGGAGAAACTAAGTAGAAGAGTTTCCTAAAATTATACATAAAAGTGCAACTCTTTTCTATTAATAAATAAATAGATAAAAAAAATGAAGTCAGATTTAATAAATAGGTTTACCTTGTAAACGAACATATTACCTAAACTGTGGGTATTGCAGTCATAAGACCATTGATATACGTAGACGATGAGAGGTGTTGCGAGGGATACGTAGACTTTGGCAGTTATTGGCATGCAGGTGCACAAGAGTTGTTGCCTGGAGCACGTAATCCGGAACTGCTTTCAGTTTTGGGCACCCCACAATTTCCAAGTAACGAAGAGATGGCATTATGATTGAATTGAAGATGTTTGTTTTATCTTCATTTCCTCCTTCTCCTCCTTCCCACTCTTCCCACTCTTCCATATCAATAAAGGTAAGACTTTCCAACCTGGGGAATGCAATAATAGTATTTGACGGTAACGGTGATGGTGCCATTTCTCTGTTTCTAATGTTACAATCATCATCATCATCATCAACTTCCATTCCCAAAAATTCATGCCCCACCTTTTTTATGCATTCCATCTGTTCTACAGTTAATTTTTCAAGTGATGGCAACTTCCCCAAAGGAGGCAGATTCTCAATCTTCCCCCAATTAACGAGTCTAACAACCCTTATTTTATTAATCCAACTAGGGAACACTCGGATGATTCCTTGGTAGCAACCTATTGCCAATGAATCAACATTTGGAGTTGGTTCTAAGGCTTCAAGGACTTCATCATCACGAATTATCCTCCTATCTGTCCTAGAATCAAACCATAAATCTAACCCAGTGAGGTGTTTCTTACTCTTAAATTCTGCTTTCTTAACCTCATCTGGATCTTTCACATCTCCCAACCATCTTATCATAAGAGATCCTTGAAGGTGGTTCAAGTTTCTCAAATCCCTAATATTAGACACTTCACCACTACCACTCACATGGAACTCATCTAATTCCCGAAGAGAACTTAACCCTTCAAATCCTCTCATCTTTACAAACGATGAGTCACCCCAATAATTAGCAACTGTAGCAACTCTGAGATGTCTTAATTTGACTAGTCTTCCTAGGTTATCAGGCAGCCTTTCAAGTTTCTTACAGAATGAGACATCTAAAGTTAGCATATTATACAATTCACACATCTCTTCAGGTAACTCCCTGATCTCATTCAAAGACAAGTCAACATGCCTCAGGTGTATCAACTTTCCTATGTTGGATGGGACTTCTTCTATTCCACATTCTGACAACCTCAATGTTCTTAGACAACTCAAATTAGCGATTAAGTTAGGTAAGGCTGCATTCATCGATGAAGGACGACCATCAACAATCAGGCTGCGAAGCTTTTTGAACCTATGAATGGTTACAGGAAATGATGAGCAAGTATTATAATTTCCAAACACTACCATGGTGTGTCGAGCATCTCTAGAAAAAGAGTCTATCTTCGACTCTGCCGCACCATCCATATCTACACTAAAACATTCATTTTTTGTCAAGTTTTGTGCAAAATCATGCACCATGTCATGCATCTTACATGCATAAATGCTGCCATCACCCGCTCCTTTCTGAAAATCTTGAAAGAAAGAGCGAGCAGCTAAAGCTTCGAAGCACTCACGACCCATTACTTCCATCTCTTTATTTTGTGTTTCCCGAAGGAAACCTTGTGCCATCCACAGTTTGATCAAAGTAGCTCTGTAAAATGTGAAGTCTTTTGGAAAGACTGCACAATATGAGAAACACCGTCTCATATCAGAGGGCAGGTCATGGTAGCTCAACTGTAAAGAAGCCAAAATTTTGCTTTCAGCTTCTTCAGTCTCCCAAACATGGCTGTTCAAGACACTTTGCCACTCTGCTCTGCTTCTTTTGAAGCGCAAAAGACTTCCTAGACTCTTTGCAGCAAGAGGCAAGCCCTTACACTTTGCTGCAATTTCTCTACCAATATCTTCCAAATTTTCTCTCTCTCTACTGTTTTTTTCAAAATATGCAAACTGACTGAATAATGACCAACATTCATCTGTAGAGAGAAGTCCTAGTTCTAAAATGTCAGCGGATGAGGAGCCCATGTAATTTGCAACTTTCCTCTTACGTGTGGTCACCAAAATTCTACTTCCAGGCAAACAACCACACTTAAGGGAGTTTTTCAGTTGCTCCCACTTTGAGGAATCCTCATTCCACACATCATCTAGGACAAGCAAGAATTTCTTTCCCCTAATTGATTGTTGTACATGTTGCACTAAATTCTGCAATTCGTTTAAATTTTGGGCAGACCCCATGAGACCTTCAAGGATTGCCTTGGCAATCCTTATCTCATCAAAGGGATCTGATACACAAACCCATATTCTCTTCTCAAAATAGGACTCCACCACACGATCATTATAAACTAGTTGAGCAAGGGTTGTCTTTCCTATCCCTCCCATCCCTACTAGAGAGATTGTACGGAGGGCTGGTCCTTGACTACTCTCACTCAACAACATATTCATCACCCTATCTTTATCCTTTTCTCTACCTTTAGTTTCTGTTGCATCTATAACAGAAGTGGTTTTTTGATATTCAAGCTGTTTAATTCCTACTTCAGATGATTTGAAGTGGAATCTATCTTTCTCAATCACAATGCCATCTATTCTTTCATTCAGTTCTTTTATCTTATGAGCAATATCACGAAGCAAACCAACTTCTCTGAAACAAAGGCAAGAGAAGATCATGGAGCATACCTTCCTAACAGTCTTGCGGGGATGCTCATTTACCTTCATTTGTGATTTTGCAATTGTCGTGCCCCACTCATCCAGAACATCATCCATATCATAAGATACGCCTTTGAGCTGATCTATCCAACGTTTGATGGAGCCATCCTTCAACTGTCTTTCCTCTGCATCGGCAAGCACAGCTTGGATGGCCTGGAAATTGCTGGTAAGCTTTTTAACCTCGTTCTTGACACCAACAACGAGCCTCACTTCCTGTTGCACCTCCTGAGCAAGCATTAAGCTCAGCTGCTCCATGACTACAGAAACAAGAGCATCAGCCATATTATGCAGAACTAAGGAATGCTTGAGAAGGGATAAAATTGAAATAAAAGGATTATAAATTTGGGAATGTGCAATATAGGGAGTAATTGATTGGTTGAGAAAAGAGGAGAAAGAAAAAAGGGATGCAAAGGGGAGCTTATGATTTGATGGTGCTTCATATGATCTATTACTTGATGTATATATAGTGCATTGGAAAAGGCCATGGAATCTCTTAATTTCATGTACTAAAGCAAAAGAGCTTTGCTTTCATGATGGTTTTTGGGATACTTGTCTTCCCCAAGAAATGCCCTTTATTCTTTCCTTTCGAGTTCTCAGAAGAAATATTCCAAAATTTACTAGAGCAAGCTAATCATGTGACTCCATAAATCATTCTTTTTTTACTTTGGATGGGAATTCTTTTCCCCCTTATAGTCATTAAAATTGCTTATGGAAGGTATCATGAACAATGGCCAGCTTAAACCATTCAATTTATACATTCTTTCGGGACATTGTAGTTCAAGCAAGAATATGATGCAAATGCAACAACCAAGTACGTAAACTAAGAGAAGGGGAACACGGATGGAATCTGATGCAAATGCAAACATCCAGCCTAGAGTTTGTTCAAAGGTTTTTGAAACAGTATCATTTACTAGAATTTCTTTCTTTGAATCGGAACGTGTTCCACCAACTTTGTTGTAAAACCCTTGGTGTTGATCGAATTCACTCCCATTTTATTATCATTACTTCTATTTGATCTGATTGATCTCTTGCATGACAAAGATGGCATGTTCTCTAACATTATTGTTGGTCTGTCTATGCAGGGTGAGTTCTGCATTTATCAAATGTAGTTCAGTGTATCAACCTCTTACCTCGGTTGATCATCTGTACTATCACAGAAGTTTTTGTTAGAACTCACATTTATTATCTATTGGTTGTAAAAGAAAAGAAAATAGCAATTTTGTGATGTCATCGACAGAATTTCATCAACAGAAATATTGCAAAAGACTTTAAGTTTACCTGCTTCATGGTTGAAGTCGAGTTCTTGTGGAGCTTCTTTGCACCATTCATCGATCATAGGGCTGAAGTTATACTGTGGTTCTGCCCATTCTATCCAGTCAACAATGGATTTTGCATCCTTTAAATGCTGCAAAAAAACAGGCATGCAAAATAACCATAAGGACTGAAACATTTGCTTTCCGATACAGCATCTCAAAAGCCAAACTCCTAAGAGTTTCCAAACCTCCAATATGATTTTCTTGATGTCTTCATGTTGAACTTTAACATCCACCTTTTGCCCATCAATTAATGTCGCACGATGGACTTGTGCAATCTGCATAGAATATAACATGAGAACAAAAAGATTATTCCAAAATGTACAAACCTTGTGAGAACAAGAAAAACAAAATTTCAATCCTAAATGAGCATCCGCACTAACTTCCTAGCACAAACATATAGTCTAAGGATCTTACTGATGCTGTCGCCAGAGGATTTTCGTCAAAATCCAAGAAAAGCTCCTTCGTGGATTTCCCTAGTTCTTTCTCTATAGTGTGACAAACCTGTGCAAACAAAAATTTTAACATAACCAGCCAATGAGAAACATGGCTTGAAAATAAACAGCTAACATTATGAGATAAAAACTAATCAGAAACATCAGTCAACAAAGTCACATTGAATCACATGAAGACTTCCAAATCTATTAGAAAAAGACTAAAACAAAACCTCTTCAAACGGACGAGGAGGGAGAGAGTCCTGCAACTGCTTGAGATTTGAAATGAAAGCAGAAGGAAGCACATCAGCACGTGAGGACAAATACTTCCACAATGCATCACCTTTCGGTTTCTTGATGAATTTCTCTCTTTTCTGTAAAGCCTTCAGTATAAAAAAAGACAACCACCACAATCAGCATAAGCAATAAGCATCACTCAAAACAAATAACTCATAATCAGATTTTCAATACGGTTGATCCGTACCTTATAATCGATGTAAATTATCATGGCCAATGTAAATACTTTCGCACGTCTCCTGTAAATGTTTCCCCACCCCATCTCTAACACACAAAATATATATATATATATATTTTATTTTAATCATGCATTCTCAAAAAATAAAAAATAACAAAGAATATTAGGATTTGAATATATATATATCCTCTTTCACTACTTGGTCCAACCAACTCCCTGCAGCGTGCCTGAAAAAACATCGCAGAATCAAATCCTAATATTCTTTGTTATTTTTTATTTTTTGAGAATGCATGATTAAAATAAAATATAAAAATCTTCCAGCCTACCAATACCACATAGACATAGCCTTATTTCTTCACAAACTAATTAATAATTGTTCGAATTATTACTAAAAAATCAAATTTTTTATATCAAATTGTAATTTTACACTCTAATAGCTAGAAATTGTAAAATTAAAGGCAAATTACAATCAAATTGAACAAAAAAAAATCAAAAGATACCTGATTACAACAGTAGTCTTTAAGTATCAGTAAGATAATAGTGATTAAAAACACAAAATCCAGGTTCAAAATTTGAGAATTTAAAAAAGAGAGAGAACCTACCTGAAGTTACAGGAAGAGAAGTTTGAACAGAGAGCAAGACAGTACATAAAATTACAATTTTCTTTCCCATTACGAAACCTTCGAATTCTTTAAATCTCATAAATTAGGAAATTATTACATAAAATTAAAATAATTGATTAATTAAAATAGAAGCAAAAAGTTTTAATAAAATATCACATTTTTATCTTATCTATCTTATAGCGCTTTAGAAGCGTTTGTTATTCCTAAATACAATAAAATAAAACTCCAATTATCTTGCTTAATCAATTTATTGATTTTAAAAATAATTAAAAAAATCTCAAAACTGCTAAAATCAAATCAAATGATCTTGATGTGATTTTTAATATTTAAAAAGCTGACAATTTTCTTTGATTAAAGTTTCATCTTATTGCTCTTCATAAGCATAATATTTACTAGGTGTTGGTATTTTAAAACACCATAATTGTTATCACGTATAATGAAAATACAAGATAAAAACATGTTATTTCACCTAAATTTTCTTAAATGATATTATTCTGCTACAATTTTTAAACAACTATGCTAATTTTAAAAAATATCATCTTTTTACGTCACTAGAAACTCATATAACAAACTATATTAGGGCTGGTTCATAGCTTTTCAATAAGTTATTCAATTCATGCTTTTTATCAAGAAGAAAATTAAGTGAATTTCGAGTGATTGCTAATAGTCTTGTTAATTTAAACTAATAAAAAGATCTAAATGAAAACCCCTTCATGCATATATTGGAGACCTGATTAAGAATTTATTTTTAAAAAAAAAGAGAGAGAGAAGCTTATGAACCTGATCAAGATTGTCTTTATAGATTGTGAACTCTTGTGAGAAAGCATGGATGAAAAACAAGTTCTTAATTGTTTAAGTTATTGTTTGTTTTTGTGATGAAAAATATTTTTGTAAAAAATTAATTTTTTTATTTGTTTTTAGATTATTTTTAATATACTGGTATAAAAAATAAATTTTAAAGAATAAAAAATATTATTTTAATATATATTTTTTTAAAATAATGAATATTGCTGCAAGTAAAGAAAATAAATCACAGCCGCTACAAGGTCGAGGAAGAGATGGTTGGCTTAAAAAGGTTGACTTTCAACGTGAAAATTGAAAAGTGGTTGATCTACGATTTTTCAAGTCGTTGAACTTTATTAATTGATTAATTAATTAAGTGGTAGAGCTATGATTTTTGAAGTCGTTCAACTTTATCAATACATAAGTTGTTGTTGGCCCATGCTGCCAATTTGGACCCCCTGATTGAAATTTGAAGTTGGAAATTCCTTGCTGGTCCAGCAAGTTAAGAATTGCAAACTGCTTGCGTCTTTAATCGAGTTTTGAACTTTCACTGGATGAGAGTGTATTCTTGCAGCCTTTATTTTTAAATATTTTTTAATAATTTTATATGTTAATGTTAAAAATTAAAATAATAATTTTAATATAGTTTTAAATAAAAAATATTTTTTAAAATATCATGCATATTAATATGAAACACATATTCTCGTACAATAATACAATTCCAAAAATCACGGGTTAGTTGTGCTTAGATTCATGATTTTGGTTGGAAATTCACCATTAAAAAAAATTACAAGTTAACAAGTAAGAATTTAATGGTTTTCTCAATTATTCAAGCCGAAACAAGATCTCAAGCTTTCTATGGTGTTTGAATGCATCAATGAATTTTTTTTTTTTTTTTGAATAAATATGGTTATCACACTCAAAATCTCCTTGATTTGTTTGTTTGTTTGAGAAAGAGAATCCACCTTCAAGAATCATGGTGATTAATTTATGTAAAAAACTGAAAGAACAATAAAACTACTCCATCTCTTCACTTTTAAAGGTAATCAGAGTTCTTTTATATAAAAAAAATATAGAGAAATAATCATTTAAATGATAATTAGATATTAATTTGATAATGATGACACATAGATTTGAGCTTTAGCATAAATATAACAAGTGAAAATAAATCATGAATATAACATGACCTCTACTTTCTTCACTTATCATGCTGGATGGTCATTGTATTAAATTTGAGTTTCGATGTTGATAAGAAATTTTCATTTATTCATGAGTTATTGGAGATAATTAAATCGAATTATTAAAATTAAAATAAATTAGTCAGCAAAATATGCAAAATCAGATGTAAATTCAATAACATTAAATTCACTTTTATTGATTTGAGAAGGGATATATTTTGATGACCTAATTAGATTCGAAGGTAGTATAAATATACATTCTACAGTAATTAATTTTAAAAAGTATAAATTAACTAGTCAGATTCTAGATTTGTTTCATAAAAATTATAAATTCGATTCTTATAAACCTCGAAATCATTGGAGGTTTACATGGACATTAACTTCAGAACTTGTGAAATTAATTAAGGTACGTAAAAATTGATTCGAACAACTAAATTAATAAAAAAATAATTGATTTTAATTGTCTAGAATTTAAGCATGATCTATCAACTGCAAAAACAAATATTCTGCAATGATGGCTAAGGATAATTGATTTACTTGTTGCCAGGGAAATCCAGAATGTTGATAGTTATAATTCAATATAGAATAAAATATATTTAACACTGCATATTATTACCATACTTTTTTCTTTTTCTTTTTTCCTCATTTCTTTTAAATGGTATTTTTTTTATTGAGATACAGCTATTAATTAAATACTTTGTATTGCTACTATCATTTAAGCTTTTTATGAAATAAGTGATGCTAATTATAATAAAAAAAAACATATGTATCTATCAATATCAACCATAATAAATCTTCAAGATAAAATAAAAATGTATAAAATAAAAAGGTAGCTGAGATAAAATATTTACATAAATCATTTGCTAGAAAAAATAACTTCTCGTTTTAATCTTTAATTAGCATTTATATGTTTTCTATTCATTATGTTAAACACAAATATTACCTTTTAGTTTTTTATTTAACAAATCTCATAATATTAAAAAATATACTTATATTAAAGCCTTCTTTCTTGGAATTTGAAATTAATTTAGAATTCTCTAACGAGAGCTTAGCGTTAATAAATTAGTTAGTAAAAGTAAAAACACAAAAACTTATATTTTTTTTAGTATAATCCATCGACAAGTTTCAACTTTCAAATACGGTCTAGTCTACAACCCGCGCTGGGGCACCGAAAAGCGAGCGTCCATCAATTTTTGATTGGGCCAACTTACTGATTTGTCATCAGTCTAGTCTACAAGCTCAGGTCTCCTACGTTACTAGATAGGTGGAATGTGATATGTCAGGGGTCGCACTAATTTTATATATATACTAGCTTTGATACCCGCGATGCCGCGAGCTATTTTTTTTGCATAAAAAATATTAAAAAAAATAAAAAAATAAAAATTTTAGGTTTTTCTACAAAGTTATACCCAATAATCTTGGGTTTGGCTGTAACGTCTGACCTAAGAGTAATATTTATAACATTAATAATAAAATTAAACTTACATGATCCAAGTTTAAGTGAGTCTGGCTGTAACACCGAACCCACGAATACTGGATGTGGGTCTGGCTATAAGGTCGTGTCATAAAAATATGATAATTAAATAGATTAATTAAAAAAAGAAAGAAAAAAAATCAACAAGAAGGAAAAAACTAATGAAGAAAAAGAAAAAAAACATTAAATTAATTGGGTCAACCTTTTAAACCAGGTTATCCTGTAAAACCTGGGATTTGCGTCATGAAAGTTTAATAACTAAATAGAAAAAAAATAACGGGTTTACCTAGAATTAACCGGGTTAACCCATCAAACCAAGTTAACCCGTCAAGCCCAGGATACATGTCATGAAAGTATGAAAGTCTTATAATTAAATAAAAAGAAAATTAACTTTAACAAACTAAACTAAATGAAAAAAAATAACTCGTCAAATCAGGTTAACCCATCAAACCCGAGATTCGTATCATGAAAATCTGATAACTAAATAAAAAAAATTTAACATTAA
>Ga0307515_10006534_pt1 | contig 23313 bp, 41 predicted proteins | sample 17_EM_MG_FD_194513 | JGI IMG/M metagenome (GOLD analysis project Ga0307515, IMG submission 194513) | Populus trichocarpa ectomycorrhiza microbial communities from riparian zone in the Pacific Northwest, United States - 17_EM | ecosystem: Host-associated > Plants > Roots > Unclassified | place... | reverse complement strand
CATATTTCATTTTTAAAAATAGACTAACTTTCGACTATAAAACAATTTAACAGACTAAGCTATACCCCTTTGGGAATACTATACCAAGTTTGAAAATCCCGCAAAGATATGAAAACAATTTTACCGAGTATATTTCCAGCCAGTGTACACTGCATAATGGAGAAAAGGTGAACTTGAATTTCAAAATGCTCAGAATACTGAGAATGCGATTTAATTGTTTACGGATGTGCTGTACTCAGTGTGTGCTGCACTCAGTGTTAACTCATGATGATGGCATGGAGAGATAGAGAGGGATGACTTAACTTTGTGTCCTTGCGATGATGGTAGAGTTGTGGACAAGAAAGAGAGAGATGGGAGATGAAGATGAGAACGATATGGAGGATATGAGTGGTTATGAGAAATCAGGAGTACAACTTGCCTGTTTGGGTTTAGATCACCTCGTATTGGTGTTATTACCCGCCGGATTGGGACTCGCACCTGCTGTATTGGGGATGGTCAATTGACTCGCACACGAAATTCTTTAAGTCCCATGTTCTCATGATGATTTTCCCCATCTCCTCAGATCTCTCTCTTTCTTGTGCTCAACTCTACCATCATCTAAGAACACGAAGTTAAGTCATCCCTCTCTATCTCTCCATGCCATAATGATGCGTTAACACAGAGTACAGCATACACCAAGTACAGCATCATCCCAAGATCGACAGTCTCCCGCTCCCAGACAGTTTCCTGCTCCTAGCCAGTTTTCCGCTCCCAGCCAGTTTCCCATCCCTCGGCAGATGTTGTTGTACTCAACTCTCTACATTCCCACAATTACAAGTTAACAAATGAATAGAGTCTCCACTGCCATCGCGCCTCCCTCCAAAATGACCGCTTCCAAGTACTCCTCCAATGTCGCTCGATCATAGCCTGCAAGTGCATCTCCGAATTCACTCCATCACAGCCGCCAAGTTCATCGCTGAGTTCACTCGATCTCGGCCTCCAAGGGCATCACCAGACTCGCTCAATCACAGCTGCGGAGTGTATCTCTGAGTTCACTCGATTCTGGACTCCAAGTGCATCTCTGAGTTCACTCGATCCCGGCCTCCAAGTGCATCTCTCAACTCCGTCGATCATGGCCTCCACGCACATCGTAGATGAGAGATGGCGGGTGTACGGAGATTCAGGGGTAACGGAGGTGGACTGAGCAATGGGGAGTACATATTCGGAAGACCGATTTTCATCTCATCTGGATCCATTCAATTGCGTGGATTCTCAAGGCTGGGTAGTATCATATCTTCTCATTTTCTTCCATGGCTCCTCGAGCTAGAACAATTCTTTCTCGCAAACTCCGTTTAGATGTCACGAGAGGAGTGGCGGAATGTCAATCGTGGGCTCACTGCTGTCGATGTATATATATAGAGATACTTAAATAATGCATGCCATATTAAGAGGTAGCGAATCTTGTGACTGTAACAAAGACGAATATGATAGACGAAATGCCGTGTGCTTATGGAACCCGAAGAACCACTGCTTTGAGAATACGGCACCAAGTCTCCCGCCGAGCTGCGCAGCTGACTAAGCTGCTCCAAAATTTGACTATCCTAATAGTCAAATCTCGTAGCGTTCTGAATGCACCTCCAATACTGCAGGTTCTTGCCGGAGCATCTGAGAATGCTCTTGCAGAGTCCGAGAGCACTTTGCAAAGCTCCAGGGGGGCCTGGGAGCATCTGGAAGTACTCAGAAGCACCGGTGAAGGCAACCGGAATAGCTGGGAGGTTTGCGTGTTGTTTCAGGACCGATTTACATTTTGCTAATGTACCCTATGCACCCATTCCGACCTATGGTCACAGAGTGTTCATTTACAATAGCAAACCGACAGAGTGAGAAGTAACGGCGAAACTGCGATCAGAGGGCAATATTCAACGTGACGCGTGGTATTGGCGCCCGCCGCGGAGTAATCTGCCACCAGGGTGTCTCCGATGGCTCGGATGGAGCACGTCCACTCTGACGCAGCCATTCCGCCCGAACTGAAATGTTATTTGCTGATGTTGTGGGCACTGTTACCTCTTTGTTGAGGTTTCCCTCTCTATCTGGTTGTGGAATGAGCAGCTGAATTCATCATCTTGCACCTCAACTGTATTGGCAGCTTCATTATCATTATCAACAGAGCCATTTGGGCTGTCTTTATCCATTCCTCCAAGTCCTTCATTCCCACCCTTGACACTTCGATTATGCAACTTAAGCTCCTCTGATTAACCTAAGTTGCTTGACATGTAGTCGCACTATTCTGGAGCTTTGATTTCTGACTTGTTGAAATCCTCATCTGTGCCAGCCCAAGGTTCCAGCTTCTGATTGGGAATTCCTCGTCGCACACCTAACTCTTTGTAACAGATACCAAGCTTTCCCAATCAACCAACAGCCCAAACCTTCCACCGCTCGTTACCATTGGCATAACTGTTCCCAGATATGTTATGTACATCTCAATTAAATCACTTGTGGTAGGAAACATTTCGAATACCTCATATCTCTGTATCAACTCTAGCACTACCCCACATAATTCCGCTGTAGTGGTGTAAGATTTGTCTGCTGCAGACACAAACCATTGAAGGATCTTCAGAGGTGGATGTTCTGTCTGAAAGGCTGGCAGGCACACCAACCAGCAATTGATGGCTTTTGTTCTATTCCACTTGAATCCTGGATGGCTGTTGGATATAATCATGTGCTTCCGTTTGGACAGTACTTATGGGTAGGGTAACTTGGTAGGCTTCTATTACTTGGTATGAGAACTGAGTGAGATGTGTTTCATGGTTCTGTAGTGCAATTAACATACCAAGCATGCTTATCAACTGTAAGAAACCCCTGGCAGGCACATGAACCAATCCACATCCTACCATAGTAACACATCATTCCAATAAACTGCTGCTGCAACAATTGATATATGTGCTCAATTGATCCAGTAGCTGGCCTCATTGTTCATAATCCACTGCAACATCAGAGACTGTTTTCTAGAATATCTCATTGCACTCTTTCAATTCAACGTTGTGCACAACGACAAAGATGTGGGCCCAGAAGTAGAAAAGACACTGGTTGTAGTCATTGGAATTGATTGAATTACACAAGATTGGGATGGCATCTTCACAACCAATGTTCTCCAGAGTATGAAACATGTTAACCGATACATATGTTTCTTGTACATGTTCTGCTTCCTGTAGTGCTTTGTTCTTCAGCAGAGTTATAGCTGCTGAGGTTCTTTGTTTCTTTGCTACTGCTGCTGCTGGTGACGGAGAATCAGGGGTACCAGCTTGAGGTTGCTTCTGTGGAGGCAGAGTGGAAAAAGTTATACCTGGCTTCAGGTAGTCAATCAATTGGTAGGTAGTCAAAGATGGCACACAGATTATATAGTGATGGTGAGTTTCGTAAAGTTTGACCCATGTCTACTGGACACTCGTTTGGAGTAAATCGCCACGAAATCTTTGCGTGCTACGTTAAAAGTTATATCAAATGAAGCGCAAGAATGAGTATATGAAGCCAATAAGTGGTAGAAGCAGAGAAAGGTTGTTGTTGCAGAATTTAGGTTGCTCTTAGCAGCATAGTTGACTTCTTTTCCAAGATCTATATGATATCATGCAGTAATCAAGCATCACATCAGGTGCTGTACTACATAGTACGCATCCGTCATATACTTCATCACGCCAAACGTACTAGAGCCTGAACCGAGGCCACGTTACTAGAACATCCTCCATAATTTAATACCGGTATGCTGCCTCGACGCCTCCCCTTCCACATTTGCCGCCGTTCCAACTACCGCTACTCCCGATATCTCGCTTACACTATCATACCTTGGTGCTCCCAGCTGGTCGGTGTCTTCGCTCCTTCCCCTCTCCTCCGCTCTAATAGACACGACTATCACCCCAGCGAAGCTGTACCACCTCCTATGGCTCTCCGCTCTCTCCGCCATCAACTCCAGCCGCTGAGACCTCCCTTCTAAATTCTCTCCACAACCACCTGCACTTTGTGCGCGCGGTGCAGGAAGTAGACACCACTGACGTCCCACCTCTATCATGGATAGAAGACGAAGTATCACGAGAGGAAATAACATGGAAGGCTGTGAATGCGAGAGGGAAGAAGGCGTACGAGAGGGAGTGGAGGTTAGGTGAGCAGGGAGACGTAGAATGGGATCCGATGTCACTGCCGAAGAAGAGGATGGGCGAATTTTATGTGGTGGATGAGAAGGTTACGGATGAGATGGATGTGGAGAACGAGGGGATTCCAGTTGTCAAAGTGTAGGGACTTGGAGGTACAGTGAATTTCTCCAAGACTTTTGACTGGTGACTGTAGTAACCCGAAACGACAATTATTTACAAAACCATAGCAGAGTAGAATATAGTATTTCTGTTAAAACCCCAATCGCACATCCTCCATATCCGCCTCGTCGTCATCATCCTCAATCTCAATGACGTCACCAGCATCACCAGCTGCTTCACCTAATGACTGTGACTTAAACTCTTCTTTGAGCGACCATTTGCCCGTGTAAGGTCCGGATCTATTCATGATCGCGATCTCCTCTAGAACTTCCTTAAGGTATGCCTCTGGTTGATTTGTGACCTCCCTGAAACCTTTCATGGACCAATATTCATGTTCCGCAAAGTGGCTGAACAACTGAGTAATAAGATCCGGCCTGGCAATACGGTAAGACTTATTGTCGGTGGATTTTCGTACAGGCTGTGTAGGCTTCTGTAGAGGAATAATAAACGTAAGTGAAGGTGCAGGCAAACATTCCAGGGGGATTTTTACGATAAAGTTGGTGAATGTTGACTGGAGATTCCCAGTCGTCCCAGGTATGAGGAGATTCCCGGCAACACTGGTATCATCCAAAAACTTCGTGCTATATTGCGGCGCATCCTCCTTCAAGGTTCGGTTCAGCTGGAACGCACGGTACTCATCGTTGTAAACCGGTAACACGGCGCATTCATGCTTAGCTGTGCCAACTAGTGCTGTCCGTTTCGGTATTGCCTTTCGTTCATATGGTTGATATCGATTAGTTTTCCAACTCTTACCACTGACACTTCCACTGCTTGCTATTTCACTCCTTCCCCGCTCCCTGTGTCGATTCTGATATATAAACCGCGCAGGGATCGCCGGGTCACTGTCCTTTACACCTGTCTCCATTTTACTCTCATAACCAGGCATATCCTTCTCGGTAAAGACATAGGTATTCGTCACCTCCATGTTTGTAATGTTAAGATCGTACTCCATAGGGATATCTTCGCCATTGATCGCGTTCTTTTCAAGAAACAACTTGAGCTGACTTATCCATCAGCAATATCCTCCTTCTCACCCAAGAGGGCCAAAGAAATGATTTGTATACTTGTTTCTGCTCCGGCGCGTTCCGATCCACTTTCACAACCCCTAAAGGGATCTCTTCATCCACATCGATGTCTTTCCACCGATCTGCCAGAAACTGGGGTAGCTTCACTAACCATACCGCTCTCTCTCCATTGGATATATCCAAATCTCCAGCGTCCTCATAAAGCTCATCATCATCTGGATAACTCGGCCTCACCATACCGACAGAGGGCGAAATGCCGGGTTCGTGGTTGACTGAGTCATCAAGTTTAACGCCCGACTGGAGCTTGATGTTAGGAACAGCCATCGTTCAATCAAATCTTGTGGCCGTGGAATGCGTGTGGAGTTAAATGGTGTAGATCTAGTAGATTAATCGGGGTGTATACTAGTGGGTAGTTGAATAGGAGGCAGGGTTGAGGGCTTCGCGCACCGGGTAACGTCTGGTGCGAGACAAGACTTCCGCGCATATCTACTTATATATGTAGGTGTGGCACACTTTTTGTGCTACTACTCCACCCTGAGTCACATGTCATTCATATATCACAAGCTTCTTAGGTTATCTGCTGAGTCTATTTTCTGTGCTGCTGTCGCCCTGTAAGATGAAGTCGCTGCTACGGTACTTTCTCGCGCGACCAACCACCACTGCGGCTTTTGCGACACCGATATATACAATTACGCGCCTCCGCCAATTCTCGAAATTTCGAGAGACAGCAACGGTATGCCTGTGATGCTCGATCACCTTCTCACCTTCTAATTTCAATCAGTCCAGGTTTTACACATCAGAAGCGGGAAATAATGCCATATCATCCGGTGCTGATCCGGCAGCCCCAAGGACGCCCACCACCCCTAAACTACCACCACCCTGCCCCAATGAGTTGAGGAATCTACCGTCACAACAAGAGAGTCGACGCTCTGTTGTTTCCAAACGTTTCTCACAGGCAATGGATGATCTCCAGACTGCGGTGTTTACCGCTGGCCAGAAGCTCAACATTCTCACTGGGTACTCTGACATCGAGTCTCTGAAGAAGGCAATAGAGGCACAAGGTACACGCTCGTCCCAATTAGACATGCTATCGTCGAGTTTAGTGCTGTGTAATGGCCCGTGCTAACGGTTATACCGGAGTTGGGCTGTAGAGAAACACGTCCGCGAATCCCGACTTGCAGTACGACAGGCCAAAGAAGACTATCAAAACGCGATCAATCGTCGATCCGCATCGCAGCGGGAGGTCAACGAGCTTCTTCAACGCAAACACGCATGGTCTTCGACAGATCTGGAGAGATTCACTCAGCTTTACCGTTCAGATCACACCAACGAACAACAGGAGGTAGCAGCTCAAGAGCGATTGGCAACAGCCGAGAGTACAGCAGACGAGGCCCAAACTCAGCTTGCTAGATCAATACTTGCGAGATATCACGAGGAGCAAATTTGGAGTGACAAAATTCGGCGAGCAAGCACTTGGGGTACCTGGGGATTGATGGGCTTCAACGTGTTGCTGTTTATCGTAGTCCAATTAGGGCTGGAGCCCTGGAAACGGAAACGTCTGGTCGGAGGGTTTGAAGAGAAGGTACGGGAAGTGATACAAGAGGAAACCAGGAGGAATGAACCGCACAACGTCCAAGCTTCTCCTAGGAGGAGTACTGTAGAGAACATCTGGGGGTCGCCAGGGGTTTCTGCCGCCCCTTTAGAGTCAACAACAGATATTTCCAAAGATTTGCTTGACAGGGTGGCTATCGAGCAGTGGACGCACGATGATACGAACCCGGAACTAGAATCTGAGGATATAGTCAACCGGGAGGGTAAATTTCTTGCCAAACAAGCCCTATTAAGCCACTCCGAAGATATCGAACACTCAATAGGTTCTATCAAGCAAAAAGTAATGGAATTTTTGAGTGAGACAGAGGTGACAGTAACTCAGAAGGAGCTGACGAAGATTGCAGCACAAAGTGCTGCACTTGGTGTGTTACTTACTGCGTTGGTTTCATTTTTTATAACGAAAAGATAACTGAGTTTCGAGTTCTGTAATATATTGGGCGCTGTAAATTAGAGTACAGCTATTTGTTTAGGTAGTACAAAGGAAAGTTAGAGACGGCATTTGAGAGGGGCAGCCAATGTCATGTGAGCGCTCCAGAGTCTTCCATTAGTACTTTAGGGGTTTGATTAAATAGGTAAGCATGACATGAACCTCACATGGGTCTATCATCTTTGACAACCTAGTGGACATGTTTTCCTTACTCCTAGGCTGTTAGGTATTTTCGGCTATTACAGTTATTGACCTTGCAGTCCATTGCAAGCCTCATAGGTGTATTTGAGTGACAGCCTGATGGCCTTCATGTCAGCCTGTCAGGTATGTCAGATTGACAAGAGATGGCTATAGCAGCAGTCATGGTCATAGTGGAATCCATCGCTGCAGTGGCAGCCATGGTCGTACCAGCAACAATGGCCGTAGTGGCAGCCATGGCCATAGTGGCAGCCATCGCCGCAGCAGACTCTGCTGTTGACAACCACCACTTTCATCACCATTACCATCACCATCACCATCACAATAATTGCCACCACATCAGCAAAATTTATTTCAGTCACTGGGAGCCTCTAGGAGTATTAGGGAGTTGTTGGGCCAGAATCCCAGAGTGGTCAAATCTCGCAGTTGACTGGACCAATGAATTGGCCTTTAAGTGCACCTTGAAGCGCTGGCAACAAATCTGTAAAGACATTGGAGATCTGGTGACATCCTGGGGAGCACTTAGGAATGCAGGTGACAAATCTGGAAGCACCTCAAATCACTGTAGAGTAGGCTGGGAAATATCACATATTCTATGGGAATGCTGCTGGTGCATGTGGAAATCATAGTAACTACTAATTGTTACACAATTTAAATCCCATGTATTCTATTTGTATTTTTATTCATGTTTCTAGGTATCAATGTATCGAGTAATATACAAATGGTATATCTGAACTGACTGCAGGTGGTGCTTGAGTACAATTGGAGGCATGCTTGGAGATGGAGGTCAAGTTAGGATGCAGATTTACTTCCAGGCTGTAATTGAGGAAGTTTAGAATTACACGTGAAGATTGTGATTGAGAAAGTTTGGATATACACTTGGCAGTGGTAATTGAGCTTGTTTGGAGATGCACTGTGACAGTGTGATTGTGCAAACTTGAAGGTGGAATGTGAGTGAACATGGAGATGCAATTGAAGGTAGCGAAGTAGTACTTGGAGGTGAATTAAATTGAGGACGATTGGAAGGCGGTCATTCAAAAGAGTACCACTACTTGAGCTGCTACATCAATTCTTTATTTACCTTCAATTATTGAAACGGAATATGAGTGGATCAAACCTGAAATGTGAGTCATGTAGAGCTGCCTATCTGCGGTTGATCTATTTGAACTCATGCCAGACGCTGAAACTACTGTCTGAAGTTAACAGAAAATTGTAAAAATCAAAGGTGACTGGATGTGAGATGGTCAATCTTCATTGGATGTTATATTAGGTGTTATCTCATAATCATAACCTGGAGAAATACAGAGGGATGATTAAACTCCATCTGCTGCTGTGATGATGGAGTTGTGGATAAAATATGGGAGATGGGAGATGCAGATGGCATCAGCAAAAACCCTAGTGTCTGTTGGAAACACCCAGGTGTTCCGGACTGCTCTGCCAGCTCGGACGAAACCTCATACCATCTGATGGAGAATTTAACCCTTCCTGTCGCCCAGGCAACCGGTCACGTTGCATACTTACCTCCTTTACTTCGTGCCCGGAATGCCGTGACATATGCGCACCATCAGAATGACCCATGTGTTACACTCTTTGCATGGGATGCAGTTATGCTGTAGCTGTTTACACAGCACCTGGTGATGTTTATGCCTTTCTCTGGCTGAGTGCCACATTTAACCTCTCCGCTATTGCTTTATATCAGTTGCCGCACTCTTCCCATATATGTTTAGCTTTGAGATGTTGTCACTGATTACAATACAGTCTTCGCTTCGGATACATCGCTTGGCATTGCATTTGCTTCGCCATTATTGTATTTTACAGGTCTGATATATACTGTCCGATCTTCACACTCTGTTGTACTATGCCCTCAGTCCTCCATATTCTGCACTAATGCATCATCAGCTTGCGATTATTCTTCCTCCTCATCCGAAATCCGCATTGTCGCCATCATCACACTCATACCCATCGACATCACTGGTTCGCAGGTGAAACCTCTTGAGTTCAGTCACAGTCCATCGCCACCAGTTAGTGGAGGGGATGGCATTGCGCTCGTTGCTTTCGTTGCCTTCGTGGTCACAATCCCCGCTGCCCCCTGGCATCCAGAAATGCAGTCTGTCATCCGTGCAACTGTGGTCTATCAGGACGTTTGGGTCGGTGCTTCCGATCTTGGGCCCCTCAACCGCAACTTCGGATGTCAGATAGTCAAGAAGAACAGCATTGTCAACACGCACTGCTTCCACGCTGATGACCATGGCAGGCAGTGGGTTCACCGCCTATTGGATCTGACGCTTGACTGTCGCAACAGGGTGTTTATACTCCCTCTGTTGGTAGCTCTCCGGTAGTGCGTTCCAGGTATTCATCAAGAATGTATACGTGTCAGCAACGCCAGGCGAGGTTAACAACTAGCGAGACATTGCAGTGCAGCAGGATGCATTCTTACCACTGTCATAATTATAGTTGAAGTTGTGTGAGTGATTAGGTCTGTTGGCTTTCAGCTTTGTCTTCGAAGCTTTCGGATGAACCCCTTTGTTCTTTTGCCACTCCAGGAGAGGCTGGCGCAACGCGGTGCAGGTAAACAAGATAAGTGGCGAGGGTATATGACCGTCCTTGTCATCATTGATGGAATTATAAAATCCCTCTCCATACTTTCCGTGGTTATTCACCTGATGATAAAATTTGATGTTGATGAACCCCGGGATTACTTTCGCCAAGAAGTAAAGTGGACACTGGCCATTCGTTAGCAGCTTTTGACTCTCTCCACATTGGATTGGGACCGCGTGCACCACCTTCCACACGGTCTTCTACAAGAAAATCATACTTATTGTCTGCCAGAAGGGAATCAATGAGTTCCAAACACTCTGGATTGGATTCAAAGCGGTGGAGAACATAAAGCTGTGTTATGATGTCCCTTGCTGATCGAATAGAATGGGATTTAACCTTATCAACTTGTGCGCGAACATGGTCCCGGTTTGAGCGTGTAATATTCAACCTGGGCCGTTGCTTCAGCATACCTCTTTCAAGATTTCCTTTGTGCGTGCCTCAAATGCTATGGACCAAATGTTGTTTTGCTGCATAGTGGTGTTCCAGTACTTCTGTATTATCTGCCAGTGGGGGGGGTTAGCTAAGGCTTTCGCAACGCGTCCCGTTGCATAACTTACCCTCTCCAAGTCACTTGCACTCATAATTGGCTGTCTCTTTCACTTTTTGAGCTCCTGGATTCTGCCCATAAATACAAGACATGTCATGTCTGTGTGACCAGATTGATGGATGCTACGACCGCCGGAGACCAATGATCCGGGTGTAGACACTGCCTCTGTCGCAGACTCCTTTTGGTACCTTGCGTTCCCAGTGGATTTGTAATGATCGTGCGGGCTTCTGGATTAGGGATGGGGGTAGGCAGGTTTTCAAGACAGCTGAGGGGAGTGGGGGTGCTGGCAATGCCGGATGCGGCGCTGAATGCAATGCGATGCATTGAGTCTGTCTGTGGTCCCTCCTGGTGCTGGTGTGCAACCACTGCATGTACCCTGCATGGCGGTTGGAGTATTTTTTTGACCATTGCTGTGGACCAGACTGGGTGGACGTCACGCGTTGAGTGAGATCTGCAATGCAAGAATTGTTCAACAAAGATGAGGGGGTGGAGTTCTGAACTTGGATTGTGGAGGCTACGGAACTGCCTTCTTGAGAGAAATTCCTCTTGCCAGCCGGTACAGGAATGCCTCTCTTAGCAGGCGGAAGTTGCGAATTCCCCGAAGGCCCACGCTTTTGTTGATTCTGACAATTAGCAAGTCTTTGAACATTTCGTACCACCTGACTTGTGTCAGGGTGAGGGGTTTGGGCAAGCATAGTCCGATATAGATGTTCGATATTCAGAAAGTGGCAAAAATTTCCCCAGGATGCATATGCAACAGCAGGCAAGGTAGACTTCTATTTGAGCGACCAGGGAGGGATTCGACAAAAAAGGGAGGCACAGTGTAGACCGCGCTAGACTCTAAACTGTGACCATACTTGGGCATGAGATCCCTTGCAACGCATTGAATTATGGGGTTCACTGCCATCAGATTGAACCCAGATTAAACTCAGCATTGATAATCACTGTCACAGCAACGTCTGTAGGTCTATTTGCACCACTTGAAGGGTGTTTATGCCATCTTGATGCGGTTTTCATAGTATTGCACTCGTTCTGGGCACTATAATTAAACCATTCAGTGTGTATATCTTCAGCTTCCCGGTTGAAATCCCCCTTGGGCAGAGCGAAATGCATCGCAAAGCAAACAATGACATATTCTCTATCCTATGACATCAGTTGCATGTGCTGTTTCCACTGCTAGGCGCGTTGGTAGCCTTGTTGGATGGATGCACAGTTGGGACAACCTGAGAACTACTCAATGTGCTCCGAGATGTACCAGGTCTGAGCAGTCAAAGTGGTGTGTGATGCCAAAGTAATCCCCGGCATCGTAACCTTTCCTCTCCGCGAGTACTAAATCCTGTCTAGAGGCTTCTCATTCGTGAGGAGCCTGGTGGTTGTGCAAGTTGAGGGCTGGGCCGTTTTGTGTTCGTTAACCAACAAAATGCGGGTAATCGATCAAAATTATCATATATCACAAGTTGAACTGAGAAATCGCAGGAACTGGAGTATATATATCACTCTTTCCCACCTACATCTCCATTCTGTTTTCCTCCGAGATTGAACAGACAGCCAGCATCCGGAACTATTTCGACATCGGGGGACATGCACAAAACAACGCCTCTCATTCCAAAACACACCCGATAACCTTCAAAACATCGTACATTCACTCTAGGCTTCCTTCAGCTACATGCAACTGTATCATAATGCTAATACCTCGGAGGTAGATTCATTTTCAACTCACAGCGGAAGCACCAACAGGCAGCCGCAAAGGAACGCGAAAGGAAACTGCTAGGGCAAAAATGCCTACATCAGTTATCAATCGACGCCTGTCGTTGAATCTGGTGAATATACAGGGATTCATCCTGGAACAGATCCATGGACTCATACGGATATACAATGTTTGCGGAGTCAAGGATGAGAGGGCATTGGACCTCTTTTACAATGTAATCATTCTCGATCCAGTCACGACTCCCCACATTTCACAATTCCCGGTGATGTGGCCGCATAGCAGGAGCAGGAGTTCGGCTTTTTGGGAGTGGTGGGCAGCATTCCACTCATATATGGGGAAAATGTCTGATGAGACCTGTGACCAAATAAACAATTCGAGGTGGGACAACCCCCGTGCCTTGGGGGATCAAGTCGATTGCTCCTATATGTAGACAACCAGCTCGGAGAAGGTCAAATGCACCTGTGAGCATTTCTGTTGGTATGGTAGCAATGATCTCAGGGCAAAGATTGAGCCACAAAGCTGCCGGCAGTACAAGCCAGGCTACAAGCTGGCCATTAGACCACTTAATTGGGATGGGATAATCGACGAGGATGGTGATGATGACAAGTGGGTGGATCCTGGAGTGCTGAGCTGTGGAAGGAGCCGTCCTGGCAATGGTAATGAGAATGACGACGGCGAGAGTGAGGACAACATGCAGGGTGGTGAGAAGGGACGAGGACATGGACAGGAACAATGGATCGTCAGGGGAAAGGGAAGGCAACTGAGGATGGGAAGGGCAAAGGGAAGGGGAAGGGGAAGGCAACAGAGGAAGGGAAGGGGCAGGGGACGGGGAAGGGAAACAGTAAAGGGAAATGTATTGTTGAACAAACCCCAGCGGGAGATGATATCTCTCGTGCTGCGGCTTTGCAGTTGCAGAAGGAAATGTATCGGGCAGACTTGGACACAGAGGGCTAACTAGAGAGGGTATATTTAGACCAGGAAGCATCGCCCGCCATGTCAATTTCATCAGATGATGATATCGACAGTACTGAGGAGTCGGACAGCAAATATGACTCAGAACATGATTATGATTTGGATATGCGCATGGAGGATGATGTGGACGCACCATACGGCATTGTTTTAGATGGCAACGTGGATATGGAATGGGCAGGTGACGATGAAGAGGAGGAACCTGGAGAGGAGGATGATGAAGAGGAGGAAGATGAGCAGGATGAGGATAAGGATGAGGAGGAGGATGAGGATGAGGATGATGGCAAAGAACCTCAGATGATTGGCCAGGGAGAGATGGTAAATACATTGACTGACGATGTACATACCATTGTAGACTATCAGCCAATTCTGCATCCTGAGCTAGGCCACGAGATGCGCTAGAATACCCCACAGCAACAAACCCCGGAGCCTAGCCTATGACCACATTCACCGGAGACTCATCCCCTTGGTGAGCTTGAGTCTTTGGGGCTTGTGACGCCGTGAAAACCTCGTTCAGTGGTGCCTACTCTGCGAGAAGCTGAGGCAGCCTGAAACACCTCTGATGTGGATGTGGATGTGCAGCTGCTCGGCAAATCGGCAGGTGGTGACAGTCTCCCTGATGTCCCTCTCCCTGATGTCCCTCTCCCTGATGTCCCTCTCCCCGATGTCCCTCTCACCTATATCGATCTCCCAGAGGCGTGCCTGGATGGCTCTGTAGGCAAGGAGTGACCCAGTCCTCGCGATGCAGAGTGGGCGATGGTTGTTGCCTTCGGGTAAGGGTCGGGTTCTTGTATTGTTCATTTCCATTGTTCTAATTGGTTTATCTCAGGCATTGATTATGACACACGTCATGAGGTTTTTGAATCGCTCAGGGTTTATTTTATTTATGGGTATTGTATTGGTTTCATTTCATTCATACTAATATGGGACGTTGCGCCTGCAGCGTAGTTGCAACACCTGGCATGTAAGGAACCTCCCTGCAATTGTGTGGAGGCTCAATAAATCTCTCAAGTTAGCTGAATGTATTGTGAGCTTACACCCACACCAGGCTGCTCAGGCCCAGCACCAACTGTTGTCCCTTTCTACAGTGTATACTCTGCTCTTGGCATGTCGTCAACAATGCCAGAGAAGACCCATTTCCGTTGCCCCGAATTTTCATGCCGAAAGCAGTTCACCTTAGTCAGCTGGCGACTTAAACATATCAAATCACACCATCCTGAACACCTTCTAACTGCATGCCAGAAGAATCTGACTATTCGGAGCGTGCCCCAACGCGCTGAACTCGCTCAGAGTCGTGAATTCAACATTAACAAACATCCAGCCGAAGACTTGGACACATTTCCCAACCTCGCAAATGATAACAACATTGCAGACTCAGAGTCTAAACAACCACCACCTCCTCTGGCACAGATGGAAATATTCCCCGGCGCCGGTGCTCTGCTGAGTGATTTCATTGCTGAGCCATTGGAACGTGATGCTCAGGGTAACCTTGAGACGCACCTACAAACCAATGCCTACTACTCGTTTGCGACGCATGAGGAGTACAAATATATCCAATGTGGCATCAAGAAGGAGGGCAGGAAGACGTACTATGAGGAGGGGTTGAAGGAAGAAAACACGGGTCTGCGTTTCCCAAGCTTCATCAACGGGGATGGCGTCCAGATGCTTGAGGCTAGCATGCTAGATGATCAGGCTCTTGGGGAGTGGGAACTATACACTCTCGAGCATATGAGATGCAATGATAGTCGCAAAAGCCCTATCAAATACTGGAGTCGAGACATCATCGAACGCATGAGATGGTTGATGAAGCACCCAGCCCACACCGAGCAGCTCATTTACGCCCCTCAGCATTGCTTTAACCGCGATATGCTAATGGAACGCCTCTATGTCGACATGCACACTGCGGACTGGTGGTGGGAGACACAGGTAACAGGAGATACTTGAGGATAATAACATGGTAATCGACGCTAAGTCAATGCTCGGAGTGGGGGATACACTGGTTCCCTTGATCATCATGTCCAGCAGAACACATCTCTCGAATTTTGTGGGCCACAAGACAGAGTGGCCTGTATATATGACAATTGGCAATCAATCTTCGAAGATCCGCCAGATGCCCTTAACGCACAGCATTGAAATAGTCGCTCCCCTGCGAATTCCAATCGAGAACCACAATATCCAACAGATGAGGGCGGAAGAGCAGCGGCAATCAAACCGAGAGGTGCTGAACGAAGTACTCCGGCAGATACTCCAGCCTCTCACCTCTGAACAAAATCACAGCCCCGAGAGTGGGTATAACAGCATTCTCTGTGCAGATGGCAACTGCAGGCATTGCGAACAGGTTTGAGCAGCAGGGTATGCAGATTACCCAGAGTATAGTGACCTACATCATCTCGAGCGGCATGTCTGTTTCAGGTGCGAGTGTCCAAAGAACGACCTTGGAGATTATGTCCCTCCCGACAAGCGATACCCTGGGCAGGATCACAACCTATAGAGAACACTCAGCGATGCCAACACAAAGAAAGCCGATGCTGAACTCTCATCGTGCCATGTTCACCGAGAGTTCAACTCGTTTCAACATATTCCCTGTATTGTTAGCGACCTCCAGCAGCCCGACCTCCTTCATACAATGCAGATCGGCATGCTTGACCACCTCCAGAGGTGAATTTTCCATGTCATGAAGACACATGAATGGCTCGACAAGTACAATGCAATCAGGTTATCAGTGCCTGCTTACCACAACCTCACACCAGAAATAAGTCATATGGGCAAGTTTCTTGATGGAATGGAAATGAGATGAAGGAAATGACCTGGTACCTGCTTGGGGTTATAACCCAGTCTCCACAATGCGTAAGCCCCGCTCAACATCCGATATTCAATTACGCAATTGAGTGCACATGGGCATCGTTAGGTGTCTATATGTATGCCCGATATACATCTCATGATGATGCAACATTAAGCTATATGGGGGATTCCTTGTGTTGTTTTCACACCTTGAAAGATGTTTTCTTACTAGGGCGAGCCAGCAAAAAGGCGAACGCAAAATCTTATGTGCTGAGAACGGAACTTATGACAAAGCAAAATGTAGACCGGGAAACACATTCTGTAACTGGGACGCTGTCCAAGAAGCGGTGTAAAATGAATGCCAGGTGGGGTTATATCAGCCACAAGATAGATGTTTCCAAGGAGTTAGATGCTGACTTCAACTGTCTGAAGATCCACTTGATGTCTGATTGGGTCAAACAGATTTGTCGATATGGAGCCTTCCAACAGTATTCCGCCCAGAGACATGGACAAGCACCTGAAATGAACCTCAAGGATGGTTGGAACGCCTCCAATGACAATCTCAACTTCCTGCCACTAGTAATCACCTATCTGCGTCGCATTCTTGGCTTTGAAATCAGAGAGCACAATCTCCAAGCCCTCAGTACGCGTTGGGAGAACAGCGCTACCGCCTGCAACGTCCTCCCTTCCGGCACTGCCCTGGCTGCCCCCTTGTGCTCCCATTCATCTGGGAAGCCCAAATTCATGGGCCCCCAAAACCCCCATGATGGAAAGCATACTGACCCTATGATCAAAGACTTCAGAGCATTACTTGAAAATACACAAGACATAACACCCCACGTGGCAATATACACAGGCACGCGGGAGTTTATCAAGCATAAGAGTCATAACAAGACGTATATATCGGATGAACAACTTCATGCAATGGAGCTCTGTATTCAACATGGTATTAAGATTCAAGTTGAGGGTTTAGAAGGTGAACACATATCTGAGATTTGTCAATGCATATGAAGCCAGAGCTGGCGTGGAGGGGATCAACAGAATGACTGGGTGTGCGAAAAGCGTCGCCCCGGGAGGTGTTTTGGCGCGCTGAATGAGCATCTCCCATGGCAACTGCAATGAATATTCAAAATGCAGCTCCTACATGAAGATGGAGCTTTCATTGAGTACTGGTTCGTCCTGGCACTCACCACAATACCTGAAAACTCGGGCAACTTGGATCCCATTTCGAAATTTGTAGAAGTGAGAAAAGCACTGGCAACAATGGGTTTGCATGTTTGCAGTGTGGGAAACAACGTCGGCTGCGCACACGTAATTGCAGAGATAGCTACTAGTAGTAACAAAAGAGATGGACGGAACATGCGATGGATTGTCAATAGCCCCTTAGATCTGGCGACTTCAAATGATGTGTATGATTAGTAAAGAGAGACTGGCATTTTGCGTGCAGGTAGAAGGAACGCAAGGAGACATTTTTGCAGCGCCACCCATCTCATTGTGATACCAATGCAAGCACGTACCCAATGAATCCATTGCGACATATGGTCACTGTTCGCCATAATGCCAGAGTGTTCGTTTGAATGAGGAGACCAACAGAGCGAGAAGAAACGGTGAAACCGTGATGATAGGGCGATATGCGATGTGACGCTCGGGATAGATGCCAGGCACAGAGCAGTCCGCCACCGGGGTGTCTCTGATGGCTCTGACGGAGTGGGTCACCTCTGCCGGAGCCATCCCGCCCGGACAGAATTTTCTTTTGCTGATGGGAAATGTCATGGACAGATAAGAGGGGATATAGGAAATCAGGAGTATAACCATTCTGATTGTGTCGAAAATACCTCATACCACTGTCAATACCTGTCGGATTGGGTATTCTGCCTGTAATATTCGGTATGGCCAACCATCTGGGATACAAAATTCTCATAAGTTTCAGTTTCTCATGATAATTTCCCAATCCCCTTCAATTTCTATATATCTCATATACAACTCTACCATCACTGGAAAACACAAAGCTGAGTCATCCCTGTCAATTTCGCCAAGTGATAATGATGAATTTATACTAAGTACAGTATTTACTGGAAGATTGTCTATCATCCCACTCTCAGCCAGTCACTCATCGCTTATTACTTATCTCTCAGTGTAGCTTCTTATGCTCTACTCTCTATATTGTTATGATTACTAGGTAACCAATGCATATAGACTTCACATCTCTTGCTCTTCTCTCCAGATTGATCACCTTCACAAACACCTACCACCTTGGTCTGATACTGTCTCGAAGCAAATCTTCACATTCACCGAACTACCACCTTCCAGTACAACTGCAAACTCCAGTGAAGGCAGTCTCCAGCATCTCCAAACTTGTTTGATGACAGCCTGCAAGTTCATCTCCAAACTCAGTCATTCATAGCCTTTAAGTCTGTCTATAAAGTTGCATCATTCTGGCCTGCCTGGCCATCTCACAATTGTTTGAAGACTGTCTGGAACATCCCTAAACATACTTGCTCACAGGCCACAAGTTCATATCCTAACTTCCACATTGATGGCCTCCAGGTCCATATCATACTAACTAGATCACAGTCCCCACCACCTCCACACTTGCTTAATTTTAGCCTACAAGTACACCTCCAAACTTGCTTGCTCACAGGCTTCAAGTGCATCTCCAACTCCCTTGATTACAGTCTGCAAGTGCAACTGCAAAATCACTTCATAGTGGCTTTCAATTGTATCTCCAACTTGATTGATTACAGTTTCTAGTATCTCCAAACTTGCTTGATTGCAGCCTTCAAGTCAATCTGGAAGTTTGCTTGCTTATTGCCACTTATTGAATATACAACTTACTTGATCACCTGCTCCAAGTGCATCTCCAAACTTAATGTATCACAACGTCCAAGTGCATCTCCAAGCTCACTCTTTACGAGCCTTTAAATTGATTTCCACCTTGCTCGATTATAGTCTCCAGTATTTCCAAAGTTGCCTCTTAGGGACATTCAAGTCAATCTCCCAGATTGGTCATTCATGGCCTCTATGAAAATCTACAAAATGCTCAATCATCACCTTTAAGTGCATCTCCATTATGTCTTGATCATAATCTCTGTGTATATTTCCAGTCTTGGGTAATCATGACTGCCAAGTGAATGTCTCACATTGCTGGACTTGAGTGTTTAAGATGCATCTCTAAGTTTACTTAATCACAGACTCCAGTTGCATCTTCAAGGTCACTCAACTACATTCCTAAGGTGGTTTTATGCTTGAGCTTAATTCCTATATGCAGCCAGATCCACCATATGCACACATATTGCATTGGCAAAGGTGCAAATCAACTATAGACTGCACTACATACAGCTTATAGCAAGCTTCCAGTTGACCCCTGTATGACATACTGCCTATAGTTATCTATAGTCAATTCATAGTGATGTGTATGGGCCTATGGATCTATAGATGTCTGGCAGCTGAAGATAGACCTATAGAAGTATTTGCTGCATGCAGTCTTTGCTGCAATACTGGTATTATACACTATAGTTGAGAGTCCACTTGAGAGCCTGCTTAAGAGTCTGCTTCAAAGCCTGCTTGAGAGCCTTCTTGAGAGAGCTTTATACCAGGAAGAGCAGAATTTTCTATGGGAAGCTTTTGGCAGATAGAAAACTTTGAATTTGTGCAAGCTGTGTCTAATAGAAGGCACTAAGTCTGTGGAAACATTGAGGCTAATATTGGCATAGCTAATATACTAGTCTAAGTGCTTCTGGTAATATAATTATCATAATTGACACTAGTATCATCATCATCATCATCACCATCACCATCATCAGCATTGTCAATGTAACACCAGGAGATTCACTCTAGGTCCTGATCAATAAAAACCCCTAATGAGTTCCGGACTGATAAAGAAGAAGCTGAATCAGGCTTCACTCAGGATGCGTAATCAGATTAACACCCAAAGAATACAAGGTAACTGTTCAGTTCTCTGTTCCCAATAGGTATTATCAACTAAAGAGTATTGTCTTTAGCTATCAGTATGCTGATGTATACGACTTTAGGAGAGCCTGAAAGATGTATCCTCTGAACCACCACACTATTATGATCACTCTAGGACTTCTAACAGATGCTAAAGTATCATCCGAGCATCTGGCACTTATACTCGAGGACCGTCTGTCCAAGAATGCAACGACTCTACGTATCGACTTGTCTGCAAGAAACAGCAAAGTAGTTTCGCCTCAGCAGAAGGGGTAGTGCCAACTCCGGAGTATCCTACCAGAAGTATCCGCTGAACCACCACACTATCGGGCAGCTCCTTGGACTTCCTTTGGACTCTAATGTATGGTCTTGCTCACTTCCGGATCAACGACTTGCCTTGACGAAGGTACTAAGAATAACCAAATATAAAAAGGTGATAGATAAATCCATGATATAGAACTGAATAGTGAACATACAACTCTGGACTTCAAGGGAGAAGCATCCTCATTGACTTTGATGTAGAACTAATAGATGGTCCACGGGAATAAAGTTAAGCCTCAACCTCCAGGTCAACAAGGTCAATAGGTATCTGAGGATAGATTGTGTTATAGATGTTGTTATCGATATCCTTTCTCCATGTCGGTATCATTGAATATATATCAGACGATCCACACCCTTAACAATCTTAAGACTGCCAAAGCCTACATTGGAGTTCACATACATAACTGCCTCATCATCCTTTGCCTCTACCATTGATAGTTGAGTTCTAACTCCCGGGAGTATTAAATACATCATCCAGGTAATGTGCTCGTATTGCGACACAATTGCTATTGGCGATACCCCATATGGATATGAGCTTGTCTGAAGCCAATTATCAACCAATAAGTTCGTGTCACCAAGAGCCAGTGAGAGTGCCCTCTCATACACCCACCGTGTACGTAACGGTTTAACAATCGGGGCAAACGACAGAACACTTAATTTCACTACAATGTATTGGAGCCAAATGTACGATGATCTGCAACTGAGTAGTTTTGCCACATATTGACCGGAGAGTATCCTGCGCCACTTCGGACATATGAATCCCAAGTCCCATTCGCCCATACACAGAGAGTGTGGTCTACGCAGGGGTTGATTCATATAAGTCCATTTGGTTGACAGGACTCCGATATATCGATCATTGGTTAATGACTTATCTCTCATATGACCCTGCATATCTCGAGATGCCATGATGGTCTGATGTTGACGACACCTCATCTCCCTAGGAATGAACCATTGGCACGTTAGTGAATAGTCGTTTGGTCGGCGAGCAGGAATGAGCTTTCCTGCCAATAAGGTGTAACCATTGGGAATACAGATGTTGCAACCAGTACGGATCCAAAGATGATACACATTATATTTGTGCTTCGCTTGACCGTTGTCATGGATTAGTTGATGCAAAGGTCTGGTAATGGAGATATGGCTAATAGGTGAACAAATCCGGAATGTAGATCCGATATAGAAATCCGAGTGATTTTGTATGATCCCGGAAATATGCTGTAACACCAAATGTGTAACAGTCAACATCACAATCACCATCATCACCATTGCCATCATTACCATCACCATCATTACTATCACAATCGGCTGTAGACTGAATGCGCATACAGATGCCTACAATTGATTAGAAGCAAACAGCAGATTACACTGGAAAATCTATGGTCAAGATCTGCTCTCTCCATGATCGAAATGTCTACCTTTCCTGCAGAATCTGAGGTTCCACTAGTCAACACCATGACCATATGGAATTCTGAAATCTTGTCGAGGTGGCCACACTAAAGTAAAAGAGCAGCATGTGATATTAACTAACATCATGATTTAGACTATCATACACTACCAACCACCCCCCACCCACCACCTGCCACCAGCCTCATGCGTTCTGCTTCCTGGCAGCTGGTACTCAACGAGTCTCAAAACTGAGTTTACAGAAACAGACATGGAAGAATACAGTCAAGTGAGATTGGGAGTGACTTGTCTCTGGAGAGTGTATTTGGGAGTATAAAGCCAAGTAGGCTGGGAGTGGCATCAAGTGAAGTTATGAGTGTACTTGGGAAGTTACTTGGGAGTACATGAGAGCAACCTGGAGGTGTACCTGGCAGTGTGCTGGGAGGTGTTCGTGGCAGCGTCTTGTGAGCTGAGTTGGGAGGGTATTGTCAAGCAGGCTGGGAGTAAGTCATCAGGTACAATTGAGAGTGTACATGAGAACATGCTTGGGAGTGTACTTGAACATGTCTTGGAAGCTGTCTTGAGAGCATACAGTCAAGCAGATTGGGAACATGCCATTCAGTGCAATTGGGAGTGTACTTGAGAGTATACTTGGGAGGGTAATTGATAGCCATTTGGAGGTGCACTTGAGTGCATAATGAGGGGAATTCTTATGAGTGTTGTGAGTACTTATGTGGGAGTGAGTAGTCAAGCAGGCTGGGAGTACGTCATGGAATGCAATTTGGTGTGCATTTGGGAACATGCTCAGGAGTATGCTTCAGTGCATCTTGAGAACATACATGAGAGTGTACAGTTAAGCAGACTGGGAGTGTGCCATCGAGTGAAATTGGGAGCAACCATGAGAGTATGCATTGGAGTGTTCTTAAGAATATACTAAGAGGTGTACTTGGAAGCATACTCTGAGATATGTGTGGGAGTGCACATGGAGTTTATTTTGTGGTGGCTTGAAAGCTCATTAGGGAGTATAAGTCAAGCATTCTGGGAGTGTGCCATTGAGAGCAATTGGGAGTGTATAGTAAAGCCGGCTTGGGGTGTACAATTCATTGCAATCTGGAGAGTACTTCAGAGCACAGATGGGAGCTGTAACGGGCGGGGTCGGGCGCAGGTGATATGGATGTTGTGGAACTGAACTCGAAGTGCGTATCGAGAGAACAAGAATCAGAATATCTTTCAAAGTCGTACTACTGCTTGCTATACAAGAGAACGAGTAAAGAGAGAAGAAAAGGAAATCCTCCAACACCATCAACACTCTCTTTATATAATTTCGTCTGCCACCTCTCGAACCATTCTTCATGCTCCGATATACCATCCGAATCTTATCCCATGATCGTACACACCACTCCGTTATTCCTTATCGTAACAACCACGCCACATCGTCCGACGTCGCAACACCTCTGACCACTTCTTTATCTTACTAAATTATACCGCCACCATCTCGCCGCTTCCTCCGCGTCTTC
>Ga0307515_10006533_pt1 | contig 23318 bp, 26 predicted proteins | sample 17_EM_MG_FD_194513 | JGI IMG/M metagenome (GOLD analysis project Ga0307515, IMG submission 194513) | Populus trichocarpa ectomycorrhiza microbial communities from riparian zone in the Pacific Northwest, United States - 17_EM | ecosystem: Host-associated > Plants > Roots > Unclassified | place... | reverse complement strand
TCCGAACGTGGCCGCGATAGCAGCGAGGTGACCGGTCGTGCCGTTCAAGCAACATGCAGCCGCGCATAGGGACATCGCAAGCAGAACACCTACGCCGGCACTGAAGCCACAAGCCCGCCTTGCCTTGGTTTCCCACTGCCGGCGGATGACCCTGTGCGCACCGAGCAACGCCTCAGTAGGCGCCCGGCGAGTAATGTCGATTCGCAGAGCTGGTGGCAGTACGAACATAGACAGCGTCGACAGGCCCCACCTCCGTTGGACCGGCGGCCCATGAGCCGCACGTTCTCCGGGCAAGCCGGCGTCGGCTCGCGCCGCCGCTCGCAGTACGCTTACGCGGCATTGGCCGGCTCGGCCTACGAGGTCCGGCTCGCCGACGTGAGGCCGCGCCTCGCCTGCCCGCACGCGGCCGCAGAACGCCTTGAAGGCGCTGCTCATGCCACCTCCAGGCCGGTCTGCGGCACTACGCATGCGTCCTGGCGCGGCTTACGCCACACAGGCTGTCCGGCCGCGGATTCGCGAATCGGACCAAACGGCCGCGCTGCCCGTCGGCACGCTTGGCAGCGAGCGCTGGCGCCCACCTTCAATTCGATGCAGACCGACCTGGAGCGAATTCGATCGTCTGGCTCTGCGCCTGCCTCGAGGGCCGGAATGCCCCCATTCGCATGCCTCAGCACACCAGCCTCGAGGGCCACCTGGATGGCCAAGGCAAGGGCCCCTGCTGCCTTGCGCTTCTTCTGTTCAAGATCATTGGTCATGGGCGCGGTGCTGTTGCTGTTGGCGTCAGCAACAAGTTTCCTGACGCTGCGATCCCGATCAAATCGAAATGCCGGCCTCAATCGCACCCACGGCCACTAGTTCGCCCAGTTTTGGCAGCCCGTGGATTGGTGCAGGACGCTCCACCGGCGCAACCTGCACCGCGACGGCCTGTCCTCGGTCGGAGGCGTGCCCATGCTGGCCGCCGACGGCGCGTCAGTGACGCTCACCACGCAGCACCTTGAACCAGACGGATGCGCCGCCCGCCGCGCCGTGCCCGTCACTCCCGCACGCCCTGGTCCATCCACGGCTCCCTAGACGGTCGGGCCACGCGACAACGACGCGCATCAACAGCCTGCGGTATCCGCGCGCGCCCAGCGCCCCCTGCACAACCAAACAGATTGCGTCCTCTTGGGCGGAGAAGGTGCGATCGACGAGGAGGCACTTCAGCTCGGTGGTGTGCGGGTCCGCCAGGGTCGGGTTTGCCGGTGTGGTGCAAACGGCGAGTGCGATCCGCTCGTGGGTTGTTGGGTCGGTGATGCCAATGGCGAGCCGATCGCCTCGGAGTGATCCGATGCAGCCACCGAGCTCAGCTGCCAAGACGTTGGCGTCTGCCATCGGCAAGACCGTGGCGCGCAGGGCGCCGCGGCGACAGGTGAGCGCGGCGCGGACGGCCGCGGCTGGGGGTGGCGCCTTCTCGAGGATGGGTTGTTCAGTTCTCATGACCGGTACAGGCTAGGGCCGCCTCGGCGCCAATCAACTGCGTTCAAAAAGTGAGACACAGCACATTGAGCAGGTAGCGGCCAAGTGCACAGGGGACAGCTCCCACGGCCCCCTTCCAGGCCCAACCAAGGAGTGGCAGACTCAACCCGCTTCCTGCTGGTGTTCGTACTGGCACAGCTCTCGTTGCAAGTCGTCTTCGGCTTGTCGTTCGGGATCCGGTTCGCTCACGCGGACTGGCGTTCGCAGTCGTGACCTGCACTGTCTCGACCACCTCGGTGGGCGAAGTCGCTCCCGCGACGCATGTCCTGCAAGGGACTGAACCGCGCCCTCCCGGGTGCAGTTCGCATCACCCGCGGCCAACCTGGCCGCTCATCCTTGGAAAGCCATGACGGCCTTCCTGCATCGTGCGAAGGACCCAAGCGCAAGCCTGGGTCTTCTCGCCAATCGGGCGCACCACCTGGTGCTGCCTCAACCCGGAATGGGGAACATCGTTTCCCATCTGGGAACGTGGTGTTCCCCTTTTGCAAACCGCAAAGGAGAACCACCATGTCGACCAATACGAACCAAACTGCCGTGTGCCGCCTGCTTGGTGGTTCCGGACGTGTACAGCTCACCGCCGTACCGGTTCCCAAGATCGCAGCGCTGCTCGCGCCGTCCAAGGACGTCAAGCCCGCGACGCGCACCGTTCCGCTCGAGCTGCCCCTGGCGGCCTGAAGCAGGATGGACAAGCACCTGTGGATCAGCCTGCTTCGTCTCATCGACGAAGGCACGGCCGAAGAGATTCAAGCGAAGAAGGGAGAACTCCTTCAGGCCTTGGATCGCAATCGCATCGGACAAGGGTCCGTGCGGTCTGACGTCATGCGCGTTGTTCGCCTGATCGACGAAGAGCTTCTTGCTCGGTCGAACGTGGCTCAACGACAGACAAAGCGTCGTTAGCGGAAGGTTCGAGGCGTCTCGCTAAGGCTTGCTTGTTGGCCCGATCCTCCAGGATCGCCAACACGTATTCCTTCTCGAGCGCTTCGCGCCCACCGTCGATCGACTGAAGAGAAGTGCCTGAGCGAGTCATCGTGAAGGCTTTCATGTGGATCCGCTGGGAAGCGGATTTCCATACTACCCCAGCGGGGACCAACAGTCCCCCTGCGGGCACCTGGTCCTCCCCCAAAGGAGCTGACCATGTCCGTAGACGCAACCCGTGACCATCCACCCGGTCCGATCGCTCACCTCGCGCCAGATCACCGCTCGGCCGAGGAAGAACGTGCCTGGGCACAGTTGTACGCATCCATCGACCAAGCAGCAGCAGCCGAAGAAGTGGTCAAGCAGCTTGACGCCGACCTGGCGTTCAAGCGCAATCACCTCGCGCTGTACATCAGAGCCAAGACAACGCTGCGCGAGCAGAAGTTGCACCAAGCTCGTAGCCAGCGGATCGGAGGTTTCATCCGCCTGGCCGTTGTTCTCCTGGTCATCGGCCCAGTCCGGCTGATCGCAAGGGAGTTCGTGCTGATCCGGGACTCGCTCGCCGCGGCCATGCCGCCGTCGACGAAGGAACCGGCGATTGCACGCATGCGCGTACTCAAGGCCGACCCTGAGTTCGCCTCGTCAACCGGCCAGCTCGGTGCGACCCAAGCCGGCACCCAGTCGGCCGAAGCCAGCGACCAGACATCACTCAAGGCAGCGTGACTTCTCCTGGTCAAGGAGGGAGTGCAAGCAGCGCGTTTCTTCGGAAACGCCCCAGAAATGGTCCTTGCACTCCCGGATGTACCTGTCCAGGTCGTCAAGCGTTCGCACGCTCACGGGCTCAATCCCCGTGATCTTGGTGAACCGCGCGACCTCCCGGCCAGTGAGCCTGATGTTGTTCCCTAGGCGAATCACCTCGGTGCCTCTCTTTCAACTCGGCCGCTGCAGTTGCAGGCCGACGGCTGAGAGTGTCCGGCATCGAGCCCCACATAGGCTTTCAAAGGATCCAAAACATGAACACGATGACGACCGCCAAGCTCGACACGATCGAGTTCGAAGCCGCCGGCGCGCCGCCTTCCATGCTCGACGTCCTCCGCAAGAGGATCCGGGCGTCGATGGCTGATGCGTCTCAAGAAGTTCAGGAGCATGCCGCGGCATTGCTCCTGAAGCTCGAGCACCTCGCCCGAGCCCAGCAGACCGCGTCCGCAGCGCCCGCCCCGATCGAGACCTACCTCGCCCCCTGGCTCACCCTGCAGACGGACCTCCTCGCCGCCGCCTGACGACGGCCTTCAGTGGCGCGCACCCCAACGCGCTTCATCTGTGACATGAAACCCGACTTCGGTCGGGTTTTTCTTTGATCCGATCGCCGCCCCTCAACCGCGGCATCGAACTTCAGCAAAAGGAATCCTCCATGAACCACATTGGCACGTTCAAGATCTTCAACACCAGCGTGTGCATCCTCATGACGCAATACGCCAACAACAATGCCACCGCCCTGCAACTCGTCTGCGAAGAGGACGACGAGCCGTGGGGCACCCTGACCGTCAACGTGCCGGGGACACAGCTGGCCGAGAACGAACTACTGGTGAAGACCTGGGACGAGAACCAGCCGATGCGCGAGCCCGCGCTCGCCTGCGGCTTGTTCCAAGATACCGGTCGCCGAATTCGCTGCGGATTCACCGAGGCCGAGGTGTGGCGCTGGTCGGCGAACCAGCAGCCCGCCATCAGACCCGAATCGATCGTCCTGGACTACGACGAACTCCACGCCCATGGCTGATCGCACCAACGGGACACTGGTCGGCTCGCCTGACGTGGCCTTCCTCGACCGCCTTCGGCTGGATGTTGCACCGGACTACCTCGTCGGGGGCGACGCCGAACCTCACATCAATGCAGCCGGAGCAGCTCTGCTGGAACTTTGCGAGGAGGTCACTCGCGCAGTCGAGCTGCTCGAACAGAGTCATGTCGGCGCCTGGTGGGCCGGATTCTTCTCAAGTCGACCTTGGCTTGAGTCGCTCACCGTTGAGCTGTCAATGCTCCGCAGCTATGACGCCCTCGGCAACGACATCTACAACGAGCATGTTGATGTTGAGGCCGTGACCTGCTCGGCAGAGGCACTTGGCGCAGATGCAACGTTGCCCGTCGACGACGACAGTGGCTCGCTCAGGGAGGCAATTTCGCCGATCTGTGAAGCGACACTGGAAAGTCTGCGTCCGCACCTGGGCTGCCGGTACGCGGTGCTCTCGCTCCAACGCCGCAGCTTCGAAGATGCGCTACGTGCGCATGGAAGTGGATGCCTGGCATTCGAGGCAGTACGGGCCAGTGCCCGTGTTGGCGCGCAAGCAGCGAACACTGGCACCTAACTCCGCTGGCAACGCACCGAATTTCTCACACACCTTGATGGGCGCCCGGCGCCCATTTTCTATTGGTGGCGTCGCGAACCGCCAAGATCGCCGCAACCCCAAGAAAGACGGCCTCCGCGTTGCCGCTGGAGGCCGCAAAGCTCGTCGCGATTGTCAGTGCATCTCGACGGGCTACCTGCTCAGGGAGGAAAAGCAGGGAAGCGAAAGCTTCGGGAATCAGTCTAGCGGGCTGTTGCTGTCGTTAAGTCCTCGGGTGGCAAGGACAAGCCGACTGGCATGCAGATCGAGCGTCAGCTCCCGACCACAGCGGCGAGCTCCGCTGCGCATTCGGTCAACCGACGCACCACCCGCGCGGCATCCGCCGGGCTCAGTCTTTGCGCGGCTCCGCGGACTCGCGCCAAGGCACCCGCGACCTCAAAGTCAAACGCTTCCTCGTCGGCGGTGTCGCGCCCCTCGTACCCGCCTCGATCGGCCTTTGCCCGCATCTGTTGGGCAGCGACATCGAGGAAGAACCGGCGATTGGGGCACTGCACGTGGTACAGCAGCTGGGTCGCAACGTACACGCACGCGTCTCCGCCGGGCCCGGTGATGACAATGGTCTCTGCTTCGACGTGGCTTGCCCCCTCGGCCTCATCGTCGGCGTAGCCCAGCGCTCGTGCGGTCCAGGTCTGCGAGAACATCACCACGTTGCAGTCCCGCTCTGCGGGCCGCATGCCCACCGCCTTGCCGGTCTGCGTATGGAACATCCCCGTAGCGAGCTTTGAGTCGACTGCGTCGAGGTCACGCTCCAGCGCTCGGGTGAGGGCCCAAGAAAGGCTTCGAACGGGATGGCGCAGGTCCATGGAGATCTCCTTCGTATGAATGCCATTGACGGACTCAGGATCTCGCCTACCTGGGGACAATCAACCCTTGGCGCCTACCCACGCTCCCTCCCTCACCGCGTCGACGGTGTGGAGCATTTTTCGGCCGATGTCGCCAGCCCAGGACAGAAACGTATCCCGAGACCGCGCCTCGAACCGGGGGTCACACGACATCAGCGCAAGGCGCTGCATGCCGGTGCCGTCACGCATGTCCATCAACAGGTCGAAGTCGCCTCGCCGGTCGAGTTCGACACACATCGTGTCGGTCAACGCAATTCCGAACCGGCTAATCAGCTGTCGGTGTGCCGCGACGACAAACGACGAGGCGGCGTTAGTGACCGAGGCACCATCGTTGCGGCCCCACGGCCCCATGTCGACCAACAGAAGCCGCGCCAGCTCAGCGGGCTCCTTGATGGCAGCGACCGCAAGTACGCCGTCGCGCTCAAGCGCTGGCCGTGCCGACGGAGTCGCGCAGTGCAGACGCAGGTAGCGAATGATGGCGTTCATGCTGTGAATCTCCCTTGAATACTTGCCTGGCCAGGTGAAGGCTGTTCGACCCTTCCTACTCGGGCATCAAGCGGCGATACCGAAGCCACTCCTCGAACGACTCCGGAAGGCGCACGGCAGCCCGCGTGCGCGTGAGGGCCACGTAGAGGATGTGGACCTCCTCCTGCGCTACATCGTCGGGTCCCAGCGCTCGGCCATCCTTGAAGAAGCGCATGTAATCGTCGGCAAGCCAGACCTGGTCGAACTCCAGCCCCTTCGACTTGTGCGCGGTGCTGAGGAAGATGCCTTCGAACCCGCCCCACTCGTCCTTTTCGAGGTCCACATGCCGAGCTTGAATCTCGTCGACCAGGTTCGGCACGTGGTGCCCGTACTCCGCCACCGCACGCACGAGATGCCTCAGCTCCGCTTCCTCCGCCCCCTCCGACAGGTCAACCAGCGCATCAAACGACTCGAAGCTGCGCAGGTACGGGTCCCGCATGTGGCCTCGATCGCCGCACCAGAGGTAGTAGGCGTCGAGGATCTTCTCCAGCTTGTAGCCCTCGGTGCCGCCGACGAAGTGGAACCGCCGGTTCAAGGCCAGAAAGGAGGCCGCTTCCTGGAAGATGCTGGCATTGGACCGGGCGATCACCGCAAAGGACTGGCCCGTGTCGACGGCGAAGCGCGTGCGCCGCGGTTGTCCGGCACCAACAATCGCGTGCTTAAACCCCGGCTTGAAGCCCTGGAGCAAAGCGTTGGCCACGGCCGCGATGCCTTCGCCGAATCGGAAGCTTCGTGTCAGGGCCAGACGCTCCTGCGCATCGAAGATCGCAAGTGCGTTCATCGCGCCCCGAAATGAGTAGATGCCCTGGCTTTCGTCGCCCACCATGACGATGTCAGCTTGCCGTTGCCTGGTGACGATGTCGAAGGTGCACAAGTTGAGGTCTTGCGCCTCGTCCACCAGGATGGTTGTCGGACCCCGCAGGACTGGTCGCTCCAGTTGGTACAGCTTCAGGTATCCGTCGTGCGGCAGCCGAATGTCTGCGAACTGGCCTTTGAGCATCAGCTCCCAGAGCCTGCGGGCAGCCATGACGGCCTGCCCGGGGTCTGCCATGCGGACGGCAAGCTCGGCGGGGACATGCTCCGGACCTATGCAGTCCTCAAGGCTCGCGCACCAGCGCGCGATCGTCTGCAGCGCCGCAGTCGCCATAAGTGCACCGCAACTCAACTCCCGAGCGACGCTCGACGGGTAGGTGTTGCCGGTTTGCTCTCGCGCACGTGATCCGAAGAGCTGCACCGCCTTGGTCCACGAGACCGAGTGGGTCGTTCGAGCAGTCACATGCGAAGGCATGCGTTCTTGCGCCTCCGCGCGAATCGACTTGTTGAACGCAAGGTACAGGATCTTCCGGTTGGGCCTGGCGCGTGCGTACTCGCACAGACTGGTCGTCTTGGACGCCCCGGCCCCGGCCTGAACGGCCAAACGCTGTGCCTTGGAGCGGACGATCCGCACTTGTTCGTCGGTCAGTTGCATGTGAGTCTTGTTTGCTGAGCCATGGCCGCGAGTTCCCTGTCGCAGCCGATCAAGTCGGCAAGGGACTAGTGCGCCGTTGCGGGGGGCCTGGCCTCAAGGCGGGCACCAAGAGCCAGCTGCAGCGAGCTGAGAATCGTCGCGACCAATGCGGGCATGGATGCGGACTTCGGGATGCCGTCCACCACGATGACGACTGCCCCGTTGGTGCCATCCGCGCCGGGGTTGACCTGCAGATCGATCTGCAGGTCTGTCTGGGGCGGCAGTTCACGCTCGTTCACGTCGTTCACCTGTTGAGCATCGGGTGCCCAGCATCGTGCTCCCGGGGTCGCGGGATGTACCAACGGAAAGTCCACCCTCTCCTGCCGTCGACGGCGCTACCCCACGCCCTCGGACCGCGTTCAAGCGTGAGCGCCAGCAACAACCTTACGTCCCTTGGTCGCTTTCGGCGAGCTCTCCGCGCGCTCCGCGTCGTACCCGAACCGGCGCCACACCTCCGGCTTGACCTCGATCGGCGCGGTCCGCATTGATTCCAGGTTGATGACCGCACCGTGCACCGACAGGCGCCCCTGGGAGAAGAGGCGATAGAGCAGCTGGCAGCCGAACGTGACGACCGCATCGTTCACGAACAGGCCTTGGGAGGCCAGCGACATTCGAACCGAGCACGATGGTGCGTTGTCATCAGGAACCGATGCATCCAGGATCTCGGGGTACAGCTCGGTGACCACGGGCAGTCGTGGGCCATACATCTGCTCGTCCCATTGGTGTCGCGCTTGCGGCTGCCCGAGCACGACTTGCGCCGTCGACTCGGTGTTTCCCAGATCGAGCCAATAGCATGCGCCCCGTGTGCTCCGGTGAAGTTCCCGCCGCGCGCTGCGCGAGTCGACGCACGAGACGACCACACAGGCGTCGTTCGAGAGCCCGCCGGGTTCGTATCGCCTCGGGACGGAGGTCCAGTCCAGCCCATAGAAGAGGTTGAGGCGGTGCACGGTGAGCACAGCCTTGTTGTGGCCCACGTCATGAGGGCTGAACAACTGGCGTCCCACGTTGGCCTCGCTCACATCGTCCGGGTCCCACGCCGTGACCCGCAGTCCCTCAGGGTGGCCGAGCGCGCGCATCGCGATGTCCAGGCGGGCCAGGCGCGCCGCCATCTGGGCACCGTTGCCGCCAACACCGACCAGGTGAACATTGACGCGGCGTTCGAGAAGCCGTGGATCGATCAGGTGTTCCATAGGCTGCAGGTCTCAAATCCCATGGAACTCAGTGTCGGGCAGCTGCCGGCCACGTCAACCTCCGCGGCCGGCTCGGCACGCTCCCACGGATGCGGCAGCGCGATGAAGTGGCCATTGACCGCGAGCCGGAACGCTGCGGACGGCCGAGACCGGTCGAGGTTCCCGAAGACCCCGCAAACCTTGACTCCCTGGTCATCGGCGTTGTCCGTTGCCGACCAGAAGGCACTCAACGTCCCGTGCGTGTGAAGATCAATCGCAAGCTCTTCGTCGGCGCCGAGGTCAGCGACGCGGTAGTCGATCCCATCTGGTCCGGCCTGCAGCGCCTCATGCAACACCAAGCGCAACGAGCCGCGCTCGCGCGAGTAGACCAGCGCCCCGGCCGCTTCATTCGGTAGGCACTGCCTCCCGTAGGCGACGAACCTCTCAAGGAGCGTGATGGGGATCACGCCGAACGCGAAGTGGATGACCTCCCGAACCACTCCATACGGCAATGGTGGATTGCGCGGCAAGGACGCCAGCTTGTGGACGCAGCCGAACCAGCTTCTTGTGACTTCAAGATAGACGCCGTCCCTTGCAAGAAGCACCCGCTGGCCCGGGGTTGCCGGTGGCAGCTCGCCGAAGCGCGGCACCGGGAGAACCGGACAGGCGGCCTGCAACGCCGCATCTCTCGTATCGACGACGGTCATGAGCGCGCCCTCAGCTTCAGCGCATCCGCGAGGGTCATCTGTCGCGGAACGAGCGCGTGTTCGGGAAACTCGTGGTGCCGCCCATCGAGCATGTCCATCCAGAACTTGAACGTCCCACCTCGATAGTTCACAAGCTTGCCTTGTACGTTCGGGTGGGTGAAGAACGAGCCGAAGAAGGCCTTGTTCCAGGCGTGTATGCGTTCAGCCGTTGTTCCGTCCGGCAGGCGGACGTTGCCGGTGCAAATGCCCCCGTTTTCATAGACGTTGAAGTAGGGAGCCTGATACAGGGGTGTGTCCTCGCTGGGTCGACCGTCGCCTTTCACTGCCCACACGCTCCATCGCCTTCCGCCCTCGGCCAGGAACACGAGTCCCGGATGCGGAACAACTTCGCCGCGCTCGCGTGCACCGAGCTGCTCCGCGCGAAACGCGATGTGCCTGCGCCCCGGCGGCACCCACCATGCCATCGCGTTGCCATCGAGATAGAGCAGTTCCGGAGGCACGAACCCGCCCTTCATGGTGCCGCTGGACAGATCGAGCGCCAGCCGTACCGCAGCCTCCGATGTGAACGCCTGCCCCTCCAGGATGACAGGTTGCTTGCCAGAAGCGTCGATGCCATGCACGGAGGCAAAGCAGATGTTGGAGTCGCCGGAGTACAGCAGGATCGCCTGCGAGAGCCTGAGCGGCGCTTCCTTCGCAGCGACTATGTCGAAGCTTAAGTTCTTCATCTCAATCTGCGCGGGAAACCCCAGGATTCTTCCGTGGGGAGGCAGAGCACATCACGCCTATGGCGTGACCAGCTTCCCACTCCTCTCTTTCGCGTCTGCTTTGTGGGATTGAAAGTACCCATAGCCGTCACCACGGGCCACCACCCTGCAGTGTTTGTGCCCGATGCCCTGAACGACGCCGGCGGACGTTTGAATGTTGAAGTTGCCGGTAGCCCGGATGGCGACGCGCCCAGTGTGGACGCCGGCCTTGACGCCCTTCTCGACCGTGGCGCGCACCATGTCACCTGTACGGAAGCCATGCACACTTTTGCTGCGCATGAGATAGCCGCGTGGAAACCCGAAACTGTCTAGCCGCGTGCGGCTGCGCGTGCCACGCCCGGCGCATTTCACTTGGAGGGCCGGCATCGCGATGCGTCGCACGTCACCGACAATGCCAACGCAGGCCGCGTCCAGGGCGTGCGTCTTGGGAATCCCCAGGCGCGAGCGGTTGAACTTCGTCCGACCACCCGACGCGGCTACCACTGGCAAGCCGGATGCGCTGAGCGCTTTGAACTGCGCCCAACGTGTGCTGTTGACCGCCGCTGCGTCCTTCAGGGACGCCGTTGCTTGCGCCAGGATGCGCTTCAGGCGAACCGGATCGTGCGCTAGGAACTCACGCACGTCTCGGTTGTCCTTCCGCCGATTGCACGGCCGACATGCGAGCGTCAGGTTGCTCACGCGGTCGCTGCCACCTTTGCTCCGCGCGAGGATGTGCTCCTTCTCTAGCGGCACGTTTTGTGCGCCGCAGTACGAGCAGGTTCGGTTCCACTTGGCAAGCAGATACTCGCCGACCTCGTAACCCATGAGCGTGCCACGCTGGTACTCGACGCCTTCAATGTTCGGGCTGTCGATGGCCTGCATGTCGAAGCGGACGAGTTCCTGGGCCAGCGACGTGATCGGAGCAAGCTGGCGCAGTCGGCGAACCCAGGACTGCGTGGTGTCGACGCGGTGCCGCAGACTGGGCGCGAGCCAGCCTTCAGGGCGAGTTCGGTTGTAGAAGCGTGGCGCGCGATGCCGCAGGTTGCGGCTGCGCCGGCCGCGGCGGAACGCGGCGCGGCGTTGTATTGCGTCGCGGATGACCTGACCACGGTGCACGAGTTCCATCAGGAAGCAGATGTGCATTACTGGCGCGCCGGTTTCGCCCGCGTTCTCGTCGACCGAATGTTCGACCCTCGCTACCGCTAGGCCAGTCACCTTGCTGCCGGGATCGAGCGACAACCGAAGCGGCTGGAACTCGCAGGACGCCAACCTGCGGTCGACGATCCGGATCGTGAACGGGTGCAGCCGGTGGACCCGGGCGCGACCAGCTTCGAGCAGCTTGCGGGCCCGCTTCTGACTGCACGGCATCACCGGCTTGCCTTCTCGACTCAGAACGAATACCGACACTTCTCGACTCCTTGGGTTGAAGTTTTGCCCTTACGGGCCTTGTGACGGACGCCCGCAGTGGTGCGTGCGGACGTCGCTCTCCTCGACCATGTTGCGCACCGGCTTGTTCTTCCGAACCGCCGAGGACCGTTTCGTACCCACCCCTGGGGTTTGTCTGCGTCCACGGCTTCAAGAGGGCAGGACTGGAGAAGCATCCGGCCGTCGGTCGTCTCACCTGTGCTCAACGTAGATTGGTGCTGTTGGCGCCTTTCTCGGTCTGGTCAACCAGGGCCTTCGAGGAACAGACTCTCAAGCCCCCGGCTTTGGCCGTGGGGTGGTTGACCGGAATCCCTTCGGAATGCATCGCCAGTCTCCGTCTGACAACTCGAAGATCAACTGGTCCAGGACGCGGATGCCTGCCATGCGCGGCTCCATCAGCTCCAGCCAATTGGTCACCGAGCTTTCGTCATTCAGGTCAAAGCGGTGCTCTCCACACCAGTCCACGTGCTCACCCTGGCAGGCGTCGTTTCCCAAGTCGTCGAACACGCGTGTTGTGAGGTCGCGCTCCCGCCATTCAAGAACCGGGCCGTAGCCGATGAACGGCCCGTCCCCTTCCGGTTGACACTCCTGGCCAACGCGACGACCGATCCGTTTCAGGTCCAGCACCAGCAGCGCCACTCGGCGCACCTTTTGACTGCGCACCGACTTTGCGACACGTGCCAACACGCGCTCGCCGAGAGCCTTCCTCGAACTGGGCCACTTTGTCGCCCAGCTCGGATAGGCCTCATCGATCAACTTGCGCGTGACCATCCCCTCGCGCATCGCCTCGCGTTCCGCTGGATCGTCGCCCTCGCACATCTCGTCGAGCGCCGTTTCCTCGTTCGTCTCCCCGTGCCAGTAGAAGTGCTGAGCGAGCCCCTCCACATCGGCCGGGGTGAACGACGGAATCAGGTTCCACCCGATCACGTCGATTGTGGTCAGGACCGTTTGCCCCAGGCCGGCCTTGAGAGCTTCAAGTGCCTCCAACGCCGGACCAACCACGAAGGGTTCGACGCTGGTCGACCAAAGCGCCGTCACCGTGCCCGGAGCCTGCTCCGGCCCGCCGAAGTAGCCACTGGCGTTCCCGATCAGAAGTTTCATGTGCAGGTTCAGGCAGCGCAGCCCGTCGAGCTGCTGCGCCAGCCACGTGCTCAAGCACCGCTTTGCAGTCCCCAGCGGATCGCGCGCAGCTCTCGACGGCGTGCCCGGTGGAATGATTCGCGCCTCGAACAGTCGTCTCGCGAGCAGGGCCGGGCCGGCGTCCGTGGGTGTTGGAAGGAGGCGGCTCGGTATGCCGTTCGCCAATCGTGGCAGTTGAAGCGGCTGGGTCATGCGACGGGCGGCAAACAAAGTGGCGGCATCGGCATCCGTGCCGGCCTTTGATCATGGTCGCCTCGCCGTACCTCGACAGCCCGACACAGCAGCGCGCCATAGACTCGCTGGGTCTTCTTGCACTGCAGCGCATCCTGAGCTTGCTGGAGCAGCGAGCCGGGCTCCGGTGAGCGGCTGGCTTTGCTCAGCGCGGCTAAGAAGGGCGGCTCAGCCTTTGGTGCCGACCGCGCGCTTGAACGTGACGTCTTGGATGCCATTGACGACCTCGCCGATTGCGATTTCCGCGCTCACCAGCTCCGGGTACTGCGCGCTGTAGACGTCGCGCACTTCCGTGGTGTCCAGACCCGGGATGTCCGGGAGCGTGACTCCGTTGTAGAGGTAGCGACGCTTGATGGCCTGAACTTCGATTGCCATGTGCTCCTCCCTAGCCGAACAAAGGAGGCACATCGGCCGAGGGCTGCGCAGGAACCGGTGCCGCCTTCGAGGTTTCGCCACCCTCGTCACCGTTCTCGGCATCCTCTTCGTCGTCCACGTCGCGGCCTGCCACTTCACCGGTCGTGGTTGCCCTCGATGTCGGCTTCGTGCTCGCTTTAGCCACTGCGCCGCGGGCCTTCGACTGGGACGCCGCCTTGGCGGCTTGCAGTAGGTCCTTCGTCGCCTCGGCTTGCTCGGCAAGGCTGCGGTGCTCGGCGCGGTATCCGCGAAGCGCCTGAACGAAGTCGCTGTCGAACTCGGCCGGCGTGGCCGTGAGAGTCAGCGGCGTCGACAACGCCGTCTCCCCGTGGTCTTCCTTCGGCTTGGGGATCACTGCCTGCGGTCCTGCGGAGACCGGCCGAAGCTTCTTCCGCGTGTACTTGATGGCTTTGGGGACCGCACCCGCGTAGGAGAAGCCGTCGACCGTCAGCAAGGCCTCGATGAGCGTCGCCTTTGGAGCAGCCTTGGCCTTCTTGAAGGCTGCATCACCCATTGCCTTCCGCAGCTTCAGTTCGTCCGCCAGCGCCTCCAGTTCGCTCACGGTGAGAAGTTCCAGGTACTCGCCGTCCAGCGTGAAGTGCTTTGCCTCGTCAATCTCCAGGTAGTTGAGCAGTACCTCCAACCCCGCGAGGTCAATGCCGAATGCCGACGAAGCCACCGCGGCATGCACGATCGTCAGCAGCTTGTCGGGCTGAATTCCAGCTGCCAACTCCAAGGACTGCTTGAACGGATTGGCGCCGAAGCTGTCAGGACCGGCGATCTTGATCGCCGCCTCCACGAACTTTCCGCTTTGAAACGCCTGGAGCGAACTCGAAGCGACGAGCGCCGCAAGCACGCAATAGCTGCGCTCCGGCTGCGCCATCAGGTGGTTCGCCGCCCACCTACGCCAACGATTCACTCGGTACTCAGCGACGCGGGGGGGCGTGTGGTTGCTCGGCTTCTTGGCATCCGGCTTGACCGCTGGATCAGACTTCTTTGCCGAGACGTCCGCCTTCGAGCCGACCGCCCTTGCTTCACGATCGGCGCGTCGCCTGGCCAGCACCTTCTGGGAGTGGCAGCTGGCGTAGAAGCAGAGCGATTCGTCGATAGCGCCGTAGCTTCCAGCCACGGCGGAGACAGCGCACCCGAAGCTTGCGCAAGACTTGCACGAGCCGAACTGCTCGACGCCGACGCCCAGTTCGCCATCCGGCGTGACGTGCAACGGCTGGAATCCATCAACCGTTCGGTAGATGCGCACCACCTGGAACTTCTCTCGCAGCGGCGCCGCTTGACCTTCCAGATGCTGGAGCGTCAACTCCTCGTAGTGGTTCGGATGTTGGCAGTACCCGTCACCGATTGACTGATCGAACAGCGCGGCCTGCCGGGACGAGTTGTGCACGCACCCAGAGCACTGGGTGGTGTCGAAGATGGCGTCCGACAACCTGCGGGCGAACTGGCCCAGTTGCTTGCGAAGCTCCTCGACCGGCACCTTTCGCTCCAGCAGCATGTTCAAGACCTTGACTTGAACCTCCGGCGAGAGGCCTGATAGGAGCTCTGCGTGTCCGAGCCTGATCTTCTGCTCGATCAGCGCTTCTTGAACCTCTTGTGCGCAGTGCAGTAGCAGCAGGCGCCGCTCCAGGAGATCGATAGACCAGCCCAGCTGCCGCGCGGTCGTCTCCTTGTCGTGATTGCTGTACGCGAGCAGTTCAGCGGCGCCTTGCGCCTCTTCGACCTCCGAGGTGTCTTCGCGCTCGTGGTTTTCGATGATGCTCAAAGCCCGCGCCTCGGCATCCGTAGCGTGAATCACGACGACGGGCATGTCGTAGTCGTCACCAAATAGCGCCTTGGCCGCACGCCAGCGACGCTCGCCCACGATGATTTCGAACAGGCCGTCGTCCATCGAGGGATGCGGGCGTACCGTGATCGGGGCGAGAATGCGACCAGCTGCGCGGATCGACTCTTTCAGCGTTGCCAGGGCTTCTTCGGAGAAGCGCCGGCGGTAGTTTCTTCCTGAGTGGATAAGCCGAACCTTCAGTGTCGGCTGCTCAGTTGTCTGCATGTGGGCTCCTGATGTCTGTGTCCTTGGGAAGGACCAGTCCATCCTCTCGCGAGACTTAGCGGCGTCAAGCTGTCAGCAGGTTGCAGCCGATCGAAGTGGCGAGAGCTGCCTTGGGCAGCATCCGGGCAGAACCGGGTCCGGCCGACGCCCCCTCGCGTGGTTTACGGAGAGGGAAGGCCAGCGCGACCTGGTCTTCGATCTGGTCGCCTACTGTCCGGAGCCAAGGGCCATGGACTCGCCGTGGTGGGAAGTCTCCCAACTTCCTGAGAGCCGGGTGTCGTTGTGCTTTCGAGCACAGCGCAACGCTGCCTTCTTCACTTCAGTGCAGGAAGGTCGAGGAGAGGCCTGTTGAGCTTTTGACGCGCCAGCGTCGCTGTTCGGCATCCCATCCGAACAGACAGCCCATGAGCATCGCCCTCTCCTGCCGCTCGTCGATGCCCAAGGACGCATTGAAAGCCCTAACCAAGGGGCCAGCAGAGGTCGAGCTATCGCATTCGATCGACGTGATGCGGACGCCGCATTCGCCCCGCACGCACAGTGCAATGTTGGAACCTGCCGGCATGCCGGGGAGCACGACGTGGCATCGATCCGGGAGCGCAAGACCGTCCAGCGGGTAGGCGTCGGCCATCACGCTGCAACCTCCTCGGTCTCGACGGCCATCGCATCGAGGTCGATGACTACATCTGCCATGGCTGTCAGTTCTGGCGTCTGCGAGATAAAGAACTCGCGTTGATAGCCACCGAGCCTGAGGACTTCTCGCTTCATCTGCATGAACATCCGCTTGCGATCGGGGTCGAGCGCCCCGTCAGCCTCATCGGTGAAGAGCGTGCCGTAGCGGCGATCGGTGTTGCCCGCCAGGTACAGCGCAATTGCCCTCGTGAGGCACTCGTTGATCCAGACCCTCTCACCACCACTGACCAGCTTCAAACTTTTCGACTCGCCGCGCAGCCCGTCGTGGACGATGATGTCGAAGTCTTCCCGCAACTCGCCCTTTGCGGTCGCGGTCTGCGTGCAGACTTGCAACGTGAATCGAGGCCCGTAACTGGCGAGCAACAGATCGTTGGCCAGGGCCGCGAACGTGGGCCCCGCGTCGTCGATGTCCAGGGCGATGACGCCATCGTTGCTCAAGCATTTCGCGAGCAGGTTCCATTGACTCAGCTCGCGCTCGATGCGTGCGGCGCGACCGTCACCGTGTGCGTACTTCGTCCGCGCGGCCTCCAGTTGCTCTCTGACGGCCGATAGCTGGGCCTGCACCCTGATCGCGTCCTGGTGCCGAGCTTCGGCACTGGCGAGGTCCTTCTCAGCCGTCGCCCGGGCGGCTCGCGCGTTCGCCAGGCTCACCGAGTCAAACGGCGCCGGCAGCTCCCCCAACGCTCGCCGCGCCATGTCGAGGCGGGCTTGCTCCTGCAGCTGACCGACGCGTTCCTCATCCTGCAGTCGCACACGCGCCTCGCCGATCTCCCTCTTCTCGTCTCGCTCGGCCTCAGTCTGCTCCACCGGCTCAGTGCCTAGCTGACGCAGTTCGTCCTCCGCCTGCGCCGCAGCCGCCCGAGCCTGATCGACCTCACCCTTCCGAGCGGCGGTCATGCGCAGCCCGTCCAAGCGATCCTGTGCTCGTTCGAGAAGACGTTCCGCCAAGTTGCGAGCCTCGGCTGCGCCGGCGAGTCGCTTCAGTGCTGTCTCGACGTCGGCCTGCAGCGCCTGGACATCGCGCTTTCGGCCTGCGAGCTGGGCGAGTTGCCCATCTACGCTCGGCAAGAGCGCTTTGGCCAGGTGGGCATCGCCCAGGAGCTGACACCGTCCTTGCAGATCGGACCCGGCGCACGGCACGTTCGCGACCAGTTCGAAACGGCGCAGGAGGTCTGACTGTCGCAGCGCCAGTTGCCCGGCTTCGCGTTCGATGCCCTCGATGTCTTGCCTGCAGCGCTGCAGCTGCTGTTTGAGGCGCTCACCCTGCTCGCAGGTTGCCTCGAAGTGCGCCAGGCGTGTCCGGCGAGCGACAACGATGGTCTGGGCGACGTCCTGCCGGCGCATGGCTTGATCAACCGCTGGAGCAAGCAACAGTGTCTTGTGCGAGGTGGCGCGACGCGTTTGAAGTTGCTGCAACCGGCTGCGATGCTCGCGCTGACGGGCCTCGGACCGCTGCACCAGGGTTTGCGCTCGCTGGTCCAACCGGGCGCCTTCAGCTTGCCTGCGTCTTGTGGCCTCTTGCAGCTGCGCCGCGGCCGCCTCTGCCTCGGCGCGCAACGCGGCGCGTCGGCGCTCGGTGGCATCGACGCTGGTGGCCTGAGCCTCCAGCTGCGAAAGACTGGCCTGCACCTGTGCGAGCGACGTGGCAGCCGATGACTTCGCCAGCTCGGCCGCTTGCAGGGCCGCTGCCGGATCACCGCCGGACCGGACCTGCTGGTCGAGCCTGGCAAGTGTCTCCGCCATCTGAGCTTGCTCGGCTCGCACAACACCCAGGCCCGCTTTGAGCAACCGCGCCGTGTCGGCGGCTCGCGCACCTTGCGTCCGGACCTGTTCCAGGCCGAGCAGGTCTGCAAGCAGTGATTTGATCTCCGAGTTCTTGAACGCTGACAGTGGCCGCTTGCCCTGAGCGGAGAACACGGACGTGAAGAAGGTGTCTGCCGCGCCAAGGATGGCGGTGACAGCCTGCTCATAGGTGTCGACCTTACCGTCCACCAAAGTGCCGTCGTCCAGGCGCACCGGGTTCCAGCCGGCACCGTCCTCCACGAACAGGAACGCCTCGGTCTTGCGCCGCCCGTTCAGCCGAAACACCAAGTGGGTCTTGTACCGCGTCCCGCCGCTGCGCCAAACGAGCACCTTCTCGCTTTCCGGAAGGTACACATGGTCGTAGTATGAAAAGGCGCCCAACCCGTCCGCCCCTGCGTGAGAAGGCATCACGAGGTAGGGGTGCAAGTTGTCGATGATGGTCGACTTCCCACGGCCGTTGGCGCCAGAAAGTGCGATGAGCTTCTCTTCGCGGCACAGGGCCTCGAAGTCCAGGTTCAGCACCTCGCGGCCCAAGCCGCTGCGGATGCCCTTGAACCCCTTGAGTGTCAGCTGCAGCGGCAGGTAGCCGGCCGTGTGCCCGCTGGCCCCCGTCTCCTCGTTGATCTGGTCGTCCACAAAATCTCCTGTCTCGGTTGGGCTGTACGACCCCTGCTACACGCGGGATCGACCTCAGTCTGCATCTGCTCTCCCGCCACGCAACCCATGCCCGTGCATCGCTAGAAGAGCTCCAGTGCCAGCCCTTCGCTTTGGGCCACGTCGCCAGGCGACGGTTCATCCGGCCGGCAGAGCACCGCCTCGTCTGCTGGCGACGCCAGCACCTTGGCGGCGATTGCGGCAGGGCCGAGACATGCCAGGTCGGTCAGGCAACTCAGCAGCGGCCGGCTGTCCGCACCGACGACCTCACACCAGGTGCGCACTTTCCCCTCCAGGCTTCCGCAACGAGAGATCCCGGCGGCACGACTGCGCACGATCGGCACGACCCGACCCTCCAGCTGAACGTCGGCCGCCGCCTGGAGGGCCCGTTGGATGGCTTCGCGGTCAACCTGGTGACGATCCTCGGCTGCGACGGTCCAACGCACCCTGACGTGCGCGCCAGCCACGTCATGGGCATTGAGCGCTTCTTCGACTTCGGCGAGGCTCGGAGCCCCGTCGAAGATCAAGTCCAGCGTGCGACGGGCCGGTGTGGGCACCAACTCGAAGCGCGCAAGTGCTGCTCCGACGTCCCAGAGCAGGAAGCCCTTGTCGCCGATCTCGCCGTGGTGAAAGCGGCCAATGGAGCCGGCAAACGCCACGAAGCGCCCGCTGTCCTCCCACGCCTGATGGAAGTGGATATGGCCCAGCAGGAACGCCTGCGCGGCGGCGCTGAAAAGCGACCCACTGGTGAACTCGTGGTCCAGGCCCGCCATCGGCACGCCGTGCTCGGTCCTGCATCCCGACACGGTCCCATGCGACACGCCGATCGTCGGAATCTGAGCCCGGCGCGCCGCGGCGTTGATCGGACCATAGCCCGCCAGCAGCGCTGCGAGTTCTTCTCCGTGGGCGATCGCGGCCTGCGCGGCCCCAACGGCAGCTGCGACGTTCGCTTTGTTGACTGTCGGCACGCAGCTGAAAAGCGCCCGTGCGGCCGGGACGGAATCGAAGCGCCACCCGTCACTCTCGACCCAAGAGCCATCCTCCAGCAATGCCAATTGGCAGATCCGCTCGACCACCTTGATTGGCCACCGCCCGCGAAGCATCCCGAAGGTGGCCAGCGTGCCAGGGGGCTCGTGCGAGAACGTGCCTTGCAGCATCAGCACGGGGCAGTGATCAGCCAGGCGCGCGATCTGGCGCTCCAGCCGCTCAACAGCCGGGTTGTGCATCTCCAGCGCATGGTCGGTTGCGTCGCCCGACAGCACCGCAACGTCGATGCCCCGGCGGATCGCCTCGTCGATCGCGAAGCCGAAGCAGCGATCAGCCTCCTTGAGATTCTTTGCGCTGAAGTGGAGGTCGGAAAAGTGACCGACTCGAATCATGTGTTCGTCCTCGTGTTCTGGGCAGACAGACAGTGGCCGCCGGTGGACACAGGATCACGCCGGCGGCCGGACCTTCAAGTCTTCAACTGAAGACCTCGAGTTCCGCCCGAACCTTCTCTTGGTAGCCGGGGCCGTTGTCCGCAAACAATGTGACCTCGTCGAGCGCGCGCTTGCGGCCCCCCGCGGCGAGCTTCCAGCCCTTGCCCCAGCGCTTGTCAGCGTACTGTTCGAAGCGATCCGGTGAGATGCCCAGCGCGCCGGCCGCATCGACGATCCACGCCACATCTCCTGCGGCCGCGGTCTTGTCGGTTGCCGCCCCCTTGCTGATGTGCTGTGGCGTTGGCGTCGAGGGGGCCGGCGCGCGGGCAGCAGGCCGCTCGGGCTCTGCGCGGGACGGCCTCGGTTCGGGAGCGGATCTTTCGGCTGGCCGCGCGTCGTCAGCAACCGATGCGGCAGATCCGGCCTGTTGGCGCCTTGGTGCTGCGAACGCGTCCCCCATGTCGATGACGCCGTCCTTGTCCACCTTGGGCGCTTGATTGCTTCGCCCTTCCAGGATCGCCGTCGCTTCTTGGGCTCGGTGCTCCAGCCTCTCCACTCCATCGTCGGGCTGAAGCAGCGACGTCACGTCAATGGGAGCCTCCAGCTCGATGATCCACTGGCTGACCCTCTTTGCTTGCCCGTCGTCGCCGATCATGGACACCTCGAGCAGCCGCTTCGTGATGTAGAACGGCGTGCGTCTGCCGTCGAGGAAGCCTGAGATTCGTCCGCCTCGCATGAAGGCGATCGCCTGGAACTTCTGGATGGCCGCCTGCATGGCGTAGAAGCTCCTGGTCGGCAGATCGAAGGCATCCAACGACTCGATGCCCGGCATGAAGAAGATGAAGCGGCCTGCCAGTCCGCAGTTCCCCGACTGGTACTCCTGACAGGCCTCCGGTTCGCAAACGCCGTTGTTGTCAGGGCGGAGCATGGCCTTTCGGCCACCGAACAGGCGGACCGTTCGTTTGCCATTGCTCACAGGGACGGGCCGGTGGGTCATGCAGTAGCGGGTCTGCCCGTCCTCCGAATACTCGGACCAGAACTTGCGCTCCCTGTGGGTCCAGACCGCGAGTTCGTGAGGCATGACGTTCTGCCACGCATCGGCTGGAAAGATCACGGGGAAACGGTACAGCCGCTTGACGCCGTCGCCCTTGTCTTCCGCATAGCGATCCATGATCCTGCGAGCGATTTCCGGGTTAGGAAAATCCTCGCCTCTCACGGTGAAATACGGCACATTCTTTGGACGCAGAGGACGGGCGAGGTCCGGACACCGCGCGCTGATGTCGCGCCCGATCGCCTCGAAGCTGCGGCCCTGCGCGACGCCGTCGTCGTAGATCGCGCGAGCCTCCTGCACATCGGCTGCCTTGGGCGTCAGGACCTGTATGCCACTGCGGATTCGACCGCCGGTCGGGATGCTGCGAGAGGCTGCGCCACCCAGCAACGACGGCGTCAGAGCGCCGCCTCTCGGCACTGGCGCAAGCGCTCGGCCATTGGTGTCATTCGTCATCGGAATCATTTGCAGATCTCCTTCATGTCGTTGCTGATGCGGGTGCTGAGATTCAATGGTTTCACCCAATGACGCCGGGTCAACCATGCGCGGCGAGATCTCGCGATCGCTGGCGCGAGGCACGCGCAGGGGTCTCCATCACTCGCTCGAAGTCGGGGATGCCGCGCAGCAGCAACGATCCCCAACGCTTGGTGATCAGGCGGCTATCGAGCACCGTCACCATCCCCCTGTCCTCCGTGGTGCGCAGCAGCCGTCCCAGGCCCTGCTTGAAGCGTTGCGCGGTCTCCGGCACGGTGACCTCCGTGAAGTAGGAGCGCCCCTGGCCTTCGATCCACTCGCGCCTGGCCTCTTCCAGCGGTGAGTCGGGCACCGAGAACGGCAACTTCGCCCACACGACGTGCGTGCAGTAGTCCCTCGGAAGGTCGACGCCTTCGGCCATGCTTTGAAGGCCGAACAGCACCGACCTTTCGCCGCGGTCTACCGCCGCCCGGTGCCGCGCGAGCATCTCCATCTTCGGCATCGCGCCCTGAACCAGGATGATTCGGCGCAACGACTCCGGCAGCCCGGCATAGACCGCCTTCATCTGCCTGGCCGAAGCAAACAGGACTAGGGTCCCCTGGCTGTGGACGAGCTGCGGCATGCGCTCGATGACCTCGTCGGTATGTGCTTGGGCGTCCGTGGGGTCGCTCTTCATCGCGGGAACCACCAACTTCGCGTGGGCCCGGTAGTCGAACGGCGACTCAACCTGAAGGAACTGAAGCCCTCGATACACCGTCAACCCGGTCTGGCGCAGGAAAAGATCGAAGCTTCCGCAAGAGGTCAGCGTCGCCGACATCAGCACCACTGCGCTTGCCCGGTTCCAAAGGAGCTTGCGCAACCTATCGCTGCCGCTGATCGGCGCCGCACAAACCAGGTAGTCCTTCGCCCCACCATCGTCCTGCAGCTCAACCCAGCGTGCGACGGGGATCTCGTTGGCAATCTCCTGCTGGAGAAGCAGGTCCCAGGTGGCCAAGAAGTTCTCCAACTTGCCGACATAGAAGCCCAGAGCCGCCAGAACACGGGTCACGAGCGAGCCTTCAATCGGCGCACGCTCCAGCAGTGCCTCCCGCAGCGCCACATGGGTCTTCTCAAGGGTGCGACCGGCCTCACGGGCACGCTCTCCGCCATCGCGCAGCCAATCCGGCAGCTGCCCGTCCTTGAAACGTCGAGCCTTCTTGTCTTCGAACGCTTGCATGCCGTCGATGCGCCGGCGCAGCTGCTCCAGCTCGTCGGTTGCAACGGCCGACGCCTGCTGCGCGTCTCGTAGAAGGGTCTCGTCAAGGTGCAGCGCCAGCACGGCATCTCGGACTGCGTCAACCATCCCGTGCAGCCATTCCTGCGCGCCGCCAAGGGCATGTCGCGCAGACATGTGCTCGATCGCCTTGGCCGCGAGACTGTGCGCCTCGTCAAAGACATAGACCGTCTCCGCCGGCGGCGGCAAGACCCCGCCCACGTCAACCGACAGCGCGGATAGCACCAGGTCGTGGTTGGCGATGATCAGGTCCGCGTCCTTGACCCGTTGCCGAGCGGCGTAGAAGGGACACCGCGCGAACTCGGAGCACCGGCTGCCCGAGCAGCCTTGCCGATCCGTGGTCAGCTCAGCCCAGATCTCGTCCGGT
>Ga0307515_10006532_pt1 | contig 23318 bp, 22 predicted proteins | sample 17_EM_MG_FD_194513 | JGI IMG/M metagenome (GOLD analysis project Ga0307515, IMG submission 194513) | Populus trichocarpa ectomycorrhiza microbial communities from riparian zone in the Pacific Northwest, United States - 17_EM | ecosystem: Host-associated > Plants > Roots > Unclassified | place... | reverse complement strand
CGGTCCGGGTCCGCGTGGTCGAGCAACCATTCGCCCTTGGTGGCCGAGAACATCGGGTCCAGCGGCAGCCCGCTGCGCTCGCGGACGACCTCGGCGTAGCCCCGCGCGGTCAGCTCGGCGCACCGGCCGGCGGTGCGCTGATCCTGCCAGCTGAGGATCGGCGAGACCGGCGCTCCGCTGGCACGGTCCCAGAGCAGCATCGACTCGCGCTGGTTGCTGACCCCGACGGCGGCGACCGCGGCCGGATCACGCCCGGCCAGGCAGTCGTCGACGGCGCCGGTGACGCTGGCCCACACCTCGCCGGCGGACTGCTCGACCCAGCCCGGGTGCGGGTGCGTCCGGCCCACCGGCCGGGCGCCCCGCGCCAGCACCTCGCCCCCGGCGCCGACCAGGATCGCCTTGGTGCCGCTGGTGCCCTGGTCGACCGCGAGGATCAGCTCAGCGGAGGCCATCACCGATCAGCTCCCGCGCGGCGGTGACGATGCCCTCGGCGGTCAGGCCGAAGTGCTCGAGCAGGAAAGCGGTGTTGCCGGTCGGCGCGAACGCGTGCGGCACGCCGAGAATCCGCATCGGCGCCGGGTGGTTCTGCGCCAGCAGGGCGGCGACCGCGGCGCCGAGCCCGCCGGTGACCGTCGCCTCCTCCGCGGTGATCACGCCCCGGGTCTCCCGGGCGGCGCGCAGCACGGCCTCGGTGTCCAGCGGCTCGATCGAGGCCATGTTGATGACCCGCAGCGCGATGCCCTCGTCGCGCAGCTGAGCCGCGGCGCTGAGCGCACGGGACACCATCGTCCCGGCCGCGACGACGGCGAGGTCGTCGCCGTCGGTCAGCTGCACCGAACGCCCGGGCTCGAACGCGCCGCCGGCCGGGTTGACCGCCGGCACGGCGAACCGGCCGATCCGCAGGTAGCTCGGCCCGTCGTGCCCGATCGCCCAGCGCAGGGCAGCCCTCGTCTCGGCCGGGTCGGCCGGCACGATCACCGGCAGCCCGGCGATCGCGCGCATCCAGGACAGGTCCTCGATCGAGTGATGGGTCGGGCCCAGCTCGCCGTACGCCATGCCCGGGCTCTGTCCGCACAGGACGACATGGACGTTGCTGTAGGCGACATCCGCCTTGATCTGCTCCAGCGCCCGGCCGGTGAGGAACGGCGCGGCCGCGCTGACCACCGGGATGAGGCCGCCGTTGGCCAGGCCCGCGCCGACCCCGACCAGGTCCTGCTCGGCGATGCCCACGTTGATCAGGCGGTCCGGGAACTCCTGGCGGAACGCGACCAGGTTGCTGGAGCCGACCGAGTCGTTGCACACCGCCACGATCCGCTCGTCCGCGCGCGCCAGGTCGATGAGCTCCGCCGCGAACGCCTGCCGGCAGTCGTAGCGCGTCTGGTCGAGGATCGCCCCGGTCACCGGGTCAGCTCCTCGACGGCCGCCGCGGCCTGCTGGTCGCTGGGCACCTTGTGGTGCCATTCGACGCGGTCCTGCATGAATGACACGCCTTTGCCTTTCGTGGTGTGCGCGATGACGCAGACCGGCCGCCCGGTCGTGGCCGGCCGGAACGAGGTGAGCAGCGCGGCGTGGTCGTGGCCGTCCACCTCGCGGACGTCCCAGCCGAAGCTCACCCACTTGTCGGCCAGCGGCTCCAGTCGCTTGGTCTCCTCAGTGCGGGCGCCCTGCTGCAGGCCGTTGCGATCGACCACCGCGGTGAGGTTGGCGAGCCCGTAGTGGCTGGCCGTCATGGCCGCCTCCCAGTTGCTGCCCTCCTGCAGCTCGCCGTCGCCGAGCACGACGAAGGTCCGCGAGAGCGAGCCGCGCAGCTTGGCCGCGAGGGCGGCGCCGACCGCCACCGGGAAACCGTGTCCCAGCGGGCCGGTGTTCGTCTCCACGCCGGGCACCTTGGTGCGGTTCGGGTGGCCGTTGAGCGCGGACATCGGGCGGGCGAAGGTGAGCAACTCCGACTTCGGGAAAAACCCACATTCCGCGAGTACGACGTAGAGCGCGCCGGCCGAATGCCCCTTGCTGAGGATCAGCCGGTCCCGGTCGGCCGCCAGCGGCTGCCGGGGGTCGACGGCGAGCACCGCGCCGTACAGCGTGACGAGAATGTCGGTCACCGAGAAGTCGCTGCCGATGTGGCCGAGGCCGGCCCGCTGGATCATGGCCAGATCCTCCCGCCGGACGTCCCGGCCGAATTGCCGGAGCGTCGCCGCCTGCTCGTCGATGTCACTGCCGGCCATCCGAGCGCGCAACTCGAGATAGCGGTCTGCCTGCACGCCGTCCGCGGTGAGCATGATTATTCCTCGACTCTCCTGGCGCATGTCCGCACGTTATATATTCAGGTTCGACTAGACATACGCTAGGCGGGGTCGCTGAGCGTGTCAATGCTGGTGCGATTGCGTGCCGGCGGCCGTCAGCCGACGAGGCGCTGCGCGATCTGCAGATCGGTGATCAGGACGTTCACCCAGCCGCCGCGCAGGGCGGCGTGGATCGCGGTGTACTTGCGGGCACCCCCGGCGATGCCGATCCGGCGCGGGACGGCGCGCAGCGCGGCCACCGAGATGCCCAGCACCCGCTCGTCCAGCCCGGACCCGACGTGCTCGCCGTTCTCGTCGAAGAACCGCAGGCAGACGTCGCCCACGGCGCCCTCGCGGGTCAGCGCCGGCAGCTCGTTCTCGGCGAACGCGTTGCCGCTCTCGCGCAGCAGCGGCGACGGCTCGAGGCTGCCGATGCCGACCAGAGCCATGGTCAGCTCGTCACACGCCCGCAGCACCGGCCCGATGTTCGGATCGGTCAGGAACATCTCCCGCATGTCACCCGACGCGAGCAGCCCGGGTGCCGGCAGGAAGACCGCGGTCGCCCCGGTGACCCGGGCCAGGCCGCCGGTGATCCGGGTGGCCTGGGTCTGCGCGGTGATGTTGCCGACGCCGCCGAGCATCTGCACGACCTGCTCGGCCACCTGGGTCGGGCGCGGGCGCATCGCCTCGACCGCGGCCAGCAGCGTCGAGCTCCACGACGAGACGCCGATCCGCTCGCGCCCGATCAGCGTGGTCTCCAGATAGACCGCGGCGGCCGAGCCGAGCGCGCGCTGGATCTGATACTCGTCCGCCAGCTCGTCGGTGTCCGCCACGACCACCTCGGTCAGGCCGTACGCCTGCTCGATCCGCTCCTCGAGCTCGCTGTGCACGCCGCGCGGGCTGACCACGGTGGTCCGCACGATGCCCAGGTCGGTGGCGCGCTTCAGCAGGCGGGACACCCGCGGCTGGGAGATGTGCAACTGCTCGGCGATCTGCGGCTGGCGCAGGCCCCGCTCGTGATACATCCGGGCGACCTTCGTCAGTAGCCGCACCTGATCGGCCGGAACGTCCTCCATGTCTGCCGCTCCTCAGCCGAACATTCGCGTCGAGGTGAGAATACTGTGCGCTACCGACGCCTGGTCCTGCGGACCGCGTGGAGAGTCCGGGCGCGAGAATGGTGGTGTGCAGCAGCGGATCGCGATGACGGCGCTCGGCGACGGTACCGGGATCGCCTACTCGCTGGCCGGCTCCGGTCCGTTGCTGGTCCTGGTGCCGGGCTGGCTCAGCCACCTCGAGTTGAGCTGGGCGATCCCCGCCGAACGCGGCTTTCTGGAGGCGCTGGCCGGCGGCCGGACCCTGGTCCGCTACGACAAGCCCGGCTGCGGCCTGTCCGAGCCGACCGGCCGCGCCTGGTCCATGGCGCTCGAGCTGGAGACGCTGGCCGCGGTCCTGCGCGCGGTCGGCGCCGAGCGGTACGACATGATCGGCACGTCGTTCGGCGCGGTGGTCGCCGCCGGTTGGGCGGCCGAGCACCCCGGCGAGGTCGAGCGGCTCGTGCTCTACGGCGGCTGGGTCCGGGGCGCCGAGGTGGCCACGCCGCCGGTCCAGCGGCACGTGCTCGGTCTGCTCACCCAGCATTGGGGCCTGGGCAACGACCTGCTCGCGGACATCTTCGCGCCGGACGCCGACACGCCGACCCGGGCCGCGCTGGTCGGCTACCAGCGCGCGGCGTCGTCGGCCGAGACCGCGCGCGCGATGCTCGCCACGAGCTACGCGGCCGACATCACCGACGCGTTGCCGCGCATCGGCGCGCCGACCCTGGTGGTGCACCGCGACCGGGACCGGGCCGCGCCGCCGGCCCAGGGTGCGGCGCTGGCCGCCGGGATCCCGGGCGCGCGGCTCGAGATGCTGCCCGGCCGGTCGCACCTGCCGTACATCGGCGATGTCGACGCGCTCACCCACGCGATCCGCCGGTTCCTCGGCTTGGCCGTGCCGCGCCGGTCCGCGCTGCCGACGCTCACGCCCCGGCAGCGCGAGGTGGCCGCGCTCATCGCCGACGGCCTGCCCAACCGGGAGATCGCCGCCCGGCTCGGCATCACCGAGCGGTCGGCCGAGTCGCATGTCGAACGCATCCGGGACCGGATGGGCTTCCGCTCCCGGGCCCAGATCGCCGCTTGGCACGTCGCGACCGGCCGCTAGGGTGCGGTATTTCCACCGCTGCGGTGGGGCGCGGCCGGCGGTCATGCTCGGGCCGTGCGAAAACTAAAGCTTCCCTTCCTGTACGCAATCCTCGCGTACGCGACGTTCGTGCTGGCCACGCTCTGGGCGGTCGGGTTCCTGGCCGACCTGTGGGCACCGAGCACGATCGACAGCCGGCCGGGCGGCTCGTGGCCGGCGTCGCTGGCCGTCGACCTCGGCCTGCTCACCCTCTTCGCGGTGCAGCACTCGGTGATGGCCCGCGCCGGGTTCAAGCGGTGGGCCGCCCGGATCCTGCCGCCGTCGGTGGAACGCAGCACCTACGTACTGGTTGCCAGCGGCCTGCTGGTGCTGCTCTACGTCGGGTGGCAGGCCCTGCCCGGCACCGTCTGGCAGGTGACCGGGACGCCCGCCGGGACCATCCGGGTGTTTTACGTGCTCGGCTGGGCGATCGCGCTCTCCGCCACCTTCATGGTCGACCACCTGGACTTCCTCGGGCTGCGCCAGGCCCGGTCGCTCGGCACCGCCGGGCCGCCGGAGTTCACCGCCCGCTGGTTCTACGCCTGGGTCCGGCACCCGATGATGACCGGCCTGCTGATCGCGTTCTGGGCCACGCCGCACATGACCGTCGGCCACCTCGTGTTCGCGCTCGCCGGCACCGGCTACATCCTGGTCGGCATCCGCTTCGAGGAACGCGACCTGCGTACGAACCTCGGCCCGGCGTATACCGACTACGCCGCCCGGGTGCCCGCCCTGGTCCCGAGGCCCAGAGCCCGCCAGGCGTCCACCTCAGGTTGAGCTGGCGCAGCCGACCACGCAGGGATACAGCATCCAGGCGCGCAGGTCGCCGCGCGGGTCGAAGAGGTATCCGCCGTCGCCGATCGCCTGGGCGTCGAACGTCGGGTTGGCGAAGACCGGCACCGCTTGCCCCCAGTACTTGCGGGTCGCCGTCGGCTGGCCCTTGCCCACGTGGACGTACACCGAGCCGAGCGCCGGCACCACCGTGCTCGCCGGGAACGTGTACCGGCGCAGCCCGGAATCGCGTACCCACCAGCCGCCGATCGGCAGCGGTGCCGGCGAGCCGTTGCGGACCCGCAGCCACTCGCCGTTGACGTTCTCCGTGTCGAGGCCCTCGGCGTCGTAGTTCACCTCGAGGCTGAGCTTCGCGGACTGGTACGGCCCGGCGCCACACGTGTCGGTGTCGTACATCTGCTTGCCGGCCCGGGCGGCCTGCTGGGCGGCGACCCGGTACGCCGGGTTCCACGCCCACTCCCCCGGGATCGGCAGCCACAGCGCGTACCCGTTGCGGATCAGGTCCAGGCCGACGTCCCGCCAGACGCCCTTGATCTGCACGGCGATCGAACGCAGCGGCCGGCCCCGGCTGGTGCTGGAGGCGTGCTGCGCGGTCATCCGGACGATCCCGCCGCCGGCCTTGACGAGCTGCTCCACCCGGGCTGTGGCGGCCAGCGCATGGCACTCACCGCGGCGCTTCGCCGGTGTCGGGTGGTACACCGTCTGCTCCATCGCCTGCACCCCGATCAGCCGGATCGACTTGGGCGTGCTGGTGCCGTCGCCGTACACGTCGACCAGCGGGGTGTCCCCGTCCGGCACCCAGGCGACCTTGCCGGTCCACACCTGGCAGACCGGGCTGTCCGCGCCGGGCCGGCACCGGGACGCGGCCGCCGCCGGGTTGGCCGCCACCACGAGAACGATCGCGACGGCGGAAACTACGGCAACGACGCGGCGCAGCATCAAGGGCCCCTTCTGCCGGGTGGGCTGTCCCGGTCCTATCGGCCGAGACGACGGCCACCTCAACCCTTTCTACGCCCGCCGTCCGCCTCGGCCCCGCACACGCCGGGTGCGCTCAGCCGCCGCCCGCCCGATTTGTCAGGATCGCGCCGGTGACAATGCCGAAGAGATGATCGGAGCGTGCGGCGAGCGAGGGCTGGTCGCCGAGCCACGCGAGCGCCCCGCCCAGCGCGAACAGGTCAGCCCCGTCGATGTCGGTCCGCGCCGAGCCGTCGGCCTGTGCCCGGGCGAGCAGCCGCGCGCCGGCCGCACGCATCGTGACGCACGAAGCGTGCAGGGCGGACTCCGGGTCCGCGATGGCCGCCACCAGCAACGCCACCAGGCCCCGAGAGTTGTGGGCGCAGGCGGCGAAGTCGCGTAGCCAGGACACGAGCGCGTCCTCGGGTGAACTCGAGGTCTCCAGCTCGCCCGCCCGTGCCGTGAGCTCCTCGAAGCCCGCCCGGAGCAGGGCCTCGAGCAGGGCCTCCCGGGTCGGGAAGTGCCGGTACAGGGTGCCGAGCCCGACGCCGGCCCGGCGGGCGATATCACGCAGCGACGCGTCGGCGCCCTGCTCGGCGACGACAGCGCCCGCGACGGCGAGCAGCTGGTCGTAGTTCTTCCTGGCGTCGGCTCGCATCTCTCCCCCTGGACAACCGGGGCAGTGCTCCGGTTATATTCGGAGCACTGCCCCGGTAAGGCTAGTCCATCCACGCCGAAAAGAGGTACCGATGCCGACAGGCACGATGAAGGCGATCCAGCTGCACGAACACGGCGACCCCGAGGTGCTGCGCTACGACGACGCCCCGCTTCCCGAGCCGAAGCCGGGTGAGGTGCTCGTTCGCGTACACGCGGCCGGTGTCAATCCTCCCGACTGGTACCTGCGCGAGGGGATGACCAACCTGCCTCCGGAGAAGCGGCCGAAGCTCAGCCTTCCGGTGATTCCGGGAACGGACGTGTCGGGGGTCGTCGAGGCCGTCGCCGCGGATGTGGACGGCTTCTCCGCCGGCGATGAAGTCTTCGGCCTGCTGCGCTTCCCGAGCTTCGACGCCGCCGCCTATGCCGAGTACGTGGCCGCGCCCGCGGCGGACCTCGCGCGCAAACCGGCCGGCATCGATCACGTGCACGCCGCGGGGGTGCCGATGGCCGGGCTCACCGCGTGGCAGTTCCTGATCGAGCTCGGCCACGATCATCCGTCGCCGTTCCAAGCGGCCCGGCATCGCCCGATGGCGCTCGGCGCCGGCACCACGGTGCTCATCAACGGCGCGGCGGGCGGCGTGGGGCACTTCGCGGTGCAGCTGGCGAAATGGAAGGGTGCCCGCGTCATCGCGGTGGCCTCGGGCGGGCACGAGTCGTTCCTGCGCGAGCTCGGCGCCGACGAGTTCATCGACTACACCACGAGCCGCCCCGAGGACATCGCGCACGACGTCGATCTCGTTCTCGACACCGTCGGCGGCCCCGACGGCGGTCGTTTCCTGCGTACGCTCAAGCGCGGCGGCGCCCTGTACCCGGTGTTCTTCGGCGAGTACGACCCGGCGGAGGCCGCGAAGCTGGGCGTCACGGTCTCGGGCACCCAGGTGCGCTCGAACGGCCCGCAGCTGGCGGAACTCGGGTCCTTGCTGGACGCGGGCCCGCTGCGCGTCGCCGTGGACAGCACGTTTCCGCTTGCGGACGCCGCAAAGGCGCACGAACGAGCCGCCCGTGGCCACCTCCAGGGCAAGATCGTGCTCACGGTCGCATGAACGAGCTTTGCTGGCCGCAGGCAGGCAGGACGTCGGTGCTCGGTTCGACCTGATCGACACGGTGGATCTCGATGTTCGTCACCTCGCTGACCACGGTGCCGGTGGCCGTGGCGACCTCCCGCGTCACGCGCTCCGGCAGCCGGGTCAGCCGCACCTGCTCGACGGTGTCATCGGTCGAACCCGGGCGGGAGGCCGTCGAGCCGGAGACGGACCAGCCGGCCGCCGTTGCCGGGTCGACCGGCCCGAACGCCTCCGCGAGCCAGCCGTTCAACGACGCCGGAACGGGGATCTGGGTGACGGCGGCGGTGCAGCCGGGCAGTTGGGCCGACTCGATGGTCGTGCCGCCGCGCCAGGTCGTGCGGGACGTGACGATGCCGTTGCTGGACTGCGCGGTCTGCATCGTCCGGACGCGACCTCCCACGCCGAGCGCGAACACGGTGTGGATCTGCGATGTCCGGGGCCCGGAGGCCGCGCCGTGGCGGGTCGCGGTGAAGCGGACGTCGAGCAGACCCGCCCGCAGCCATCCGGGCTCCATGACATCGGGCACCGTGGCCACGGGTGGGCGTACCGGGGCCGGCGAGCCGCACCCGGCCACGCCGAGCCCGGCCAGCAGCAACGCGCAGAACATCGCCGGACGCAAGCGCCGGCCGTCCGTCCGGCCGGTTGCCCGGCCGGCCGTCCGGCTGCTGACGGTCCGGACCATCAGCAGCTGAAACGGGTCTGGGCCGAGTATTCGTCGCTGGTGAAGGAGATGCCGTTCGTCATCCAGATCTTCCCGCGGTAGGTGTAGGTGCCCGTGCCGCCGCAGCCTCGGGTGATCGGCCCCTGCTTGGTGACGCCGGGGCCGGCGCCGTGGATGGCCTGCTCGGAGCCGATGGTGTCCCAGTAGGTGCCCCGCCACCGTTCGATCGAGACGTAGGCCGTCCAGTTTGTCGCCGCGCAGATCGAGGCGCTGGATTTCACATTGCTTCCACTGTGGTAGGGCGTGCCCACCGACATGGCGTCACAGGCGGCCGAGGCCGGGCTCGCGGCGCCGACCACGGCCACTCCCGCGAACGCCGTGGTAGCCATCATCGTGATAGCTAGCAGTTGTTTCATCTGGCTGCCCTCCTCAAGGATCGGCGACTCTGAATGCGCCGATCTGCTGGTAACACGCTGCGGCAGCGGCGGCGACCAGACCAGGAGGTTGGGCGGCAGTTGACCGGCAGATCGCGCTGCGTAGTCACGCCGGGACAGTTTGATGCGACCTGCAACCATTCATCGCGGTAAGTGCGATCGATGCACCGCGGGGGTGATCTTGTTCGGTCAACTGGTGTCCGCCCATCGGCGGCGCGCCGGGCTCACCCAGGAGGATCTCGCGGCACGCACCGGCTTGAGCGTGCGCAGCATCCGTGACCTGGAGAACGCGCGCGTGACTCGGCCACGACCGAGCACCCTGCGGCTCCTCGGGGACGCCTTCAGCCTCACCGAGGACGACCGGGAGATGTTCCGGCAGGCCGCCGAGCCCACGCCGGGGCCCGCGCAGCTCCCACCGGGCGTGCCGGGCTTCGCCGGGCGTACGGGCGAACTGCGGGTCCTCGACGACCGGGCCGGTACGATCGCGGCGATCGTGGGGCCCGGCGGGGTCGGCAAGACCGCCCTCGCCGTGCACTGGGCCCATCAGGTCGCGGACGATTTCCCGGACGGGCAGTTGCATGTGGACCTGCGGGGCTTCGATCCCTCCGGTCGGGTGATGGATCCGGCGGATGCTGTCCGTGGTTTCCTCGATGCTCTCGGCGTGCCGCCCAACCAGATCCCGGCGAGTCCGGACGCGCAGGCCGCCCGCTATCGCAGCCTGCTCGCGGGTCGGCGGGTGCTCGTGCTGCTGGACAACGCCCGCGACGCCGAGCAGGTCCGCCCGCTGCTGCCCGGCACCTCGACCGTCCTGGTCGTGGTGACCAGCCGCAACCAGCTCACCGGCCTGCTCGCCACCGACGGCGCCCACCCGCTCGCCCTCGACGTGCTGTCCCCGGCGGAATCGCACGACATGCTTGTCCAGCGGCTCGGCAACGACCGGGTCGTGGCCGAGCCGGACGCCGTACAGAAGATCATCTCGGCCTGCGCGCGGCTGCCGCTCGCCTTGAGCATCGCGGCGGCCCGCGCCCAACAGACCGGATTCCCGCTCGCGGTGTTGGCCGCCGAACTCGGGGAAGTCAGTCAGCGGCTGACCGTGCTGGACGCCGGCGACCCGGTCAGCGATGTGCGAGCGGTGTTCTCGTGGTCGTACACCACGCTCGCTTCGCCCGCCGCGCGGCTGTTCCGGCTGCTGGGCCTGCACCCGGGCCCGGACATTTCCACCGCGGCGGCGGCCGCTTTGGCCGGCGTGCCCCGGGCCGGGGTGCGCCGGCTGCTGACCCCGCTGGTCCAGGCGAACCTCCTCGTCGAGCACGTCCCCGGCCGCTACACCCAGCACGACCTGCTACGCGCGTACGCCACCGACCTGACCCTGACCCACGACAGCGGCGACGTCCGCCACGGCGCCCTGCTGCGGCTGCTGGGCCTCTACACGCATACCGCCTGCGCCGCCAACCGGCTGCTGTACCCGACGCTGGAACCCATCGTGCTGCCGCTGGACCCGCCGGCGCCGGGGGCCGGCCCGGAACGCCTCGTCGATCATCAGGCGGCGATGGCCTGGCTGAACGCCGAACACAGGAACCTGCTTGCCACCCTCGGCCGCGCCGCCGACACCGGGCTGGACGTACCCACCTGGCAGCTGGCCTGGGGCCTCGACACGTTCTACTACCGGCAGTGGCACTTGCCCGACCGCGTCACCGCGTGGCAGTCCGCGGTGGCCGCCGCTCACCGCCTGGGACTGCCGACCGCGCAGGCCTACGCGCATCGCCGCCTCGGCGAGGCACATCGAATGCTCGGCCAACCGGCCGAGGCGTACGCACACGCGCAGGATGCCCTGCGCCTCTTCACCGGCTCCGGCGACCGGCTCGGCCAGGGTGCCGTTCACCTCGACCTGTGCATGCTGGCGGACCAGCAGGGCGATCTCAAGCAGGCACTCGACCACGCCCAGCAGGCCCTCGCCGTGTCCCGGTCGATGGGTCACCGGCGACAACGGGCCCGCGCGCTGAACTCGGTCGGCTGGTTTCAGGCTCAGTTGGGCGACCACACCGCGGCGCTGGCTCTCTGCCACGAGGCATTGGCCCTCAACCTGCGACTCGGCGACGCCGAGAGCACTTCCTCCACGTTGGACAGCCTGGGCTACGTCTACCTGCAGCTCGGCGACCACGCCCGCGCCGTCGAGTCCTACGAGCAGGCCGTCACCATCCTCCGCGAACTCGGCCATCCACTCTCGGAAGCCGACACCCTGGTCTCGCTCGGCGACACCCACCAGGCGGCGGGCCACCCCGACGCCGCCCGGGCCGCCTGGAGCCGCGCCCTGCACATCTTCACCGAGTTCGACCACGATCAGTCGGCGGAGGTCCGCGCCAAGCTCGGCACCCCCGACCGCCCCGCGCCGGACGCCTCCGGCCCCGGCTCGCCCTGAGCGACGGGCCCGGACCACCGACCGGTCGACGCGGCGGGCCCGGACCACCACCCGACTAACCCGGCGAGCCTGGACCGCCAACCGGTCGGCGACTCCGCGGAGTGCGCGTCAGCAGGCCCGGGTGCGCCGGCGCGGCCGGGCGGCGAACAGCGCCAGCCCGCCGGTGAGCATCGAGCCGAAGCCGACCAGCAGCATCGTGGCGACTCCCGGGCCGGTGACCGGCAGGCCGACGACGGTGATGTCCAGGGCCATCGAGCGCGGCGTGCCGTCCGGCGCGACCCCCTGCGCCACCGCGGTGTGCCCGCCCACCGCCAGGCCCGGGGGCACGGTGATCGGCTTGCGGAACGCGCCGGCCGCGTTGGTGATCGCGGTGCCCAGCGTCGTCGGCTTCGAGAAGATCGAGATGGTCACCGTCGAGAACGGCGCGAAGCCTTTGCCGACGAAGATCACCAGTTGGCCGGGCTCGGCCGTCGTGATCTGCCCGTCGGTCGTGGTGAGGACCAGGTCGGTGTCCGGCGGCGAGTCCGGCAGCACCGGCGCCGACGCGGTCACGGTGACCTCGCCCCGGGTCACCGTCGAGGTGCCGTTCGGGCCGCGGGACACGGCCGTCACGATGTACGGGCGGTCGGCCACCGCGCCGAGCACGCAGCTCAGCTCGGTGCTGACGCACGAGGTCACCAGGTCACCGGAGCGGGCGGTGGCCTCGTAGTCGGTGATCGCGCCGGTCTCCAGCGGGGCAGTCCAGACCACCGTGATCGACGACGTGCCCGGGATGCCGGCGACCGTCGGCGGGGCCGGTGGCCGGGGCAGGATCTCGATCGTGCGTTCCACCGAGTGCGCCGAGGCGTACACCGCGTTGCCCGCTTGCCCGGCGGTGACCGTGCAGACGCCCTCGGACAGCACCGTCAGGGTGGCGCCCTCGACCTGGCAGACATCCGTCGTGCTCGAGGTGAAGCCCACCGGCAGTCCCGAGGAAGCCGACGCGTCCAGCGAGCTCGTGCCCACCTTGCGGGTGCCGGGCTGCTCGAAGGTGACCGTCTGGGCGAGCTTGCTCACCTTCAGGCTCGGGTTGCAACTCTGCTGGATGGTCGGCCCGTCGCCGGCGGCCGAGCCCATGCAGGCCCCCAGGGCCAACTCGACCTTCTTGAGCTGGGTCAGCGCCGCGCTCTCGATCTTGTACTTGCCGCCCATGGTCCCGCGCACGACCGTCGCCACGTCGCAGTAGCTGTCGCCCGCGCCGATGACACCGCCGACCAGCGTGACAACCCGAGTTTTCGGTACGGCCGTGACGGTGCCGCCGCAGTCGCCGGCCCCGGCCGACACCACCAGGACACCCGCCGGCAAGGTCAGGCGCCAGGCGATCCCCGAGGTCACGACGCTGGGATTCTGGTCGGACCGGTACAGGTTCATGGTCAGCGTCGAGGTCTGGCCGGCGTCGATGTCGTCGGGGTCGAACCGGCCGCTGAGCCGCGGCAGGCGGGTCTTCACGACCAGGGTGTCGGCGGTGATCCCCGAGCCGATGTCGCCGCCGTCGATCGTCACCATGGAGTTGTTGAGGGCGTACGTCCCGGAACGGGACGACATCACCAGGACGCTCAGCGTGCACTGGTTCTGGGAGGGGGACAGCTCGGCGCCGGAGACGACGAGCGTGGTGGCGCCGTAGCTCGGCGCGAAGGTGGCGTTGGTGCAGTTGTTGTCGACGTCGTTCGAGGCGACGACCAGATACTGCGGCAGCGCGATGGTGAAGCCGATGCCGGTGAGCAGGCCGGTGGAGATGCCGGTGTCGCGCTCGATCGTGAGAATCAGACCCGACGAGGCGTTATCAACGATCGAGGACTCGACGTAGCCAGCCCGCAGATGCGTCTCGAACCCGTTCCGCGCGGTGACCGACCTCGCCGGGGCCTTGCGCAGAGCGTTCGTCCCGGAAATCGACTCGGCCTTCGCGTTCGCCTCGAGCCCGGCTTTCACGTTGGCCGCAGGCTCGGCCTTCACGTTCGGCGCGGGCTCGACCTTCGAAGCCTGCCCACCGCTCTCCGCGCCCATGTCGGATTTATCAGTTTTATCGCTGAATTTCCCGGCCATGGTTCCCGGAACGGCGCCTGCAGCGCCGGGTGCGGCGCCCGCGACCCGCCGGGTCGTCACCTTATCCGCGACGGTCGCCGACCGGCCCGCAACGGCTGCCGACCTACCCGAAGCGGCCGCCGACTGGCCCGCCACCCCCAGGCTGGCCAGCACCGCCAGGACCGTCGCGGCGCCGAGCACCGCACCGCGTCTGCGCTGGACGTGGTCCATGTCGCTCGAGCCCCCTTGATCACCACGGCAGGACTCCTGCAACATAGGGCAAAACGCCATGCAAGGTGGCTCATCCGTCCATCCCGGAACCTTAAGAGCGATCCGGTCACGCCCCGGCGGCCGGCTCCTCGTCCGGAAGAAACAGGTCCTCGATCGTCTCGCCGAACACCGCGGCGATCTTGAAGGCGAGCGGGAGGCTCGGATCGTAGCGGCCCGTTTCGATGGCGTAGACCGTCTGCCGGGACACGTCGAGGCGGTCGGCGAGGTCGGTCTGGCTCCACCGGCGGGCCGCCCGCAGCTCCCGGAGCCGGTTCTTCACCGGGTCCGCGGGGTTTTGAGCAGCCATGCCGCGATCCAGATCACGATGCTGGCGATGAAGCTGATCTGGACCAACTGCCGCAGGTCACCCACCCCGCCCGCCTGGAGCAGTCCAATGGCGTAGATCGCCATGATCAGCACGCCGAACCCGATCGCCAGGGCCTCGAGCTGTTGACGGCGCTGGTATTCGTCGGCGCGGCGCAGGCTCCTGACCACCGCCCGGACGATCCAGAACGCCGGGGCGAGATTGAGTAGTGACCAGAACAGCTTCGCCGAGCCCTCGGAGCCGAACAGGCCGAACTCCGAGATCAGGCTGAGCGCCACGAGGGCGATGATCGCCGGCATCCAGTCGAGGAACCAGGCGCGACTGCGGGCCTTGTCGCTTCGGCTCGGACGGTTCTCCGCTAATTTCTCCATGCGGCGAACGTAAAGCGAGCTTGTCTTAATGTCAAGGACACTTGTCAGGGCGCGGATTGCAGCTTGACCCGGATCGCGCCGGCGTTCGGGTGGCCCAGGTCGTCCAGGATCGTCAGGGCCCGCCGCCACGCGCCGACCGCGGCCTCCCGCCGGCGGACCTCGCGGTAGCTGTCGCCGAGCCGGCTCATCGTGGTCGCCTCGCTGTACCGGTCGCCGGTCTCCCGGACGAGGTCGAGCGCGCGTTCATAGCAGGCGATGGCCCGCTCATACTGCCCCAGGTGGTGGTAGGCGAAGCCCAGGCTGTCCCAGGTGTCCGGGGCGCCGTACCGGTCGCCGATCTCCTCCTGGATGGCGATCGCCCGCTCGCAGTGCAGGAGCGTCTCCTCGTACCGGCCGATCTGGGCGCAGTACCAGCCGATCGCGTTCAAGGCCCGCGCCTCACCCGCGCGGGCGGTCGGGTCGCCGCTCGCGCGGTGCAGGCCGACGGAGCGGTGTCCATGCTCGATCGCCTCGGCGTACCAGCCCTGCTGGGCGTACACCACGGCGAGGTTACGGTGTCCGAACGCCTGGCTGACCACGTCGCCGAGCACCACGGAGAGCTCGAGCGCCCGCTGGTGGTGGCGGTGGGCGTCGGAATAACGGCCCATTCTCGTGTACGCCACGCCGAGGCCGCGATGGCTGCGCACCTGCCCCGGGCCGTCGTCGAGCCGGCGCGCGATCGCGAGTGCGGTGCGCTGGGTGCTCAGCCAGTCGTGCCAATGCCCGCCGTTGTCGAGGTAGGTCGCCAGCGTCCAGGCCAGCTGCCGGGCGTGCGTGTCGAATCCCGTCCGGGCCGCGTAGCCGAGCGCCTCCACCAGCGTCGCGTGCTCGGCGGTGAACCAGGCGAGCGCCTGGCCCAGGTCGGCGAACACCTCGGGAGTCACCCCCGGCCGGGGCGGGCTGGGCACGATCGGATCGCGGTGCGGATCAAGGCGAAGATCCGCGGCGTACGCGGTATGCAGATAGTGGTCGAGCAACCGGTGCACCGCGGCCCGGCGCTGCGGGTCGGGATCGGCCTTGTGCACCAGCTCCGTCGCGTACGCCCGCAGTAGATCGTGGAAGGTGTAGCGGCCCGGGGCGCGTTCCTCGATCAGGTGCGCCCGGGCCAGCTCGGCCAGCGGCGCGCGGACCTCCGCCACCGGGCAGCCCGTCATGCTCGCCACGGCCGGCAGCGCGATGTCGGGCCCCGGTTGCAGGCCCAGCCGCCGGAACAGCCCGGCCGCGGCGGGGCTCAGCGTCCGGTACGACCAGGAGAACACCGCCCGCGCGTCGGTCGTGGGATCGCCGCCGTCGAACGCGTCCAGCCCGCCGCGGGTCTCGCGGATCTCGGCCGGCAGCGCCGCCAGCGGAAAGCGCGGGTGGATGGCGGCCCGGGCGGCCACAAAGGACAGCGCCAGCGGCAGCCCCGCGCAGAGCGTGACGATGTCGTCGACGGCCGCCGGCTCCGCGGCGACGCGGTCGGCGCCGAGCCGCCGGGCCAGCAGCCGGCGCGCGTCGGCGCCGCTGAGCAGATCCACCGCGATCGGCTGCGCGCCGTCGTTGGCGACCAGGCTGCTCAGCTGGTCGCGGCTGGTGATCAGGGCCACCGCGGTCGGGCTGCCGGGCAGCAGCGGGCGCACCTGTTCCGCGTCGCGGGCGTTGTCCAGCACCACCAGCATCCGGCGGCCGGCGAGCAGGCTGCGATAGAGCGCCACCTGCGAGTCGAAGCTCGTCGGCATGCGGTGCGGCGGCACCATCATCGCCTCGAGGAAACCGCGCACGGTCTCGGCCGGCGACATCGCGGAACCGCTCGGGTCGAAGCCGCGGAGGTTGACGTAGAGCTGGCCGTCGGGAAACCGCCCGGCGACCCGGTGTGCCCAGTGCACGGCCAGCGCGGTCTTGCCGACCCCGGGCGTGCCGGAGAGCGTGGCGATGATCGCCGCGGTGGGCTGCTCGGCGCCCCGGTCGAGCACCTCGTCCAGCCGGGCGACCTCGACGTCGCGGCCCGCGAACCCGAACACGGCCCGCGGCAGCAGCGCCGGGGCCGGCGCCGGCCGGGCCACGATCGGCTCCGCGGCGGCGTCCCGGCCGGGCCGCACCGGGTCGTCGCCGGCGGTCGGCGGATCGAGGTCGCCGCGCAGCAGCGACCGGTGCAGCGTCTGCAACTCCGCGCCCGGATCCGTGCCGAGTTGCTCGACCAGCCGGGTGCGCACCCGGGCGTACTGCTCCAGCGCCTCGGCGGGCCGCCCGGCGGCGTAGAGCGCGAGCATGAGCACGCCGGCCAGCGGCTCGTCGAGCGGGTGCGCCGAGGCCAGATCGGCGAGCGGGCCGACGGCCGCCGAGGCGTTGCCGTCCTGCAGCTCAGCGTGGGCCCAGGCCACGGTCGCGTCGAGATGCCGCCGGTGCAACGCCTCGCGGATCCGGGCCGGGGCATGGCCGTCGAGGCCGGCGAGCGGCTCCCCGCGCCACAGGGCGAGCGCGGCGCGCAGCCGGGCCGTTCGCTCCCGCTGCGGCAGGTCGGTCGCGCGGGCCTCGCGCACCAGCCGGTCGAAGCGGTGCAGGTCCACCTGATCGGGCTCGAGCTCCAGCACGTATCCGCCGGAGCGGTGCGGCAACCAGACCCTGGGCTCGCCGGACGCCTGCTCCAAGAGCCGGCGGAGCCGGGTGATCAGCACCTGCAACGTCTGCCGGGCGCCGGGCGGGGCCTCGTCCCAGATCTGATCGATGAGCGACGGGACGCTGACCAGCCGGCCGACGTCGACGGCGAGCGCCGCCAGCGCCAGGCGTTGCTGCGGCGGCCCCACCGCCAGCCGCTGCCCGCCGGAGCGCACCTCGACCGGGCCCAGGAGACAGACCTCCACCAGGCTCATGCACCGCCCCCACTCGTCGGGAGTCCACCCAACCACGCCGGGAGAGCAGGGAGAACCCGGAACACGACACTGTCGAAACCCGACAGGACATGGACGATCGACGATATCGCCAGGGCCGGACGAGTGCGGACCGCCGTCCACATTGGCCGACCGGACGATCCCGCGGGGAGGAAACGGTGGCCGCTTCGGCACCTGTCGGCGGCGGGGCGGGACTGGTTGTTTGGTGATGCCAGCAGTCCTGAGTCAGAGGAGAAACAATGCACCGATCTACTACAACAGCAGCAACGGCGGCACCAACTCCGCGTGTATGTACCACCGGGGCGCCACGTACGGGGAGTCCACCCGGACGTCGGTGAAGATCTCCCGGTGTGCGGAGACGTCCGGGGAGAACACCCTGCCCTGCACCGTGACCGCGTCGTCCACTACGGACAACGGCAGCTACTCGTACTACGCCGGGCCACGTGGCGTGACCGGCACGGCGAACAACTGCGTCTGGGCGTACGGCGAGATCGAGTGGGGTGGCGTCACGTACTGGATCAACAGCGGCCGACAGGGCTGCTGACCTCGGTCGCGTGGGCGGGCGGTCACTCGGCCGTCCGCCCACGCGGCGTCCGACCTGGCTAAGATCGACCGCTGTGGACCAGCTCAACACCTCGGTAGCCCACCCCGCCCGGCGCTACAACTACTGGCTGGGCGGCAAGGACCATTTCGCCGCCGACCGGGAGTCCGGCGATCTGCTGGCGGCGAAGTTCCCCACCGCGCGGATCGCCGCCCTCGAGAACAGGGCGTTCCTGCGCCGCAGCGTGCGCTACCTGGCCGAGGCCGGGGTCCGGCAGTTCCTCGACATCGGCACCGGCCTGCCGGTGCCGGAGAACACGCACGAGATCGCCCAGCGAATCGCCCCGGAGTCCCGGGTCCTGTACGTCGACAACGACCCGATCGTGATGACCCACGCCCGCGCCCTGACCGTCGGCACGCCACAGGGCCGCACCGGTTACCTGGAGGCGGACCTGCGCGATCCCGAGCTGATCCTCGGCCATTCCGACCTGCGCGCCGTGCTCGACCTCGAGCGCCCGGTCGCGCTCCTGCTCGTCGCCGTCCTGCACTTCATCCACGACGACGACCAGGCAACGGCGATCGTCCGGCGACTGCTCGCGGCGCTGCCGCGGGGCAGCTATCTGGCGGTCAGCAATCTGACCCTCGACTTCGCGCCGCCCGAGCAGGTCGCCCTGCACGAGGAGTTGCTGGCCACCGGCCGCACCGACGCCCGGGCCCGCAGCGCGGCCGAGTTCGGCCGCTTCTTCACCGGCCTGCAGCTGGTCGAGCCCGGCGTCGTGGCGGTCAGCGAGTGGCGCCCCGACCGCCCGGCCGGCGAGCGGCCCAGCCCCACCGACGTCGCCATCTACGGCGCGGTGGCCCGCCTGCCGTAAACCTCAGCCTCCACCCGTGGATGGAGGGCGTCTCCACCCGCAATGCCATCGCCGGGTGGCGGTGCTTCACCCCCGATCTCCCTACCGTCGTTCTCGACGGAAGGGAATCCTGATGAACCTGCTCACCGCGCTGCTGGCAGTGGCCGCCATCGGCTATGTGCTCGTCCGGCGCCTCGCCGGGGAGCCGCTCGAAGGGCGTCGCCTGGTCATCCTGCCGGTCGTCCTGCTGATCATCGGCGCCACCCAGCTGAACGGCGTGCACGCCACCCCGCTGGACGTGGCTGTGCTGGTCGTGGAGGGGGTGGCCGCGCTCGGCCTCGGTGCCGTCCGCGGCCTGACCGTGCACGTCTACGGCCGTGGCGGACATCTCTGGTACCGGTACCGGCCGATCACCATCGTGGTGTGGCTCGGTTCGATACTGCTGCGGGTCGGCCAGACCTTCGTGGCACACACCCTCGGCGCGGACGTCAGCGTGCTCGGCGCCGCCCTGCTGCTCATGCTCGGGCTGAGCCTGCTCGCCGAGGCGCTGGTCGTCGGCAAGCGGGCGATCGCCACCGGGGTCCCGTTCGCTCCGCAGGGCTCCCGGCGTATGCGTTGAGCATGGCGGAGACTGGGGTCGTGCTCTCCACGGCGCGGGTCAAGGACCTGCTCACCGACGACCAGGCGCTGCGCCGCTGGCGGATCACCCGCAGTTTCGCCGGCCTGAGCCTGCTCAGCGTGGCCATGGTGCAGCAACTGCCCCACCCGGTGCACACCGGGCGGGGCATCGCCATGCTCGCGGCCGTGGTGCTGGCCGCCCTGGCCTGGGTGGCGATGACGCTGCGGGTGGGCGGGCCACGGTCGACGGCCTGGGCCCTGGCCGTCTGCGGCGCCGGCGGCGTGCTGCTGCAGGCGCTCGCCCCGCATTCGTACGCGGAATGCTATTTGATCGCGGTCGCCCTGATGGCCGCCCAGCGGCTGACCCTGCGCGCCGCCACCGCCGTCACAACCGCGCTGGTGGTGGCCCAGGCGGGCGTCCAGTACCGGACCGACTTCGGATTCTCCGAGATTGCCGTCTGGGCCGGCGCGATCTATTTCTGCCTGCTGCTCAGCGTGATCCGGCAGCAGCGCGAGGAGCAGGCCGCCCAGACCAAGGCCCTGGCGGCGGAGAGCGCGCTGGCCCGCCAGGAACAGGCCCGCTCCGCCACCCTCGCCGAGCGCGCGCGGCTGGCCCGGGAGATCCACGACGTGCTCGCGCACTCGCTGTCGGCCCTGTCCGTGCAGCTCGAGACGGCCGCCGCGCTGCTCGAACGCGACCGCGCGGCGGAGGCGGCGACCGTCGTCGACCGCGCCGGGCGGCTGGCCCGCGACGGCCTGACCGAGACCCGGCGGGCGGTCGGTGCGCTGCGCGGCGACCCGCTGCCGTTGCCCGAGCTGGTCGCGGCGCTCGCCGAGAACGCCGAGCTGGAGGTGGTCGGCGAGCCCCGGTCGCTGGCCGCGGAGACCGGGCTGGCGCTCTATCGCAGCGCCCAGGAGGCGCTCACCAACGTCCGTAAGCACGCCCCCGGCGCCGGCGTCCGGATCCGGCTCGCCTATCTGAGTGAGACCGTGGAGCTCACGGTCACCAACGACAGCCCGGCCGCACCGGCACCCGCGAACGGACTGTCCGCGGGCTACGGCCTCACCGGTCTGCGGGAGCGGGCCGAGCTGGCCGGCGGCGCCTTCGTCGCCGGTCCGGCGGGCGGCGGCTGGCAGGTCGATGTGAAGATACCGGGATGAGCATCACGGTCGTGGTCGCCGACGATCAGACGGCGGTCCGGGAGGGCTTGGCGCTGATCCTCGGCCTGCTCGACGACGTGACCGTGGTGGGCGAGGCGGCCGACGGCGAGCAGACGCTGACGCTGGTCGCGCAGCACGCGCCGGACGTGGTGCTGATGGACCTGCGGATGCCCCGGGTCGACGGGGTGCAGGCCACGGCGCGGATCCGGGCGGCGCATCCGGCCACCCAGGTGGTGGTCCTCACCACGTACGCCGATGACGAGCACATCCTGGCCGCGCTGCGGGCGGGCGCCCGCGGCTACCTGACGAAGGACGCCGGACGGGTGCAGATCGCCCAGGCGGTGCGGGCGGCGGCCGCGGGCCAGTCGATCCTCGATCCGCGGGTGCAGGACCGGCTGCTGGCCGCCACCCGGGTCGCCGCGGCGCCGGCCCGGGCGCTGCCGGACGACGTGACGGCCCGGGAGGCGGAGGTGCTCAAGCTGATCGCCGCCGGCCTGTCGAACCGGGAGATCGCGCAGCGGCTGTACGTGACCGAGGCGACGGTGAAGTCACACATCAACCGGCTGTTCGCCAAGATCAGCGTGCGGGACCGGGCGCAGGCCGTCCGCTACGCGTTCGAGCACGGCCTGTCATCGCGGTGACGGCGGCGGGCTGGGTATCTTCGGGCAATATCGCCGCGCCAGTCGCGCGAAAGGATCGGCAGGCTCCCTCCACTCGGCGCAATCAACGCCGCCGATCACCTCGGATGCCCAAGACACCAGCGTGCCCCGCACGGAAGTGCTACAGCTGACGGCGAACGCCGCTTCGACCCGATTGACGCCGGCGTAGTGGACCAGCTCGCTGGTTTCGCCCAATGACGAAAATCCACCCTTCAATTCGGGCCGTCCCGGGTCGGTGTGCAGTTTCTCGCCGGTCTCGGCGCTGAGCGACTTGGTGAGAACGCGCAACCAGGAACCGGTGGCGACAACCCCGTCAACCGAAGGAATGACCGCGGTGTCCACGAGCACACTGGACTCGGAGTCCGGCCCGGGACCCGGCGTCGTGAGCTCGGCATGTGTCAGCGTGGGTTGCTTGACCACTCCGGACCAGGTGATCGGGGCCCGCGAGATGTCGCAGTCCGCCGGGGCCGTCATCGACGGACCGGGGCTGGATGGCGGCGCGGACGGATTCGTTCCGGGCGGCGCGCAGGCCGCCGGCGCGAGCAGAGCCGTGGCGGCCAGCGCCAGCAGGCCCGACCTGCCGATCCTCACCCTGTCATGGTCGCCCGCTGGCGGGCCCGGCGGCTCACGAACCGAACAATCGGGAGGAAATTCGCAGCGGCCTCGGGTGGAGACCGGGGACGGAGAGGTGTACACACAGATCCAGGAGTATCCCGACATGACGATCGAAGGCGGTTACCGGCGATGACACTCCGCGACACCCCGCCGTTCCGGGCCGACCACGTCGGCAGCCTGCTACGCCCGGCGCACCTGCTCAAGGCGCGGGAGCAGCGCGCCGCCGGCGAGATCGGCGCCGACGAGCTGCGCGCCGTCGAGGACGAGGCCATCCGCGAGGTCGTCCGGATGCAGCGCGACGTGGGCCTGCGCTCGGCGACCGACGGCGAGTTCCGCCGTACGTCATGGCACATGGATTTCATCTACCGGCTCGGCGGCGTGCACCGCACGGACGAGAAGATCCGCGTCCATTTCCGCAACGCGGACGGCGAGCTCGACTTCGAATCGGCGGCGCTCGCGATCGACGCCCCGGTCCGGCTGAACGAGACCATCTTCGGCGACGATTTCGCATTCCTCGCCGCCACGGTGGATCCCGAGGTCACCGCCAAGCTGACGATTCCGTCGCCGAGCATGGTGCACTATCGGGGCGGCCGGGCGGCGATCGATCCCGCGGTCTATCCGGATGAGGAGCAATTCTGGGCAGACCTCAGTTCGGCGTACGCGGAACAGGTCCGCCGCGTCGCCGCGCTGGGCTGCCGATATCTGCAGCTCGACGACACCAGCCTCGCCTATCTGAACGACCCCGAGCAGCGCAAACTGCTGACCGAGCGCGGCGACGACGCCGAACACCAGCACCTGCGCTACATCCGCCAGATCAACGCGGCGATCAAGGACCGCCCGGCCGGCCTGGCGGTCACCACCCACATGTGCCGAGGCAACTTCCGGTCCTCGTGGGCGGCCGAGGGCGGCTACGATTTCGTGGCCGAGGCCCTGTTCAGCGAGCTCGCCGTCGACGGTTTCTTTTTGGAGTACGACGACGAACGCTCGGGCGGCTTCGCACCGCTGCGCTTCGTCCCGCCGGGCAAAATGGTCGTGCTGGGCCTGGTCACCACGAAGCGGGGAGCGCTGGAGTCGAAGGACACGCTGAAGCGGCGCATCGACGAGGCCAGCAAATACATCCCGCTCGAGCAGCTGTGCCTGTCCCCCCAATGCGGCTTCTCATCAACGGTCGAGGGAAACGTGCTGTCCTACGACGAGGAAGTGGCGAAGCTCCGCCTGATCGCAGAGACCGCCGACGAGGTGTGGGGCTAGTACGAAGCTGCGGCTGCGCCTCGGCCGTCTTTGCCATGCCCGATCTCATCAGCCAGGCGGTCAGCAGCAGCGGCCGTACCCTCGTGCACCTCTCCGGTCAGGTCGCCTGGGACGCCGACGGCAACCTGACCGGCCCGGGCGACCACGCGG
>Ga0307515_10006529_pt1 | contig 23324 bp, 17 predicted proteins | sample 17_EM_MG_FD_194513 | JGI IMG/M metagenome (GOLD analysis project Ga0307515, IMG submission 194513) | Populus trichocarpa ectomycorrhiza microbial communities from riparian zone in the Pacific Northwest, United States - 17_EM | ecosystem: Host-associated > Plants > Roots > Unclassified | place... | reverse complement strand
GTTAAAAAAAAAAATTAATCTGACTCTTGCAAGATAGCATCCATCACTAATCTAGTAAAGTGTATATTTAGAATTGCGGTACAACTGCTTTTTTAAATTTTATTATGATGTTTTGAAGGCCCTGAAAGGACCAAGTCGCCGACCTAGAGAACTTGTCCCGTGAACCCAACCCCTACTATCTTCCTAACTCCTAGTTCTGCCTAGCTGAGCTTCTAAACCAAGAATATCGTATAGCATATACAGAAGACACATTTCTTTATATATATATATATATATATATATATATATAAACACTAGATAAATGGTATGTACTACACTGCATACCTGATTAATTTTTTCCCCATATAAAAAAATATTTTTGCCATATCATTTTTTTTAAAAAAAATCTAAGAATTAAATAATTAAAATATATTATATGTGTTGTTAGAGCAATGATCCAAAAAAATTTATTAGGGGTAAAACTAAAAAAAATTATTAATTTTATAAATTATTCTAAATAAAAAAAATTATAAAAAAAAAATAGAGACAAAATCTGAAAAATAACAAATCTCAAAGTTGATTTGATTTTTTTAAAAGCTAACATAAAAACCAAGTAAATGAGAGGGATAAAGAAAAAAAGGTCATATCCGCCAAACTCATAATAATTTTGTCACACATGCTGTTTTTATGTGGGAGGGATGCTGAGTTGTTTCGGTCGCCATCTTAGAAGCAAAGTTTTGGTTACTAGACGGTGTCACATGTGTCATCCAAACCCGACGAGCACTGTTCACATGCTTTTAATTTGTTTTTAATATTTTGTTTATTTATAAGATTACACTGCTGCAAATAACTAAATACAAAAAATAAAGGAATCTCTAAATCAAAGACAAAACTCTTTAAATTTTAAAAATCATGATATAATTTAACTATTTTAAAATTAAATAAAAACTAAAAAGTCTTTGATCAAAGTTTAATAATTTTTTATCAATAATAATAAAGTAATTATACTATACAATAAAAATACAAATAAACAATGAAGAATACTTTAAAAGGTGTGAGAAAAGTATTATAGCTTTCCCCAAGCCACAAGTTTTTTTCTTTCATTTTTTTGTTCTTTTTTTTTTGTTTGTTTTTTTCCCTTTTTTTTGGGGCTTTACATGTTTTTTTTTTCCTTTTTTTTTCCAAGATTGTCTTTTTATTATTATTTTTTTGTATTTTTTTTAAATTATCTTTGTCGATTTTTTTTAATATGAAACTGTTTGAAAATTTAGTTCTGTAGTTTTTTTCTTTAAAACATTATGGATTACTACAATATTTCCCTACATGACTTTTTTTTTATGAATTTTTTTCTTTTTTTTTTTCTAAAATGGTCTTTGTCAATTTTGCTTCATAGTTTTTTTCTTTAAAACACTGTGAATTGTTACAATATTTCCCCGTATGGTTTTTGTTTTGCTACAGTGTTTCCCCACATGTTTTTTTTTCCAAAATTATTTTTGTCGAATTCTTTTTTTAATATTGAGCTGGTTGAGAATTCAGCTTTAACTTTCCCCACATGTTTTTTTTCTATTTTTTTTCTATTTTTTTTGCTTTTTTTTCCCCAAAATTGTCTTCTTTTGTTTTTTCAATTTTTTGTGTTTTTTTTCAGAATTGTTTTTGTTGATTTTATTTTTTTAATAAGGAGTTGGTTGAAAATTGAGCTTTGTATTTTTTTTCTTTAAAACACTGTGGATTGCTACAGTGTTTCCCCACATGGTTTTTTTTTTCATTTTTTTATGATTGTTTTTTTTTTCAGAATTGTCTTTGTCGATTTTTTTTTCATATTGAGCTGGTTGAGAATTTAGTTTCGTATTTTTTTTCTTTAAAAAAATGTGGATTGCTATAGTGTTCCTCCGCATGATATTTTTTTTGTTATGATTTTTTTCAAAATTATCTTTATCGATTTTATTATTTTTAATATTGAGCTGGTTGAGAATTATAACTATAGATTTCCTCATGAAACACTATAGATTGCTACAGTGTTTCCCCGCATGATTTTTTTTTCTTTTTGTTTTTTTTGTTATGATTTTTTTTAAAAAATTTTTTGTTCATTTTATTTTTTAAATATCAATCTGGTTAAAAATTTAACTTTATAATTTTTTTTTTTAAAATTATTGTGAATTGCAACAATTTTTTTTTATATAATTTTTTTTTATTTTTCTATAAATTCACGACAACGCACAATTATATCCCAAGCCCGTGGCATCACACGGGGCATGACATCTAGTTTAACCCCAAAGCTAAATGATTTTGCCAATAAAGTGCAAAATCGCAGTATCACCGTGGAAATTTCTTTTAACGTTTGTTTTGTATGTGTGTGTGTATATATTACAGCCTGTACTCTTTAATCTGTTAGAATTCAATTATCATTAATCGATGGACAGGTTTGGAGGGGTGCATGGCTTTGGCAGCGGTGGTAGTGATGAACGGAGGGCTCTTCTTAGTCGAGGAGTAAGCTTCTTTTATTTTTTTTACCATTCAATATTGTTTTTGTTTCATTTCATGCATGTTTGCAGCCTCTAGGCAGTCCATGATACCATTGCTGATATGTTCTGCTCATCGTTCTTGAGAAGTTTTTGAGTTTGGGTTGATTAATTATATATATTGTCAATTGATTGTGCTTGGATTGTTCAAGAATTGTACTTTGGATGTTTTCAGATTTAAACGTAGTCATCATCATGTTTCCAATCATGTTTCCATATACATAACTGATCAAATTAACAAAAACGGCACTTGGGTCGATTTCTTGTACTTACCAAGTGTTTGTTATTTTGGATCTTAGTTTTCACATGACCTCTTATGATTAGGTGTTTCTTTAGATTTTTTTTTTTAAATTATTATTGCTTGCTTACATTTCGGAATTATCTTATCCATTTACTTTCTATGTTTCTTGAATTCTTGTGCTTGCAAAGGGAGGAAGAAAGAGAAATGATGCATCTGAGGATAATCAGTTCACAGACCTTGAGCATGGAGATGCAGTGCCAGTAAGTGCATTTCCTGTTAGCTGCTTCAGCTTCATGTCCTTGTAGTGTTGTTGAGTTGAGTGTTTAGATGCCAGCTTTATTCATGAAATTTTCAGGCTGCAAATGTGGGATTTGGTCGAGTGCTTTCACTGGTAAGTCTCCTTATGGTGTTTCTTGCTGGAAGTATAATATTATTGCTACAAATTTAGATTTTACCAAGCTTGTCTTGTCACATTACAGGCAAAGCCTGATGCAGTAAAGCTGATAATTGCTACGCTAGCTCTCCTGATTGCTTCCACATCAAGTATACTGATTGTGCGTCTTTTTGTGATTCTAGATTCTCTGTTGTGTTTACAATGATTTCTCTGGTTTTCAGGCGTGTATTTGTTGCCTTATGATCATAACATTTGGATTTCTCATGCTGCAGCCAAAGTTTGGTGGAAAGATAATAGACATTGTGTCGGGAGATATAGAAACACCTGAACAGAAAGCTGAAGCTTTACATGCTGTCAACAACACCATACTAGAGATCTTTCTGATTGTCATAACTGGGTAGGACTGGTGTTCCCTTGGCCTTTAGATTCTTTTACTTTTTTTATAGTAAAAGGTTTACTTCATCCTGTTGCTTCCCAGATGTAAAACCTGCTTCTTTCTGCTTCCTTACCATATTTCACAGCAAAAACTGCCAGGGAATATGTACAATAGATACTATCTTGTTGCATTGGCAGTCTGGCTGTAATTGTTTCATCTTTTACTTGATGAGATTCATGAAAAGTAATGCAGCATTAATCAAATTATTCACATGATGATTTTTGTGGATTTTCAAGGGGTTTATTAATCTTTATCGATTGTTTCTTCATTTAGTTCAGTTTGCACAGCACTCAGAGCATGGTTGTTTTCTTCCACTAGTGAAAGGGTGGTGGCTCGGTTGAGAAGTAACTTATTTGCTCACCTTATTAACCAGGTAAAAGATAGTTCCTTCTAGTGTTTTCTCTAACTCATTATGCTCTATCAACTACTAAAGAGCAGGTATATTCTTTTCTACTTTCTCATCTATTTGGTATGTATTGTTGTTAACAGTGGTTGGTGAATTTTGCAGGAGGTGGCCTTCTTTGATGTAACTAAAACTGGAGAGTTACTGAGCAGGTTATCCGAAGATACCCAGATCATAAAAAATGCTGCAACCACGAATCTTTCTGAGGCCCTAAGAAATGTGTCAACTGCACTCATTGGTCTTGGCTTCATGTTTGCTACATCCTGGAAGTTGACGTGTAAGCATTTAATCATTGGATTGGCAGCACACGAACCTCATTTTTTCCATGAGCCCATGGTGCTCATCATGCGCGTTTTTTTATTCATTTACTTTCAGTGTTGTCTTTGGCTGTTGTACCGGCTATTTCTGTTGCTGTACGTCAATTTGGCCGCTTCCTTCGTGAACTTTCTCACAAGACTCAAGCTGCTGCTGCTGCTTCTGCTTCAATTGCTGAGGTATATTATTGCCAACAAAATTTATATTTTCAGTAGTTGAATGTAGAAAATTGATGAGGGATAACATAATCCATTGGTTAATATTTCTTCAAATGATAGTCTGAAGAATTTTCACAAGAGTTACTAGTTAGGAACTACTAAATGATGAGCAAGATGGTATAAACAGGTTCATGTATATATAGAAGGTTTCCCACTACTATAGTTCATTTTCTTATAATTGTGTTTGCTGGTGAACCTAAATGGGTAAGTCTACAAATCTGATACTGTGATGCAGATGAAGTGCCCAGCTAGAGGCCAGTTAAATGCCTTTTCCTGTAAATGTTGTAGAACGTGTAAATTGATGTAAAATTATGCTGAAAGGTTATGCATAATGTGGGTAAATGCTAATATCTTGAAGGGAAATTAGACCTCATAAGTGATATAGAGGCAAGTTTTTAATATGATAACTTTCAATTTTTCTTTCTTTTTTGGTGTGAAAATTTAGTATGATTACGATAATGCAAAGGGTCTGCTTGTGCATTACATGCTGAAATGCTATTAAATTTAGTATGATTACAATGATGCAAACTGTCTACTGTTAAAGTTATATTTGGAAATCACATGTGCATTACATGACTGGTGCTTAGGAATCTTTTAGTGCTATACGGACAGTCAGATCTTTTGCACAAGAAAGTTACGAGATTTCACGCTATTCTGAGAAAGTTGATGAGACATTGAAGCTTGGACTTAAGCAAGCTGTATGTTCCCTTGTGTTGTTTGATATCCTCTTCAACGTCACCTGAACATACTTTCTCACTCGCTGCCCTGTCCCACCCCACACAAACCCAAACCAAAAAGGAAAAAATAATGAATAATAAAAAAACTCTGTCCTTGTTTATGTGGATCTTTTGATCTAGCTATTTATCGTACAGAAAGTGGTTGGGCTCTTCTTAGGAGGTCTCAATGCAGTATCAACCCTTTCAGTGATCGTAGTGGTGATATATGGAGCTAATTTAACAATTACAGGTTCTGTGACCGCTGGTGCTCTTACATCTTTCATTCTCTACAGCCTCACAGGTAAATGGATGCAGGGATACCATTTTTCATCTAATGAAATTATAATCTAATTTAGGAAATCTATTTTTGATGGTATTATATTATCAATATTGAAATCTCTCAAGTCCAGTTTGATTGACTTGTAGCAACTAATTTCACTTGCAGTTGGCAGCTCTATATCTGGATTGTCAGGATTGTACACTGTGGCAATGAAAGCTGCAGGATCCAGCAGGCGGGTTTTCCAGCTTCTAGATCGTGTCTCATCCATGCCAAAGTCAGGGAACAAGTGTCCTTTGGGGTTAGTCATGGGATTCTCATTATTCTAATATGCCTGTGAATGATTCCATGAGTTAGTCATGCTTGTTGATAATTGGAAAAGAATGAAATTGGTGACAGCGGTGCACAAAAATGCAGTAAACTTACAATTATGAGAGTGCCAGTTGGGTTACCATTACTTGTCTGTGGAGTCTGGACTAAACTATGATCATCCACCATTCTTGCTTTCTGTGAAGCAATTGAATATGAAAGATATTATGAACTTCAGTACTTTGCTTGCAGTTTTTCTTTGTCTAAACAATTTTTTTCTTTCAAAACTCTCAATTCCATATCATGATTACAGTTTCTCAATCATGACAGCACCATATCATCCTGCCCACCCCCTACCTACCTCTCTTTTTGCTGAGGTTTATATGTGATAAACAATTATCACGCAATCAAACCAAAAACTCATAAAATCCACGCATTTTTGTGATTTCAAAACCAGAAAGAATCTCATAACTGATAATTGGTTTTCCTTGTATTCTAGTGAACAGGATGGGGATGTGGAGTTAGATGATGTCTGGTTTGCCTATCCATCCCGCCCCAACCACATGGTTCTCAAGGTGATTAGCTTCCTCTAACTACCTCTCAGAAGTTATTGTCTGTTCATAATGTTCTGATGATAAAACACTATACATTCTTTCAATTGCAGGGAATAACATTGAAACTGCAGCCTGGCTCAAAAGTTGCTCTTGTTGGCCCTAGTGGAGGAGGAAAAGTAATATGTATTTTTTTTTTAAGAAAAAGAAATATAAGCTGCTAAGCTGCTTCAGTTTATAATACATGCCAATCTAATTGAAGAAGTACTTGCGAACTAAGTTTGAGTTTTGCAACATAAGGCAGAGTGTCATATTTATATTATTTTGCTTGTTTCAGACCACAATTGCAAACTTGATTGAAAGGTTTTATGACCCAATTAAGGGAAAGATTCTCCTAAATGGGGTTCCTCTGGTAGAAATATCACACGAACATCTACACAGAAAGGTAATTTTCATTTTCCGTTTGCATGTCGATGATCCAAAACAAAAAAATTGATATAATCTGTTTCTCCCTGACATAAGATGCTTGTATAAATTTTAGATTTGCTTGGCTAATTTTTTGTTTCATAACTTGGTGCTTTTATGGTCTAGAGGTTTTTCTGTACATAATAAACTCAGCCCTTTATTATACTTGTACAGATCAGTATAGTGAGCCAGGAGCCTGTTCTTTTCAACTGTTCTATAGAGGATAACATCGCCTATGGGTGTGAGGGTAAAGTCAGCAGCATGGATATAGAAAATGCAGCAGTAAGTTTCTACCTCTCGAAAACTGCCACACAATCCCTCTTAATTAAACATTCAGCAGTAGCTAATGTAATTGTGATATTGCAGAAAATGGCCAATGCGCATGATTTCATTGCAAACCTCCCAGATAAATATCAAACTTTTGTAGGAGAACGGGGTTAAGGCTTTCAGGAGGTCAGAAACAGAGGGTAGCAATTGCTAGAGCCCTACTGACGAATCCAAGGATTCTCCTCCTTGATGAAGCCACAAGTGCTATGGACGCCGAAAGTGAATATCTAGTGCAGGTCAGTTTACATTTCAAGTCTTTGTTTTAGTTTCATATAAGGTTTTTCTAAAAATTTGATACCATTTATTTCTCACTTAAATTTTTCACAAGCTCAGGATGCCATGGATTCTCTAATGAAGGGAAGGACTGTTCTAGTTATAGCCCACAGGCTATCAACTGTCCAAAGTGCAGACACTGTAGCAGTTGTTTCTGATGGTCAGATAGTTGAGAGGGGCTCTCATGGAGAGCTCCTTAGCAAGGATGGGGCCTACACTGCGTTGGTGAAGAGACAGTTACAAGGACCCAAAACAGATGTCATAGTTTAAAACCCTTAAATATGGACCACGAACGTTTTGGCTTCCTTCATGATAATGCATTCAATGCTACGCCACTGATTTGTGGTTCTGAAAGCCAATGCTATCATCAGTAAAGCTTGTTAATGAATCGAATCCTTCATGGAAGAGCTCCAAGCTGTTTGATGAACCTAGTGAGGATATCTTTATGATCAAGTCCTGATCATTTCTGACACTTTCGAATAGAGGAAAGTCAGAGGAGCGGCTTAGCCAAGATTATCCATGGATGTCAAGCATCTCATTTTTGCCTCTATGGGCATTGTGTGATCATCTTTGGAAACTGTAGGCAAGTTGAGAGAGTTCAGCACGATTTGGCTTGGCATATCAAGGAGACAAATTGACTAGTTAAAAATTATTCGAGAAAATGCTGTCATCATCTTCGAATTGCTCTTCTGCTGCAATCCTAGTTATCAAGTTCGGTGGGAAAGAGATTATCACTTGAACTTTAGAACATAAAGCGAAGTTCCGCAAACTTGGCGACAAATAGTTTTTGAAATATAAGCAGTTTAATTTGTACAACATCATAACCCTTGCTGAAACTGAACAAATACAAAATATTATTCGACACCCAGAAAAAAGAGAGAAAATACAAACAAACAGATAGATGGATCAGTTGTTTATCAAGGTACTCACAATCGTGACAGTTAATACAAGACATTAGCGAGTCATTTACACACTCAGTTAAGGTATTGACCTACTGTCTCCAAGCCAGGCAAATCGGCAGATGTTTCAGACAAAAGTAGAGGTTAGGATACTCGAACCTGCATGAGGTTGGATGGATAAAAAAAAAGGGGCAAGTTTCTGTGAAGGCTTGCCTGGGAATCTGACATTTTCAAACAGTATTAAACAAAATAATCCCATTTCTCAAAATTTACCTTGCTTGTAGCTGTACTTCACATATCATGGCGGTCATTGCCTGCCCTGTTCGCGTCACATTTTAATAATCCAGTCCTGAGTAAGAAGTTCCAGTGCATGATGGTTGAGAGCTGCAAGAGCACACCAATCTGCATGATCAGTTGAAAATCAACTTCAAGAATAACTTGAACAATTTCCGTGCTTCACAGCTTATAACAACCTGTGAATTGTCAACCAAATATTTTGCTGAATTGCTTAGCCATAATCCATAATTAATGAAACAAACCTCCAGCCCAAAGTACATGCACATGCTAGCCAGTCCACACATAAAATTTTATATATGCACGAGTCTCTCTTGACTAAATATTTCCACTAATGAACTGGAATTCCTTGTGTGCTGTCCAGGCATTCTGAAAATTCGGTATCGAGTGCCAATCCGATGATTTTGAGAACCATATTTTCTAACAAAATCCCCCCATCATGCATCAAGAGAACAACAGGCCAAATACAATTGAACAAATTTTCCATTGCCTAAAATTACAAGAACAAGTCCACTCAACTGCACCCTATGCTGCAAATAGCAAATCTTCCTTCTCTGCTAAACAAGTCCTTCCATGAAAGACTTCATGTTCTTCACATCTTCTTTCGAGTCAGGATCCCTTTGTTGGGGTTTCAAAAGCTTCCATAATCCAGCCGGATGTTGGTTTTTAACTTGAACATCACCTGAAAACCTTCCAAACATTTTTTCACATTCTGGATATGGCTTAACATAAAGATTATAGAATCTAAGCCTACTTAGCTTGATCATGGCCTTCAATCCTACCTCATTACCAAGTCCACCTTTTGCACGCAAATACTCTATTACCTTATATCGAGGAACAACCTGCTTCTCAAAACTCACACCCAGATACTCTGGAACATCAACCAAACAACCGACATTCAATCCCACTGTTTTCACTATAAAATCAATCTTCTTCTCAATGTCATCTATTTCATATAAAATTACCCTTGGCTCTTTCCACAATATCTTAAAAGCTTCTCTGCGAATCAACCGATGTTTGCATAAGCAGTCGACTCTAAGTTTCACTTCAAACCCAGCTCTAAATGCTCCCTTACTAAAAATCTTCAATTTGATCGGTTCTCGACATTTCAAAGACCTAATCAAGTCCAAACACCTCGAGAGTTCACCTACTTCCATACCGAGAATCCGAGGCTCTCTAATAATCTCTTTCCTAACCAACTCTTCACTAAAACCCAAATCCTTAAACTCATTGAGCAATGGCATTAGCCTATTTTCAATTCCAAACCCTAAAACCTCAGGAAATGAATTGAAAACGCGGTCAACTCCATCTCTAGGAATTCCAATTGCCATCAAGAATTGAATTCTCCTATGTATTTCGCATTCCTTCAAAGCAATCACTCCAGGAAAACCCTCTAAAACCCTCCTCGTAGTACTTTCACTAAACCCTAAACCCTTCAAAACCTTCAAAGTCTCATTAAACCTATCTGGGTCAATCTGGAATTTCTTAGAATGCTCCAAAACAGTTTTGATGAGCAATGGAGGAACACCCAAATCTGCAAATTTTGACAAACCAAATTCCCATCTCTTCAAGAAATCAAAGTCCAACACCCCGGGACAGTCAATGATCAAAGAAACAACGGATTTATGTGGAATCTTGAAGGATGATGTGAGCATACCAAGGGATTTCTCCGTATCATGTAAATTGGAATTCAAAAGAAAATGATTTCGAGAAAGGAAAGTTTGTAGCTGAGAGGGAGGGAAACCGTACCTCTGAAGGAGAGTGGAGAGGGAAATTTGCTTCCTGTAGAGGGATTGATTTGAGGACAAGAAACGGGGTTTTGGTTTAAAGGGTGCTGGTGCGGATGCAATGAGGTGATGAAGAGTTTCTGTTGGTCGAACCATTGATAGAGGATCCTCAAGCTCGGGTCTGTTGCAGTGCAGAGAGACCAAGTTCAGTTGAAAAACTGAGGAGGAACCTCTAAGCAGAAAGCTGTTCGGTCTTATGGCGATGCCTTGATTGTTGTTTGGGAATTTTAGAGCCGCTTGGGCGTCCTGGGCATAAACCACAACTAGACACAAAACAAATTTCTAACAATTAAGTTTTACCATGTCATTTTAATTCTATTTTTACATGAAAAGATAAAATAAAATTAAATAAATGATATGAAAATTTTTATATATTTCTTAACTATTAAAAAATTGATATATAAAATGAGATATTTAAAATATCTTATCATAAATATAAATCTCATAAATAAAAATTAACTAATAAAATAATATCACGTGGAAAAAACTTGAGAGTTCTTAAAAACATTTATAAATAGAAGTCCCTGCCCTAAACAAAAAGAGAAAAAGAATTCTTGGAGATACAAATTTTTTTTTAAGACAAGCACTTTAAGCAAAGAAACTCTCTTAAAAACTCTCAAGTCTTTTTCATCTACGCTTAAAGTCTACAAAAAACAAAGCTCTATTGGATCAAACCTAAACGTCCTATAAGAGTTCTTTAACAACATTTTGAAGACAAATCAAATGTATTATTTAAAGCATCAAATCATCAAATATCGCTTCGCAATACACATCTAAATTCACGTTCTTGTAAAGCACAAATCTTGGTTTGATTTCACAAATAAATCAAGTTACCATATATCAAATCCAAGGGAAGAAATTGTCTTATTCTTTTGAAATAATATTTTAGATAGTGATTGTACTCGGTCATATATTTAATAAAATCATATATTTGTACATGCATGCTTATTTAATTTCAGGTGCTCAAAATTATATCTACAGTTTTCTAGCGACTCTACTGGGGACATCTCTACTTCTCATCTCTTACCTTCAAGAAAGAATTTTCAACAACTTCTCGATGGGAACTAGGAAAAATGTGATCACCATTGTCGCTCCCAAAAACAACAAGGCTACTAATTCAATTTGCCAACATACCATTGAAGATTCTCCAACCTCGCCATTGAAAAAAAAAAGGGGGGGGCATATGAGCTCTCTCCAAATCTGAAGTTATAAGTAACTCCACAAAAAATCAAATGGGGTGCATGGATTTTTGTTCGGCACTTAAGGTGACTACTTCGACAATTCACCAATAAAGACCACTCCATGTCGATCACCAAGTAAGGTTTCGAGTTTTGGCATTATGTCAGTGATGACAATCGAGACTACATTTTTGGAGGATCAAATGATTAACTTGACAAAATTCGTAGAGGGGCTTTCAACTTCACTCAAGGCAAAAGACCACGATATAGCAAAGCTGATGAACAAACTCGAGAGCATGAACAAGGGAAGCCATACTTTGGCTATTAAGGCTTTGCAAGTGGATCAACTAGATGTCATTGATGATTATACAATTAGAGCTACAAGGAATATTCGTAATATTATTGATGGATATTGCATGTCGTGGTCTCACAAATTAATTACCTTAGCTTAAATAAATAAGATAGTATAGAGCAAGTAAGTGATCGATCATACGAAGAAGATATAGTCTGGGTCTTTATGTTAAATGATTCAAAGATGGGGGATTTTGAGATTATCTAAACTATGTTAGGGTAAACAAAATAAAGTACTTAAACTAAGTTAAATAAACCAAAATTATTAAGAGAAAAACATTGGTCTGAAGTAAATATCCACTGATGAAAATCAAAACTGGTCATTGAAACGATACGTCAATTGTATTATGAATATTTATCTTTCTTAATATTAGCTAGTTAACCGATCTATAATATAACTATCCTTAACTATTAAACAATCACAACGTCTACGCTAGTAATTTAATTTAATGGTAGCCTTAATAACTAAATATGTTGATAAATCTAGACAATATAATTGTCTACAGTCTATATTGGATTTAATTGAATGTTTTTCCTAAGATTAACAACACAGATCAGCGATAATTATTAAACTTAGTCGTTTCACAAGTTAAATATCACAACTCTAGTTTTGATAGCAAACTTAGCAATAGATTTGTTAGAATAATAACTTAGAGTTCGCTCTAACAATCAAATTGAACAATCATAGGAAATAAGAATAGAAAAATATTCATACTCATCATATAAACTTAAAAAGAAAAGATAAAATAAATCTCATATTTTTTGAAATCTGAAGGCTTTTGTATCCTTTTAACCAAGAAAAATAACTTAATCTTGCATGACTATCGAAAATCTAAGGAAGATAAAAGATGAAAACATAATTTTGGGTGTAGAAAAAAAGGTGAGAGTCCTTCTTTTTATCTTTCTGGCTGTTACCTTCTTCACCTCTCTCTCCTTTCTTTTTATCAAATAAAAAAAACCCTAAGACCCACCTTCCTACTAGTTTGTTTTTATCAGGAAAGAAAAAAAAGGAATCCTTTCCAAAGTAGTCAGTCTATATTTAAGTAATACAACAACTACTTTCCTATAAAAAGGGAAAAATAGCCTTGCATAAAATCTTCAAACTTTGAATTTGAACTCAGTGAAGTTAATTTACCCGTGTAAAGATCTTTTTCATATGAATAAATAATTGTCATATCAGTTTGGATGCTTAGGAAGTAAGTTGGACTTATTTCTTTACAAAACCTTTATGCTGACAAAATTTATAGGTTGTCTTAGAAAAATCATATCTCTTTCATATGAGCTCCTTTTTACAGAAATTTGGTAGGTTAATAGGTCTTTAAGTCAAAAATCCAACAAACTTGAGTTTGTAACAAATGGATTTCTTTAGCTCAAGATATTCAAGTCAGAATGGTTGAAAGTCAAAATTGACAGAATACAAGACTTGTCTTTGAAGGCTGCGATTTCCATGCTCTTTATTTTTTTTCTTGCTATTTATAGATAAAAGGTATGGATGTTATCTTTCTAATGCCACTAGAATTACTTGATTTCAACCTCTATAACTCAAGTTCTTCATAAAACATTGATCGAAGGTTAAATTTGTCAATATTCAACACGAGCTGAAACATGGTTTGAATTTTATCTCCAAATTACTCCTTTTTGAATCTTATATCCAAAAGTACATTTAAAACATGAAACAAAAATATCAAGGCATTTTATATATAAAACATGAGCAAAATACTAGGTAAATGTTGGTAAAACTATCAAATAATATGGTTGCATCAAATACTCTCACACTTAGCTCTTGATTGTGTTTGAGAAAAGAGAGATAAGGTCAAACTTAAGGAAGTCCAAAGTAAAAAAAAAAAAACATAAAAGACTTAGCACAATAACTATAACTAATCTCTCATCAGTGTCCAAAAATATATGTATTATAAACAAGAATACAATAAAGAAAGATAAAAACATGAATTTTCATTCACATGTGAAATTCAAAACTTAATTAATCATTGTGATTTAAATGAAATCTACACCATACCAAAGTGACAGGTCATGTCATTGATATATACTCCAACACTCATGTGTTTAGGGCTCATGTGTTTAAATATCTCAAATTCAATCAATGAATATGTTCTACCATAAACTTGCTTTTCAATCTCATCTCCATTACTACAAATATTATAAGTAATACATGAATTAAAAGGTTTTACTTTCGGTTGTAATGAGGCTAAGATTAAGGTGAGGTAAAAGAAAGGAAAAGAAAAAAGGTTAAAACCAAATGAAGTAGAGCATTCTATAAAAATGAATTTTGAAACAAGATATATCATCAAAACACACAAATTCACCATCTTAAAGCACTAATACTTAAATTCTTTTGATTTTAAGCTCCATCAACATAAAACTTTAAGAACACAATGTACAACTTTTCTTTCTTTCTTTTTTCCTCAAATGGTCTATCTCTAACAACTTTGCCCATTCTTTTCATCAAGTATCACTTTTTTCTTTCACATAATTTCCAACCATAATTACATGAAATATCAATAAGTATATGCTCTACTAATCATTGGCCATGAAAAAAGGAAAACATATAAATATTTAAGGCTTATAACATAAGTAAAGCAAAGAAAAGACAAACAAACTCAAAAGGGCTCACTAAGGATAATAAGTTTTGGGTTGGCTTTTTGGCTCAAGTGGTTAAAATTCCTAGTGTCTTTATCATCTTTATGTACACATGTAATGTAAATGTAATTTCAACAAGATATGAAGCAAGTCCTAGAAATACATATCATTGAAAGAATGCACACATCAAATAATATACTACTGAAGGCTCAAAAGCTTACATTGGTACAACACTATTAAGTCAACATGATATATTTTCAAAGTGAATCTCTAAACTAATTAAACTTTTAAAACTTGTATGCACACTCGTTCATTTGATTTATAGTTTTCATCTATCTCAACTAATTCTCATACATAATACTCATATTCTCATAAATTAATGGGAGTTCAATAGATAAAACTTAATATTTAAGGTTTGAAAACATAGTTTTTTTTTTCAAATGTTTATGAGTTTTTCTAATAAAACACATATAAACAACAAAGAAAATCAAAATCCCCCCCCACACTTAAACACAACATTATTCTCAATATTGAAATAAAAGAAAGGAGTAAGAGAGAATGACAAACATAAAGTAAAATGTGGAAAATAAAAGATAATGAAAAAAAAAAAGCAAATATGAAATTTTTTTATATAAGTCGGGTTGGCTCCTAGTAAACACTTTTATTTTATATCATTGGCTCGACATATCACATGTTCATGCCTCATTGATTGGTTCAACTAACTCTATGGAAGTAGTGAATTCAATCGTCCAACCTTTATAGAAAGTTTTCAATTGATGCTCATTGATCTTGAGCACTTTGTTTGTTTCTACACTTGTAATCTCAACTGCACCATAAGAAAAAATATTAGAAACAACAAAGGGTCAAATCCGATGAGAGCATAACTTACCAGAAAAAAGTTTCAAATGTGAATGATAAAGAAGGATTTTGTCTCCAACGTGAAACTCATTTCTTGTAATCATTTAGTCATGAAGACTAATGGTCTTTTCTTTATAAATCCTTGCATTCTTGTAGGCATCATTCTGTATCTTTTTCAACTCTTGTAATTGCAACTTCCTTGTAACCCCCATGAACATCATAATCAAAGTTGCATTGCTTAATGACCCAAAAAGGTTTGTGTTCAAGCTCCATTAGTAGATGACATGCTTTCCTGTAAATAATCCTATAAGGTGACATTCCTATAAGTGATTTATAAGCAATCATATAAGCCCAAAGTGCATCACCAAGTCACAACTCTAATCTCACTGATTAGATTGCACTGTCTTTTCCAAAATAGACTTGGTTTCTTGATTTGAAATTTCAGCTTGGGATGAGTCATATTGTACTTGCATAGTAATGCCTCAATTGAACGATTGCAAATATGAGTGTCACAATCACTAATGATAGCTTCAAGGATTCCAAACCTGTCAAATATATGAGTCTTGGCAAGATCTAAAACAACCGTAACTATGTTAATTCATAAGGCTTTTGCCTCAATCCATTTGGATATATAATCAACAACAATAAGGATATAAAAATTATCAAAAGAAAATGGATCTATAAAATTAATACCTCAAACATTAAAAAATCCACTTACCAGAATATTAGTTAAAGGCATTTGATTCTTATAAGTGATATTACTTGTTCTATGATATTTTTCATATGATTTGCAAAAGTAATATGTATCTTTAAAAATAAAAGGCCAATAGAGACACTTTCAAGTACCTTGTAGGCTGTTCTTTTTGCTCCAAAATACCCACCACAAGAATGAGCTTGAAAAAAAAAGTGAGAATGGAATGAAATTCATCATATGGCACACATCTTCTAACTACTTCATCCGCACAAAATTTCCACAAATAAGGAGTGTTCGAAAAATAATATTTAGCATAAGCTCATAACTTATCTTTTTGGAATTTAGACAAACTCGAAAGGAATTCTTTGATGACTAAATAGTTCACCAAATCAGCATACCATGGTCTTGTAGAGGAATGTAACACATACAACTGCTTATTGAGGAATCTCTCTCTTACTATTTTGGTTTGTGTTTCCTTAGTTTGCAGTCGGCTCAAATGATCAGTTGTAAAAGAAAGATCCATTTAATCAATCTTGGTTTGGATTCCTTTTTCTTTAAAAGATACCTCAAAGCTGCATGGTCAGTAAAAACAATAAATTTTGTACCAATAAATAGGAACTTAATTTTTCTAGAGTAAACATCACTGCAAATAGTTCTTTTTCATATACAGGAAGCATAGGCGATAACATGCAAATTCTTCCCTATTCTTTTCCCAATTACAACCCTTACTGTGTAGTTACTCGCATTGCACATTATCTTGAAAGATTCATCCCAATTGAGTGGTTGCATGATGGGGACAGATGTGACACACCTTTAAGCTCATTATGAGCATCTTTACATGCTTGATCAAACATGAAATCCACTTTTTTAGCTAATAATTTACACAAAAGTGTTGTAATCTTCGAGAAATCTTTGATAAAACATCGATAGAAACCTACATGGCCAAGAAAAGAACGAACCTCCCTCACGCACAAGGGGTAAGACATTAATGAAATAACATCTATTTTATCTTTATCAACTTCTAAACCACGTGACGACACAACATACCCAAGAACTATTACTTGTTCTACTATAAAATAACAATTTTCATATTTCAAGATAAGATTAGTTTCACTGCATCTTTTCAAGACTAATGATAAATTTTCTAAACACTTATCAAAAGTATCACCATACACCGTGAAAACATCCATGAAACCTCAATTATTCTTTCAACATAGTTAGAAAAAAATATCCATCGTGCATCTTTGAAAAGTTGCAAATGCATTACACAATCCAAAGGGAATTCTCTTATATACATATATATCAAATCAACATATAAAAGTAGTATTTTCTTGATCTTCAAGATTAATAAAAATCTAATTATATCAGCTATATCTATTAAGAAAGCAATAAAAAAACTTACATGCTAGGCATTCAAGCATTTGATTCATGAATGGTAATAAGAAATGATCTTTGTGTGTAACAAGATTGAGCTTTCTATAATTAATTACATTCTCCAATCACTTGAGATGCAAGTAGGAATGAGTTCATCATCTTTGCTCTTTACCATCATGATTCCTGTCTTTTTGGGCACCACATGGATTGGCGCCACCCACTTACTATCCTTGATGGGGTAAATGAATCATGCATCTAATAGTTTTAAAATTTTAGCTTTTACTACCTCTATCATAGGTGGATTCAACCTTTTTTGCAATTCCCTTGTTGGTTTCGCAGTGTCCTCTAATGGTATGTGATGCATACACATTGAGGGACTAATGCCCTTGATGTCGGCTAAAGTCCAACCAATGATTGTTTTGTGATCACGTAACAATTTCACAAACTTTTTCTCTTGCGCACTTGTCAAATCTTTTGCTATGATAATGAGGAGTGTATTGTTGTCGCCATTGAATACATACTTCAAATTGTCGGGCAATTTGGTCCTTATTTTTATTTTATTTTATTTTGTTAAAGATATTTTTCTTTTCAATTTCACTTCAATCAAAAATTTATTTTTATTTTTTATGTCAATTTTCATCCTTATTCTTTTGATTTTTGATCCTTTTCCTAATTTGGTTTTCTTTTCAATTTAACCTTTCAATCAAATATAAGATTTATTTTGTATTTTAATTTTGATCTTTATTTTTTTAATTGTTATTTTTTATTTTGAATCCTTTCGTATAATTGAATTTATTTTTTTAATTTTATCTTACAATATTTGATTGGTTAAGAGTTAAGTTTCATAGTTTTTTAGATATGGTGTTTTGAGTCTAATAACACGGGTTACAAGTTTGAAAAATTAACACGAGTTGACAGTTATTGTTTAAAATAGGTTTTAAAATTTTTATATTTTTTTTATCGAGTTATTCCAATCTCATGATTTAATCTGCGAGTATGATGTGATATTCTGAATTAACTTGACCTTTATTATTAGGGTTACAGGTTTATCATGGTAATTTTGGTTGATAAATTGTATAAGCCTGGGACTTGATTGATAATGAATATACAAGTCTGTGACTAAATTGAGATTTCCCGGTAATATAACTTTACTCTCTCCCTCTCTCTGTTGTCACTCTTCCCAACCAACCCGAACCGTCCCTCCTCCCAGGCGGCCGCAGGGGGCAGCAACGGTTACCCCAGACACCGGAAAACAGCAGCAACTAGCAACAACAGCAGCCAACGGCACGACGGTGGTGCCAGCAACCTTCATCGTCTCCAATCTCCCTCGCAGGGCTCATACCAACCTACAATGGTATACCTTCTGTCATCCCTCTTCTTTGCTACCTTCATTTCTATTTTTTTGCTTTATTTCCCTCCTTTCCCTTCTTTATTATTGTTGTTGTTGTTGTTGTTGTTGTTGTTGGGAGTAGCTGTTTTGCCGGAGACCGCCTAGTTTGTGTATTTCCGGCGAAGGAGATATTGTCAATACCCCTAAACTGTAATTGTTGTGTGTGTGTGTATGTTGTCAGTTGATGGAAAGCCCAGATAAAAGCTCTTCTTCTTATCAATTACAAAGCCCTGGGTGGAGTTCTTCAACGCTGCCTCCATCAGTAACGCGGCTGTGGAGACCAGCTACTCAGCGAAACCTGAGAAACCAATGGTCAAAGTTGGCCTCTTACAGGTTACAATGGGTCTCTTCCTCTTCTACTGGAAGATCACATGCTACTTCTCTTGTTAACACTTATCTCTCGCTAAGGTATTGCCAGCTAATCTTCTTTGTCCTTTATAGTTCCTTTCTTTTGGTTCTATTGTGGTATTTTTTGTTGCGGTGATGCTTTTTTTTTTTAATTTTTTTTTCTGTGTATTGTTTTTGTGTGCATTTGATTTTTATTTAATTAATTATAGAGTGTCATATAATGGTCGAATTTGTATTCAGATACATACCTTCAATGGAGCTTGGTGTTTTAAGCGACATGCTTGATCTTCGAAAGAAAGCTAGTTCAAAGTTGCTTAAACAACAGGTCATTTTTCTCCTCTAGTTCTTTTTTGGTATTGAATTGAAACAAAATTCTTGTGCAAATATGTTAAGCATGAATTTGCCTTGACTCCTTGCTTATAGCCTTGTACTTGATCTTATCTCCTTTTCTTTTTTCCCCCTATAGGAGCTTTATAGGCGCAAACTCTTGTCATCTTACAGGGATTTGGTATGTACACTTTGGTATACTTAATTTTTTTTAGTAATTGTGAATGTGTCTTAGCATGTAACTAAAAAAAAAAAACAAAAAACATTTTATTGATAAGAAACTATTTTGCAGTAATATTGAGTTATGGTACGGAGCCAACCTTCTGCTTGATTTTTGTAGATCCCCAAATTGTGAGGAAGAATCATATAATGAAAAATATTTTATAGCATTATAAGACTTTTCCATATGTTCAGTAATGCATGTCCTTTGTACATAGGCCTGATCATACTTAGTATTATAGAGGAGGAATTTCTGATACCTTTAAAATGTTTCAAGTAAAATACTCAAGCTGCTAAAATTTTGTATTTAGTAGGATAAAGTAAGCTCTTGATATATTCTCTATTCTTTACTAAGCTAAGCTAAATACAGAACGAAGGCCTCTTTTAGCACTATGACCTAAAATTTGACAATAGGATTTTAGATTCCAACCGCAGTATGCATGTGTTCTTCAATGTCTTGGAGAATGATCCTTATTTCCACTCTTGATATTAAGAAAGGAAATAAGGATGACATCTGATTTAGTTGTCATCATAACAAGGATCAAACTACACAATTGAATGAGCATTGAAATCTTTTCTAAGACCCAACGTTGAGCATTTTTTGCTGAGAGTAAATATCTTAGATTAAAATCTCAAGAACTTTTCTAAATAATTTGGTTTGGTTGTATTTATTGTATTTGTTGTGAGATTTTCTGTAGGTTGCTGTTGTAACTTACATGGTCAACACTAGTAGATCTATGAGATGTTATGTCAAAGGGACAAGCAGCAGTCCACTTGTACAATTTTCATGTAGTTCTGAGGATAAAAATGATGCTGGTGATGGTGGCGGCATCCCAGTTTTTGCATTTTGGTCAATCTCTTCTTTTGGTATGTGAATATCCCCAAATCATCAAAACTTTGGCCATTGTTTGTCAAGTTTTGATGTGGCCATTCCTATTAATGGTATGGTGTTACCATTTTTGTTTAAAATCTTCAAAACTTTGCCCAGTGTTTGTCAAGTTTTGATGTGGCCATTCCTATTAATGATATGACATTACCATCTTTTTTAATTAACAACATATGACATTAACAATGTGTCATCTATTTTATATCTTTATTTTTTAGCCAAGTCTACTTTGTTTTTTTGAATTTTATTAAGTTCTAATTTCAATCATCAATGAGTAGAATGTAATCCAACAACAACAACAGTAACAACCATAAAGCCCAAACTAGTTAATATGGATCGTTCTCCGCCATTCAACTCCACCATGAACGAAATCCACTTCAGTATCGAGAGATTTTAGATCCTTTGATACCAGTCCCATCCACCATCTTAGCTCTCAGTCTTCCCTTTCCCACTGTTCAGCAGCTTGTAATATGCAGCTTAGGAATTTTTTGGGTGGATCCATGGCCATCCATTTTCTGGGATTTTTTATTTTGAAATATAAAACAACCCTTTTCATCCACTTGATTGATATTTTTTATAACATTTGTTAGAGTGTTGAAGAGAAAGAGAATAGGTCTAAAAAGTGGAAAACTGGATGAACAATTCCACATTAAATAGACTCCAAAATTTCAGATTTGAAGCATTGATGGGTGGCTAATTGATTAGTTGTCAATTATTATTTTTTGTCCCAACTTTTCTGTCCAGTTCTTTTCATTAGGTTGTATCTCGAAATGTCTTTTCATTTTAAATGTTAAAGAAATGTCTGTTAGTTTTTCACACCTTTGGTTAATGATTTTAATCTTTGAATGATTTCAGAGCAGTTAGCAGATGAGCTTGTTCTAATGTTTATATCTGAATTAAGTTTAAAGGTACATGTTGGTTGTTTTTCCCACGATGAAATCCCATGTGATTTGGTCTTTGGATTCAAGGATCTCTCTTTGTTTGGGATTCTTATTTGCAATTTTCTTGGGTATTCTTTGGCTTTGGCAGCGCGCGCTTGTTGTGGAGTTATTTACCATTAGTTGTGAAGCTCTGGAAGTTAATGAGTTTTGTTGGTTAAATGAGCTTTATCCTGGAGAATTTGATGATTTGAGAAAATGCAACTTGTTTTCCGAGGATACTTGTGGACCAGTCCCTCCAAGACTGATGGAAGGGAAATCTGATATGCCTCCCTTAAAATTTAATAGCCAACCAAACCATGAGAATTTGCAGGTATATGGCTGATTTATTTTCATAAAATGTTCTAATATGTGCATTGAAATGTTATACTTGCATTATCAAATAACCCGCACCAAGTACATTGAAACTCCTAAGGGTACACCACATATTATTTCATTCCTAACTGTTAGCCATGCAACAGATATTGTCCTGTTATATATTTCACTTATTTGCTAATATGATTCCATTTACGTGATTTATGCCAACTGCTCGAGTGCATTGCATTACAGGTTTATCTAACAACATGGCTTGAAGAGCTGAACATAGACACCCATAGGTAAGCTCAAGCTATTTAAATGTCCTTTTGTAATATAGGATTAACATCAAATATCACCCTTGATATTTATTGTAGCTGTAACTTTATTTATGAAAACTAAAGTAAAGAAAGTAGTAATTTATTTTGCCACTCTGAAAATCTTATCATTAGTTATTCAATGCATTTGTTTAATTGTTTATTCATGTTGATCTGAATTAGTTGTGTATTCTTTCTGTAGGGTCGATGAAATGTTTGCAATACTTGAGGAGGAAATGCATGTTCGTCTTTCATAGTCTCATTTCCTAGGAAAAGAACCATAATGAAATGGCATCATTTACCTATCCTCTGAACCGTCTGGACCAAAGTTTTGAGTCTCTTAAGAAGGCAACTGTTGCAACCACACAAGGATTTGCAAAATACATGAAGCTGAACTTTAGCTAAGGTAACAGGCTACAGGAGCAGGAAAATAGTTACTTACCTAAGGAGACATCAACTGCCCCATTAATCCTGTTTTTGCCACGTTATTAGGAACTTCCCAACAAGGCGCATCTGCAGTGATCTCATGAGGTGGTTGTGCTACAAGAAGAATGCTAAAGTTAAGTGCTTTGAGAGGGCCATAGATGGCAAGGACAACCTTGATGTGGTGAATATATCGGTACCAAATTTATGGTTTTTAAGAAAGATTGTTGAGTATATTTATTTATTCTAGAAGGCTGCCGCCTGCCGCCTGCCGCCATGTTCATTATAGTTTTCTTTTATATGTGTGCTCAGTGGCTAAGCTGTCTGTTATAGCAAAGTTGTGTTGATCTTTTGGCTAAATATAAGATTAGGTCCGATCTGAAGCAAGCCTGAGTAATATAATTTCAAGTTTGGTTAGTGAAATTTATTCTGTATGCTGCAGCAAGCATTGTTGCACTCTCATTTTGTGGACGGGAGTGTTTGATTTTTTGTTTCAACATGATTTTCAAAATCAAGCATTGTTGCCCTCTCATTTTGTGGACCTATGCGGGACTGTTTGATTTTGTGGCTCAACATGATTTTCAAAATGCCTTGAAAAAACATTAAATTGAAAAAACATTAAATTGATATTTTTAGATGTTTTTAAATAATTTTAATAAAAAATATTATATTAATATATTTTTAATTGAAAAATACTTTTAAAAAACATTTTTATATTACCACACA
>Ga0307515_10006528_pt1 | contig 23325 bp, 32 predicted proteins | sample 17_EM_MG_FD_194513 | JGI IMG/M metagenome (GOLD analysis project Ga0307515, IMG submission 194513) | Populus trichocarpa ectomycorrhiza microbial communities from riparian zone in the Pacific Northwest, United States - 17_EM | ecosystem: Host-associated > Plants > Roots > Unclassified | place... | reverse complement strand
GCATTCTTTGGATGCACCGGACGTCATTGGACAAAACCATCAGCGCGTTGACGCTCAACTTCCTCGGAACAATCCTCCCACTTTCTGGTCTCGACTCTTCAACCGCCTCCGCAGTCTTTGTGGACTGTTTCAATATCTTCACCAGTTATTTTGCTACGGGTGACGGTCGTGTGGCAATAGTCGCCCGCGGTTCGGAATAGCTTGCGGGAATGTCTGCCGTGTGTTTCCTCCGCGCCTTTTATTGCTTGTTGAGCGCAGAACCAACATCCACGGTCATCAGAGATGTGCGCCAGCGGTACAAGAGGGTATTTCCACTCCGCTTCGACTTGCAGGGTTCTCCGCGTTCCATTATCACAAGTGGGATCCGCAATCTGCTATTGCGGGATGGATGGGGTATTGGCTGGAGGTGGTATAACCCATCAAATGATGAGTTGGTACCATTCTCACGCGCTCTTGCCCAAGCAGCCCAGTTCGAGTACCGCAGGGGAGGGGGTGAGCCTCGGGTACCCGATTGGTTGCTTGGCTTCGCACTCCGTTTTCTGTCCCAGGATCCACTTCCCCCCACCTCGGTTGTTCTTGATTGCTTGACAATCGTTGCCACCGACTTGGGTTGTAATGTTTCTGATAACAACGTGGCATTAGGTGAAAGGTATGCGCATGCCCCTCAACGACTACTATCTCTCAGCTAACCCTACACCAGTGCACGGCTTGAACAACTTTTCGCTTTGATAATTCAGGAATACGAAACCATCGTAAACATGGTTGGATCTAAACGTAGGGCCACAGTTGCATTCCTACCATATGCAGCCCGACGGGAAAACGACGGCAAAGGTAAGCCACCGAACGTATTCTTCCATACCGCCAGGTTCTCTTGCTGATTTCACACCGGGTTTTCAAAATGGGCATTCAACTTATGGAAACAGCACTTCCTATTTTGCTGAAATACGCAACTTTGGATACATTCAACTATCGGTACTGGACCATGCATGATGATGCAAGCGACATGGGCACCATGATGCAACTCTGGATGACGGCGGCCTCTGCGCTCCTATATACAAACGATATTGGTCAGAGTGTTGTTGAAACGCTTCTACTGATGGCGCACCAAAGTGACCTGCGACCGTATATACCTGTTCTTGCTTGGGACTGGCTGAAGAAGCGGCCTGTTTTCAATTCCCATTTCACGGGGCTCGAGCGGGGAACTGACAAGGATGTGGTCCAAATGGTCCGAAACCTTGGGGATGTCGGGCTGATCACATCATTCTTGTTTGTTGTCTGGTCGAAATGCAGTTGGATAGTCAACTCGGAGTTCCAGGTGATGCTCCGTTTGGTCAGGGAGGAGCTCTATGGGATTGGGGCGGCAGGATACCGAGCGGACCTGATCCAGCGGCTGGATGATATCCTGCCACAGTTGGAACCGGGGTCCGACGGAAAGCAGCAGTACGAAGAATTCAGGACGGCGCTGCTGGAGGTGGATGAAGAAGCGATGAAGACCCTTGTCGGTATGTCGTGGAGTCGTCGCCCATTTTTCTCTACTAACATGTGTGCGTGCATGTGCAGTGTGCCACTCTACCTTCATGTGTGCGCTTCCTCTTCCGTGCCCGTAGTTGTGTGCAGACTACTTGGTACCCCTTCCTCCAAATTGTCTGTGAATTCTTTATAGTTTCTATTCTATCCTTATACCCCGATTGTTCGGAACTCCTGCACTGCGAGTAGGGTTCAGTGTAACAAGTTAACCTCACCCAATCCATGCTTTCTCTTTGGCCACAAGCTCATGAGAAACAGGCGTCGGATCTTCCAATTGCGCGGAACAACAGCGTATCCTGCTAACTGAACCACGGCACTGACTGAGGTCAATAAGGGATGAGGGATGTGATAAGTATAAAAGAGATGTTCACGTCCTTCCTTTCCCCTTCCCACGAGTCTGCTCCCTCTCCGCGTTCGCAACGATCCTATCAATCTCTCCCCTAATCTCCTTCAAATTCTCCCTCAAAATCTGCGCATCCTCCAGCTTCCTTTTGGCTGTGGCCTCTTGCACAAAAGTCTCCAACAACGCCTCTTGCTCCAACAACGGTTGTAACGCGTGGGCTAGCTCCGAATCTGGGTCAATCGTCGTTTCGTTGAGCGCCTGTGTGGGGGTCGAGGGTGTCGAGGAACCCGAGTTTGTTTTACGCGCTGATTTGGGAAGGGACTATGCGCTCGATTAGTTCGTGCGATGGTTGCGATGGACGACGGAGGGTACTCGAACCTGGAGCGGGAACATATTCTTCTGCAAGAATAAATTCGCCCTTGCGAGGATCGCCGTCTGTACGCGGTCCTGAGAACTGCCCCTCGCACAAGGTAAATTCCGAATCTGCTTCGCGGCGGCGTCGTAATGTGTGAACGCTTCCACGAGACGTTTGCGAGCTGCAGAGGCTTCGGGCGTGGGCCGTTCGTCATTACTGCACCAAAGGAAATTAGGATCAGTCGAAAGAGAGCGGGGAATGGTGAGAAACATGCTTTAAACTGAGTAAAAGTTCCTGGAATTGAGGTAAAGAGTCCTCGATCTCCTTTTCTATGCTGATAAGTAGCTGCATTGGGCGTATATCAGGACCACAGCCCGCCCGGCAGAGAGGACTCGCGTACATTATACAATTTGGCAAACATAGGGGTGGAATGAGCCTCTTGAACATAGTGTCGCCGTCTAGAATGGTTTGAGATTTCCCTTTCGTTGGCGGTCGGAACTGAGGAATTGAACGCACAACAGCACCGGCCTACACTCCCTGCATATCCTCACGCCGCTCAGGAACTTCTCTTCATCTCCTGGGGGTGGAACCCCCTTACCTGGCCCCATCGTGCTCGTCGTTCGTCTTCTCACTCCGTAGTCGATCCCTTCGCCAACCTCTTCAATCACACCCGTCTTGGTGTTTGCGACGAAGAGGAGAGAACACGTTGCAGGTCGTTGGGGGTGTCGTACGGGGAGAGAACATATGATGCGGCCACACAGTCGACAATGGTGTTTCCTGTTTGTTATAGGATGGAAGGATGCCCTTGAACACCCTCAGCGACGTAGCTCGCGATCAAAGGTCAACCGACTCACAAACAAAGCGGGCATTGCGATACGGCGGAGTCCTCTTCCCATGGCGTGATCTTCTGCTCAGCAGCTGTACGCACAATTCCATTAACTTGAGATAATCCGCCACCGGAAAAAGCACTTCACCTCTGATATCGTTCTTCCCGTTCTGAGCCTGGGAGTTTATCACATCCTTCCACAACTCACTCGCACTCTTACCCCTCAATTCCGAAAAACCCAAATCAAACAAGGACGATCTTCGCTGTCGCACTGGTGGAGGCTGTAGGGTTTTAGGCTTTTCCGAAGGCTCGGAGAAATGAAGGTTGATCAGCTTCTCAAGTCGCCGTTCTAATCGTGTCTGCTCAATCTTCCCAGTACTCCTCTTGGACTTTCGTGCTTCTGCGAATTCATCCGTCCGTGGTCGATAAATGCCCTTCGGTTGAAAACCTGGTCTATAGAATCTGGCTGACGTGCCTGATATGGGAGTGGTCGTGCGAGGTGTCGATAATACGGGGGTAGTTGTCGTTGTTGCTGTGGTGGAACCTGAAATGCTGCGTGATGACACTGGAGGTGGGATGTCAACAGACGAAGTCAATACAGGTTTGAGCGGTGGTGGAGGGGGTGTAGGGGACGGAGAACGCGTTGGTTTTACCGGAGGTGGGAGCATGTCTGAGACAGGGATCTCGGAAACGAGCCCTGCATTGCCGAGCATTAATGGCGATAGCGCCGAGGGAGGCGATGACGGTTCCATCAGGATACTATTGCGTAGAGGTGAATTTGCGCGCAACGGGGAGGCACTTCGTAGCGGCGACGAAGCTGAGAGGAGAGCATTCGAAGGCGTAGAGGATGCCCGAGTATGGGATGAGCGAAGTGGGGATGTCGGAAGGGTTGACCGAGTTTCGCGCAGTGGCATCCGCCTGAACGTTGACGTCTTCCGGGTATGTGGGGGTGATTTCTGCGTTGGCTCGGGAGGTTTGGAGGATGGGCCCGACTGCGGGAATTGCTCCGAGTTGCGCGGGCCCGGGTGGCGGGATCCATTAGGTAGAGGAGTAGGAAACGTCTTGGGGCTTATTGGCTTGGATTTCTGGGTTGTATTCTGCATGCCATTGGTCACGGGAGGTGGATCTTCAGAAGATGTGGCAGAGGGAGGAGAATCGGATGAGGGACTTGAAGTGAACCCGACTATCAACGTCGGCCTCTGTTTACCGTTGATGTTTACCCCGTTCAACAATGGTGTGTCCTTTGAAGATGTGGTAGATGGCGACGACGTGTGTTCATTGGAACCGAGACTGCCGACGCTTGACGGGCGGGATGGCGGACTGACGATGGGCGCAGGGGTGGCCGACAAATTCCTAGAGTGTCGTTTCGACTTTTCGCAATCAGCCCAACTTCATCTGGGTCCAACATTGAGTAACAGACCTTGTACGCCTGGTATGGCACCGGCTGTGGTTGGGTCGTATCCATCGCCGCCGTCGTTGTTTTGGGAGAGCGCCGTTGGCGTCGACGCCTGGCCAAGTTTGGACCGAGACCTCATCCACATCGCCACCACCTGAACCCAAACGATGTCCACGTCTGGCATCGGCCCGTCTGCTGAGCTCACTGGTGTGTCTGTGGAGTTCGTATCGCGCACAGATGACCGGACCCGTTGATGAGTTCCCCAGCTGCGTTCTCGAGGGCCGTTGATTCGAAATCGACCGCGAGGTTCATCAAGGTTATCATCTCAAACGAGTCTCTCGTCCCTGCCACCACAATACCCCCATCGGGCACCTTCCAGCAGGATCTGGACAAGTTGGTTGATGTTCTTGAGGATAATGTCCCCGCATACATCCTCGCCCGGACAGATAAGCCTGGCTCAGACTGGCTCGCCATCTTTTATGTCCCCGACACATCCAAAGTCCGAGACAAGGTAAACTCAGAATCTTATCGAATTGGACAATCTTATCAATACAAGACCTCCAGATGCTCTACGCATCTACCCGAACCTCTGTCACGAAATCCCTCGGCTCGACCCATTTCACAGATAGCATCGTTGCAACGTCCAAGAATGATGTAACTGGCGAGGCGTATGCTCGACATCTACGACACCTGGCGGCTCCCAAACCCATGAGCCAAAGAGAGAAGGACCTTGCTGCGATGGCCGAGGCAGAGAAGGAGGCCGTAGATGCTTATCAGGGTAGCAACGCGAGGAAGAATCATTTGAGCGGCGCAGTTATCGGCTTTACTTGGTCACCAGACGTTGAAGAGGCCTTCAAGCAGTTGGCGGTGGATGAATCTTCCAAGCTATTGGTTGTCGTGAGTACCATGTCGCGTCCTAAGAGACGTTTCATTCGAACCTCTGGACAGGCCGTTGAAACTCCGGGTGAAACGCTAAAACTTGTCTCGTTCGAGGAAGCCACAGCTGATCAGGTGGGGTCAAAGCTCCCGCCTTCAGAACCAGGTGAGTGCACTGTGGACCGACCCACTTCACGAACCAAGCTCATATTCGCGTCAAAGCGTTTGCTTTCTTCGGTTGGCCTCATAACTTTAGCGGGTCTGTTCCGCGGGAGATTGGTGTGTCTCATCGTGACCGTTGCCTCCGATCAGCGTTAACAATCGGTCCTCAGTGTTCATATACTCCTGCCCATCAACGTCTCCTGTGAAGAACCGAATGCTCTATTCTTCAGGTTCAGGGGCAGTTTACAGGACTGCGAGTAGTTTCCTGTCCTCCGTCGACGGGGCGAGTCCCTTGGCCACTCGCAAGGTCGAGACGTCTGATCCTAAAGAAATAAACAAAACCTTCCTCACCAACGAACTTGGTTCTTCTTCCACGTCGTCGTCGTCATCATCGATTCCCCCACGGGCCGGCCTCGGAGGTACTGATAACGGGGGTGGTGTGAGTGCTGAATCGCAACGGTCGGTCAGGGAGCTAACACAACAATTCTCGCGTCCGAGAGCACCCGCACGGAAGCGACCTTAGCAGCAAAGGAGCTTTTTTGTAACTTAGTATTCCAAAAGAGGGTCGTCGCTTACACTGCTATCTTAGCGAAATCCCGTGATCTTTTTGTTTGTTACTTCTACCGGACCACGATGATGATCCGTGGAATATTCGGCAAGCATGTATTGAACGTCGCCCTTGATGCATGATGCATGAAACTTGAACTATACCTTTCACCACTCCGCGAAGGATGCTTTTCAAGTCGATATCCAGACACCCGTCCACCGTCGCGTACCGTACCCACATTGCAAGGGTGAACCAAGTCCAGTTGCAGGTAGTCTGGTCGACGCAGACATTCAGGCTTTTGAACGTCGCGGCGGGTGCCCCGGTTCCCCGCAAACGCAAAATTTGGGAGTCGGTGGATGAAGCTATCAAGGATGTCAAATCCGGAGACACGCTGCTTAGCGGAGGTTCGTGGGTTTGAACCTTTTATGTGCTCGCGGGTGTTGAACATTCCTCGTCTAGGGTTCGGACTCTGCGGAACTCCAGACACTCTCATCGGGGCCCTTGCGAAGAGGAAAGACGTCGGAAACCTCACTGCCGTCTCGAACAATGCCGGAGCTGGAGAACATGGGTTGGGTACGTTCGATCTGGCCGGAACCATCCCATTCTCGGTCGACTGAACGCTCCGTTCCGCGTTCTTCCCCAGGCAAGCTCTTACATGCTGGGTCTATTTCCAAGATGATTGCTTCTTACATCGGGGGGAACAAATACTTCGAGTCTCTCTACCTGAAGGGTGAGATCGGGCTAGAGCTTGTGCCTCAAGGAACCCTCGTCGAGCGCATCCGCGCCCACGCAGCTGGGATCCCAGCATTCTTCACACCTACCGGGGCTTCTACCGCTGTAGAGGAGGGTTCTATTCCGATTAAATACAACGAGGGTGGGATGAGTAACGGGGTCAAGACCCCTGGGCACAAGAAGGAGGCTAGGGAGTTTGGTGGCAGACGATACGTGCTGGAACCCGCTATCGCGGGTGATGTCGCGTTTATCAGGGCCTGGAAAGTGGACGAGGTTGGAAATTGCGTGTTTAGGTACGTACAACCCCCTTGATTACCCCGTCTCGTTGCTGACTCGACACCTGGGTGCCAGGTACACCGCGAACAACTTCAACGCTCCAATGGCCAAAAATGCCAAGTTAACTATTGTCGAGGTACGTCCTTGTTTCCCTGGATCGATGAATTTCGGTTGAATGTATGCGCTCTAAAGGCGGAGGAAATCGTCCCAGTCGGGTCTCTTTCTCCCAATTCGATACACCTTCCGGGAATTTACGTCGACCGAATCGTGAAAGCGACCGCACCTAAACAGATCGAATCTCATATGCTCGCTTCTCCACCCGGCACCGGCACCGAGAAGAGTGTCACCCTTGATCAACGACGTCGTATTGCCCGAAGAGCCGCAAAGGAGATCAAGGATGGCTTCTACGTGAACTTGGGTATCGGAATGCCTACTCTCGTTCCAGAGTACTTACCTCGAAACGTCCGTGTGTGGTTGCAGAGCGAGAACGGAATTTTGGGAATGGGACCGTACCCGACGGAGAAGCAGCTCGATGCGGATATTACCAACGCGGGGAAAGAGACAGTTACTCTCCTTCCAGGTGCCACTGTATTCGATTCGAACGATTCTTTCGCTATGATCCGTGGCGGTCACATCGACGTGGCTATCCTCGGCGCGATGGAGGTCTCCCAGGCGGGTGATATCGCAAACTTCATGATCCCAGGAAAGATGGTCAAAGGTTGGTCTGGAGTTCTAGGCGACACGTAACGGATTGTTCGTTAACCTATACCTTCGGACAGGTATTGGAGGTGCCATGGACCTCGTATCAAACCCAGATAAGACGAAAGTAATCGTCGTGATGGACCATTGTGCAAAGGACGGTTCCCCCAAGATCCTGAAGAAGTGCTCGCTCCCGCTGACCGGTGCGAACACGGTTTCGCAGATCATCACTGAACTCGCGGTGTTCAATGTGGATAGGAAGGCGGGTGAGCTGGAGTTGATCGAGTTGGGGGAGGGTGTTACTCTTGAGGAGGTTAAGACGAAGACGGGGTGCGAATTCAAGGTTAGCGAGAACCTTGGAAAGATGTAAGCGTACGACATAGAAGCGTTTCTCGCCCTGTCTATCGGCTAACTAGTCGGGGACTTGGAATGTGTGCTATGATACGTGCAAAGAATGCCGCTCGTGTGTTTCAATCTGCCCCAGCTAAAGCTGTCAACCGGACATGAAGAGTCCGCCCTCCCACCCCCACCTACACTGCACAACATAACCTTTCCCTTTCTGATAAGGGTCATGTCGACAGGTTGCGGCTTTGTCCTCATCCCGATCGTGGATCGTCAGTTCCTCCCTCACGGATTGCAGTACAACCCCTTTCCGTGTTGCATTGATCTCTTTAACCGATACCATCGTGGACGTACTTTTTCCTATGTCCTGGAGTTTTCCGTCTAAAGGGACGGAGATGCCCAGTATATGCAGATGAAGCCCTCGTTCACAAAAACTCCAACCCACTCCACAGCTGCTGCTGTGAGGGGGAGTTGCTTTTCCTTGAAGGGCTCCCCCGGTGCGCTTACGTGTCACTTTACCTTTTTTCCCACGAAAAAACGGTTCACGGTCATGTCCTTCACAGTGCGTCATCGGTCGAAAGTGAACCTTACACCTCGCGAAGTTTGCGGTAGGAGGGGGGTTTCCAGGAAGCGACTTGAAGATCGGACAGCCTTAGCTGAAGCTGATCGAATTCAGCTTCGACTTCCTCGGCCGTGACATCCTCGAGGCCACCCATCCCATTCCGATGCTCTTCCTCGGCTCCCTCGTTCCCAAATGACAGAGGTGGTATTCCAATTGCCAACCTTACGGATGGTTACTGGGTGAAAACCGCAATAATCATTGAGTTTTGGTGCTCTTCGCAGCAGCTCGATGAGACATACCGGACTGGGTTTAGTATTTCCTCTTACGAAGAGCGGCTGGCTTCAAACGCGCGGGAAATGAACCAGCTACAAGCTCATCAAACTTAGCTTAGGAAGGAGATTGTCCGCTCGTCGACGACCGGATAGGGCCTGGCTCCAAGTGCAGTCGTAATTGCGGCTCGAACATCCCATACCTCAAACGAAGGACCGAGACTATCGGTAACTGCGTGGTTCTCTTTTTTGTTTGTGCAACGATCTGTCTCACTCGAGTTGGGACCCTTTCAAGGTCTGTGAGCTCGACGTTTCCAAAGGATGTTGTGCGCCTTTACAACTTTCTCGGAGCAGATATCAGCCCACACTCCCGTAGAGTGGCCTCTCGCTCCTTGGACGTAAAGTCATTCGCGGGAGGTGGAGCGTTCTTGACGCGAACTTCCCCAAAGCGGCCAGACATCTGACGTGGATTTGCTAGAAAGGATACATTTTCCGCTTACTGTGTCAGGAGCTTGCTATCGTGGGCACTGAGAGTAGCTGTTTTCAATCGTTTCCTCGGTCATCTTGGAACGCTCCGAGACTCTTTTGTCATCACGCGTACGTACGCTTGTCGCATTCGGTTGATTGAGTATCCCAAGTGAGAGAATTGGGATTCTACGAGAAGCCTCCTAGCCTGGTTCCGACGAACGGACGAAACTTCCTTTTTACAGTCGTTGTTCCCTCTTGGTTCATCCTTCCCTATGATCGATCGGCGGCGAAGAGTAAGCTATAGGCGCCTAAGCGCCTAAGCAATCGCCGAGCGCTGAGCCCAAGTCGAGAAGCGGCACTATGAAAGCGTGAACATACTTCCCTTTCGTAGATCTCTCGTTCACTCTGGTCTGTACTATACCTGATCAAGTTTAGTCAGACCGTTGCTGGTGCCACCACTACCCAACCGCTTGAGTCAAATCCCATTCAGTGTTGGTACTAACGCCGGTCGGCTGGGGTTGCGCTGCCCGAGATGGAGGATTTTGCTGATGTTACCAATTTCATTTAACCCACAAGGGGAGTGTGATTTGCGCTCGGGGGAGGCCGGTTTATTACCAATCCAATAAGTGGGAGACAGCTGTGTTCGAGTTCCAATGATCCGAACCTTCTCGCGCGCCAGAAACTGGCTCTACAACAAGAATCCATCGGACGTTGGTACCGTTTCAGTTGAGGGCATGTCCATTTTTACAGGTACAATTTAAAAGGGTGTGAAACCATTCGGGGTGCCTCATCGAGCTGTTGGGAAAAGGCCTGCCTTGGGGCCAATAAAGCTGCCAATGTGTTCACGTTCAAACCGCGCCGTCTCGAAATCCCGCGATGGGTTTATAAACCCAGCGGAGACGAGATGGAGGGGCTGTCTATCACCCCGGCCACCATGCTCCTACAGCCTATTTCCTTGCTCATCCTACACCTGCTGGTCCTTCGCGTCTCCTCCGCACCGACCAACTGTACATCGCTGACTTCTCTCACCCTCCCCGACGTTACAATCACGGATGCTTATCAACTCGATGCTGGGACAACCTTCTCTACATCCGTGGATCCTACGTGTTTCCAACCAACCTACAGCAATTCGGTTGCCATCTGTCGGGTCCTTGGCGAGGTGACCACCTCGCCCACGTCCTCCGTGAAGTTCGAGATGTGGCTACCAGACACCTGGTACCGCCGAGTCCTTACTGTCGGGAATGGTGGTCTTGCGGGTTGTAAGCTTTTTTCTTCTTGCATTTGCCGCTCATGTGGCTGGTCTAAATTTCGGTTGATCACATACTTGTTCTTCCATTCTCAGGCATCGAATACTCGAACCTCGACCATGGTGCCGCTCTCAACTTCGCTACGATCGCCACGAATGGTGGGCACGATGGAACCTTCGACCCCAGCCCCTTTCTCATGCCCGCTCGCGTTGAACCACTCACCGATTTTTCTCATCGCGCGGTGCATGTGGCTACGGTTCTGGGAAAACAGATCGCCTCGATCTACTACGGCGCTTCGCACCGTCATTCGTACTACAACGGGTGTTCTACGGGAGGGAGACAAGGAATTTCCGTCGCCTCTCGGTATCCCAACGACTTTGACGGTGTCCTTGTTGGGGCTCCTGCTGTCGATTTCAATCACCTCGTTGGCGCTGCCGGGCTCTGGGCCACTTACGTAGCTACCAATACATCCCGCGCAATTCCCCCACCTCTCTGGACGATCATTACGACAGAGATTCTCGACCAATGCGACGGACTCGATGGCAGGATGGATGGGATTATTGCGGACCCAAGCCTTTGCTCGTGGAACCCGGATACCCTCTTGTGCGGACCTGAGGACGACGGGACCACTTGTTTGACCCTGGATCAGATTGATGGGTTAAAGAAAATTTATCACCCAATTCTCGGAACCAATGGAGACGTCATCTTTCCCGCGTATGACGCCGGAGCTGAGGGCGACGTCCCTCAGCCACCCCTGCCATTCATTGGAGACGGTGTCATTCCCATGCCCACGGTGGTAAGGCGTCCCTTATCTTGTCAATTAAATTTGATCGTCACTGACCCCCGGCCGTTGTATTCAATTGCAGATTTGGTACAACTACGCGATATACGGGGATCCTATGCGGCCGTTTGATGGATTTTCGGTTTCCGATATAGAATACGCGGATACTGTTGACCCCGTCGGAATTTCTACTTGGTCCAACACTGCCAACGGGTTGGGTGAATTTAAGGACAAGGGCGGCAAGATCCTCTCATACCATGGCACCCGTGATCCGGTCCGTTACTCTATCAAGTTCCTGGTACCTTGAAATACACTGACGTTTTTTTTCCTGATCACAGGTGATACCATCTGGCCTTTCAAAGAGGTTCCATGGCCTGTTATCGGAAAAGGTCCCAGCCTCAGGTAGGTCAATGGACCGTCATGTTTCCACAAACACAAAATATTCCACTCTGAACACCGGCTGACGTCGCAATTTGACAGAATTGTATGATTCCACGGACGATTATTACCGTCTCTTCACGGTCCCCGGAATGGGGCACTGTCTGGGAGGACCTGGTGCTTGGAGGATCGGACAAGGCATACTGGCCGGCACCTTTACGAACACGCTCAACCAGACCGACCATAACGTCCTGTTGAGTTTGGTTGATTGGGTTGAACGTAGGCGCGCGCCTAGTGTTATCATTGGCACGGACGTCCAGGGCCAAGAGAGGAAACATTGTTTGTGGCCAGCTTCGAAGAGCGCTTGGGATGGAACCAAGTGGGAGTGCGTTGCAGCATGACATTTCTATGCTCAACGAAAAATTCCTATCAGAAGGTCCCTTTTTTGTTGGACACTCTTTCCTTGGCCCTCTCGTACACCGATTTCTACTTTGCGCTTTTATATACCCTTAACCTAATAGCAACAGTGACAGTAATACCCATTTGCACTTGTTTACTTTGAGTGGTCCGTGTACCGGTTCGACCTGTGTAAAATCGACCTTGTTGCTGTAAGCACGCGATGAAGCCTCTGGCGCTAACCTACAGACATTCATCCAGTGACAAATAATCGGCGTGATGAGTCTGGCTGGACGACGAAGTGTTCGATATACTAGTATGCCATAACGACAACCCCGTCATCTGCCACCCAGAGGAGTAAACTTCACCCACTCATCGACGGCTGGGTAGGAGCCTGAGTTTGTGGCTGTAGTCTGACGATATGATATGCAAAACGGCCATCGATCTCTAGTATGTCACTGAAGGTTGAGCGGTCATCGTTATTCTCGCTTCGGGCCTCTCAAGGTGATAGCTCCCCCTCCCCGTAGTACCACTCCTGACGGCTGGAATATTTCAGGTCCTCGTTGTTGGTTATTTTCAGTTACGCCGAGGTGGGGTGAAGGTAGGCTGAAAATCCAACCCCAAGAAGTCCAGGACGACCCACTCTCGAATTTCATAGTCAACCGCGGATATGACGATCCCGCGTCTGGCGATCTCCGAATTGATGACCTCCCGCCAGAGGTTCGAGTTGATAAAAAGCCTATATAGGGTGAAGGAGGGTGGCTTGCCCGTGGGTGTCGTTCATGGGATGTGAACAGATTTTGTTTGTTGCCTCGGGGAACTCGACCCAAATGGAACGACTTCAAGGGACCTTCGTCCCCGGATTACTGCCTCACCCCCGATCGAACAGTACAAGAGGTGGGAGGAATCTTGCAAGTTGTAAGGAGCTGACCGGGCGGGACGCCGAGGTCTTCGCCAAAGTAGAGACGGCGAAGAGAGTGTGGCCCCTACCACCGTAAGTATTTCCCCCCAAGTTGCAGTAGCTCAAGCCTCCCGCAAGTTTACATCGCGACGCCATCATGGAGGACATGGAATTGTTTCGCGTTCGTCTACTTTATCGAATGAGCGGCATGTATACACCACTGTATTCGATATTCGTCGTCCGACCCCGGCATGGTATTTTCCATGGAACTGCGTGGTAACTTACCCCTGAGCGCGAGGACGATTGATGAATCGATGAAGATAAGCCTTGGTAAGTGGTACCCTTGTATCTTCGAGCGTAGTGACCTCCTCCAGCGCTTTGACCTAACCAACTCCAAAAGGGGTACCTTCGAAATTGGTTCCGTGGTCCATTTTTTAGAAACCTCAAGACATGCCGCTGGGGGTTTTTTACCACCGCGACAACAGGCTGGCCCTCCGAGAACTGCCTTCCAAAGACTTTGGAAAGAGACCTCACTCGAGGAGGTGTTGGATTTTGACACCTTCCCGACTCCCTAGGCCTGCAAGGGACATACTACATCGGGATTCACTGCTCACCGTTGGATCAGGGAGCCACGAAATATAAATCTTGTCACCGCGGAGGCTAGGTCTCATCCTCGCCTGCATTCTCGTGTGGAAGGAGAAGTGCGTTGAGAGGGTTTAGATATGGTCTCTGATTGGCCCCCGTGGCGGGTAGAATTGATTGCGGTGACGCCCAGACGCTGCGGTGTCCAAAACGCGACCTCGGACCCGCGGTCGCAGTCGCAAGATTCAGAGCGAGCCACTGTGTTTCTCCGGCGATCATTGGGCGGTATCGTCCGCGTCCCCCTGCAGCTGTCCTGGAGAGATTGGCGGGTCCTCGTTAACGCATCATCCCGAGGATGGCCAAAAAAGGACAATCAGGCGAGGTCCGGAAGGTGCACGAGGCGGGTTTATCGCGAGTGAGGCGATTTTTGCAATCTCTTTGTCGTCTGCCTTCGAAAGCCACGTTTGCTGGTTCCGGCCGTAGTCAATGTTCGCGTAGTAACTGTATGGGATTCTTTGCCGGGTGGTGGGCAACTTTGGTGAGGATAGGGGGTAGTTGATGACATAATGTATAGGTCGAAGGCTGTATCCCGACCCTTGTGCCTCCCATCGGGTTGTCCCAGGCGCTCTCGACGCTGTGGCCATTCTCGTCTGACATCAACGTGGACACCAGGTGTTCTGGTCTGCTTCGACTCCCCCGTCGTCGTCTGACCGGTCAGACCACCAAACAATGTCTCCCACCAGGTCTTCGCCACGATCAACCCGACAGCAGCCAGCAAGCCCCGCCCCTGGAGTTTCCCTCTCGTCAGACCACATTGCAGAGGCGCAACAAAAGTCCACAGACAATGGTGCCACCTTGGACCTTTCCTACAAGAGCATAAGTCAGATCAACGAGGAGGTTGCGCAGGAACTTGTCGCGCTTGGGCGGTCCAACTCGAAGGAGGTTGTTTCTACCCCCGTGTCTAGGTGTGTTACATTCAGCTCGAATTGTGTGTTCCTAGCTTCAATTTCGTGTAGGTTGGCACTGGGATTTAACCGCTTGACTGCTCTGCCTACGACATTCTCACTTCTAACACACATTCGGTACCTCAACTTGAAAGGAAATGCCTTCACTTCTATCCCCAACCCCGTACGCATCGTGCTCGCCTACCTACTCCGAGCCTTATAGTTTTACCATTTCAACAGATAACAGCGATGCCGGTCCTCGAAGTCCTCGATCTGAGTCGTAATAGGATCAGGTCCTTTCCTGAACAACCGGGTTCTCTTTCAAACTTGAGGGTCAGTTGGTCCCAAGGATCGCTGTTTTGCATCCTTATAGTCCCTCGCAGGTTTTTTCCTTGTCCAAGAACAAGCTCACTGTTCTCCCTGCATATATCGCTCAGTTTCAGAGTTTGCGGATCTTCAAAGCAGATCAGAACCCGTTTGAGCACCCTCCGATGTCGGTGATGGATCCAAAGGGTGATCTGAAGGACCAGAAATTTATGGAATCGTGGATCGAATCCGTGAAGCAATGGCTCAAGGCAGACTCAAAGTTTACGCGTCGATCGAGTGTGGATTCCACAGCGAGTGAACAAAAGTTGGCTTCCAGGTAACGCCACCCTTCACCTAATTAATCAGTAAAAATTGACGCGCCTCCTCGAAACTAGATCCCCCATTGTTCAATCATCGGTCTCTTTTTTAACCGCGGATGATGGGCTTATTTCTTTCGACTCGGCCACTCATTCGAGAACAACCTCCGTAGATTCCGACACTTCAACGTATAGTGCCATCGAGGCGTCGTTGCGAATGTCCTTCCTCCCAACTGCCGGCCTAGCGACGAAGAGCCCCAAGGCGGAACGCCCGCCGCGGCTGAATCTCAGTCCCGTTCCATCCTTCATACCCACCGTCACACATTCCGATTCCCCCACATCTCCCGCTCATTACTTACCAACTCCCGACAACTCTGTATCTTCTGAAGAAGACACGGTAAAGATGTTTGGAACTACTCAACCACAACACATGCGCAATGCTTCGTACGCGGCCGGTTCTAAACCTTCCCGGCCCTCGTTGACGACGAAGAAGAGCTTGCCTGATATGCGCACGGCGGTGCCGCGGTCAGCCACAGTTGTCCCGGCATTACCGCGCTCGGTTGAACTACCCTCTCGTGTGACTATGATGGAATCATCCAGTGACCTGCCCTCACGTTCTCCCTCCCGTCAAGATTCTGGATTCTCTGAAGTTCGCTCCGAGTCGGTGAGGACATCAACAGACACGGTCATTCAGTCTTCAGCAATCGCCGACCGGCCACCGTCTGTTACATCAATTGATGAAGAACGGAATTCATACTTCCGGCGGCTGTCCACCTTGCCATCGTCGACGATTTGCAAGTCGATACCACGGTCACTGCTTACCCTCATGGATGCTGCCCGCGGAATACTGTTCGCCGTATCACAGGTTTACCAAACCCTCCAGCATTACACGGTTTACGCGATCGACGAACGTCTCTCTGCAGTTTTGCTGAAAGTGTTGGATCCTGCCAGCAATTACATGCTATCGCTTATCAACGCTCTCGACCGTTTCGATGCGGCAAGCAGAAGATCAGTTCCTTCCCCCACTGTGTGCCGAGCAGTCGTGGAGAGTTGTAGGGACACGGTATCGGTTTTTGGAAAGGCTATGGGAGTCATAACACTCCAACTAAAGGTGCTCGCTACAAGGGATGACATCCGGTACACTCGACAGCTGCTGCTGGAGCTCTATGGTGCGACGGCCGAAATCTCAAACTCGTGGCAAAGCATCTTACCATACATGGAGGAGATCGAGCCCTTGCTGAAGGAGCGCCCACCACCTTCCTCCTCTAAGCTACCGCAACATCAGGCGACGTCCACATCCAGGCCCCAAGTCAGCCTACACATCCCACTCTCTTCTCCCGCCTCCCGCCACCCATCCTCGTTCGTCCCTCCACGATCGATACTGCGTTCCTATTCCGCGCAATCCCCAGGGGTGGAAAGTGAAAGGACGAGAATGATGCGAAGGCACGCTGGTTCGTTCAGTTCCAAAGATGTGGAAATTGGGAAGATGTTACCATCGTACGTGGACCCCCTACCCGTAACCCCTCGCCTACCATCTCGAAACACTTCGAACCTATCAATCAGCTCCGGTATATCGGGGTACAGGAGGTCGTGGGGCGAACACTCACGGCAGAGCTCGCGGTCATCCTTGGTGGCCTCATCATCGTCATCCACAGCCTCCTCCCCTTCCGTTCCATCAAGACACCCAATGCATGACCCTCCCTCGAGTTCAAGTACGCTTTTGGATAATGACGCCATTGATGCAATGAAGGTAGCAGTGGACATTGCGCCCTCCGTTTGGGAATCTATGGAGACGCTCGTTGGAGATGTCGTCTCGGCGAAGTTCAATATACCTGAGGCGCTGGTCAATGCGAAGGCTCTGACCAACAGGTTGAATGACAATATCAGGGCGGTGCGAGAATTGGATCCGACTGCGGATAGGAGGGCGCTTCGCGATGACGCTACGGCGTTCGCCAAGGTGAGACTATCTCCGTGTTTCAATGTGGACTTACAACTTTTTGCTAATTTGGCTTGCGTGCTTCTTCTGTGTATCAGACGGTGATTTCATTATGCAACGTGTTCAAGAATCATGGAACTGAGAGACCGTTACCGACGGACCTACGAACAAACATGATCCTTCTCATGAACGCGACCGAGGAGAGCGTCATGCTGCTCCACGTTTCATCATTCTCACCGTCGACAAATAGACCGTATTCGCCGCTGGTCAGCGTGGGCAGCGGTTTCGGACCTTCGACCCCCGGAATCGGCCCTTCTCCTTCGCCGTCTTTGGCAACAGGAAGGTCTGGAGAAGACATGAGAGATTTCAGAATTGGCTCGGGGATCACGACTACTAGGAACGCCTTACAATCGAACAACGCGAGGCTAGGACTGTACAATTCGAGTGCGGCGATGTCAAGAACGCAAGTACCGTACCAAGGGTTCAAAATTCCTCCCTTCGCGAGGTTCGATAGTAAGGGTCGGTATGGTGGACTCATGAGCGGTGATGAATCATGACGCAGAGATTGGGTACGGTGACTTGACGAGCGAGCTGGTGCGATGGTGGGTGATATACAGGATTGTACAACTTTCCTTTTTCCCCCGCTTTTTGTCGTTTGGCATATACTTGCACATACTGACGCATGTGACGGACATATGATTTCAATTCAGTTCATCCACGATACACATAGCATGGGTTATTCACACAATCTCAATCATATCTTTACACACGTTGTGCTATACCGTGTGAGCTGAGGCGTGTAGCCTGGCTGCAGACATGCTGATATGTTCGAACCCGTCTCGGAGATGTTCGAAAGAGATGCTTTCTTTTGTCATCTCCCCCTGCAGGTTTTGGTTCCTGGGTAGTCGGTCGGAGTTTGCCTGAGTTATTTCCGTCGAAACTGTGGATGATGGCATGCAGTCCGATTCCCACGGCGACTCTTTACACTCGAACCTCCTCCCCTGCGGGGGAATGATAATAACTACTCTGTCCCCTATTTCTAAGCGGTTCCCCCCCCTAGCACTTTGATCATATAACGTGGTCAGCAAGCGTGGCCTTCCTCCACCAACCAGGCCCCCCAGCTCCCCCGCCATGAACAACAATTTTGATCTCTCTACACCCTCCGTCAGCTCCACTGCCACCCTTGTTGCCCCTTACCTTCTTCCGGAGTATGAGAGAATTTCTTACTACAATGGCATTTGTGACGACGGCGACCACCCGGAACTCCTATACCGTTCGGATTACGCCAAAACTTCCTACCCCATGCCCACTGGCACATACTTCCACTTGCCTGTCAAGTTGATTCATGGAGTCTTCAACACCCCGCTCAACCTTGTTTGGGACACTGTTGGTCCGGAGATTCGCGACCTCATCAAAGCTCACAAGATTGAGTGGTCAGCTATCGACCCTTGTCGCTTTGTTACCCACGCGGACGACGAGGAGACTCTCGACCCCGTCGTCATCTGGGTGGCCGTGGATTTCGATTCAACTTCCCCCCAAAAGGCCCACGAGGTGTCCCTAGAGATCCTTGCGCTTCTCAGGGAGAATGGAGTTGAGGAGGCTGAGGTAGAGTGGCGGGAAGCATCTTTGTCGAGGCTAGCAAGTCCACCCCTTATGCCTCTTGGTGAGGTCACCGACACTACCGCCCATTTCCGCCGTCACTTCACTGCTGCTCTCAACATGCCTCTTGTGACCAAGGAGAGGCAGGAGGAAGATTCCCAGGGTAGTCTCACTCTCTACTTCTACGACGGTGACACCAAAACGGTCTTGGGTGTCAGTAACTGCCATGTACTCCTCAAGGACCCTGAGTGCACATACGAGTTCAAGGGGTCCGGCGCACCTAAGCAGTGGGTTCGCGTTAACGGAATGCGTAGCTTCCAGAAGGACCTCGAAGACATCACGGCCAATATTGCTACCCGCAGGATCATCGCCGACTTCCACGCCAGGTCTATCACCAGGTTTGGGGACAAACTGAAGGAGAAGGAGGACACGGCAGACAGGAAAGCGCTTGTCAAGGTTCAAAGTATGTTGGCCGAAGAGCAAGACGCTATTGCCGAGCTCAATGCCTTTCACAGTGTTCTCACGAAGGACTGGAGTGACATTGAGAATCGCAGCATTGGCCATCTCCGCTACGTTAAAGCCGTCTCCGTCGATGTTGCAGGCGGGACACGCTATACCGAAGATTGGGGTGCGTTCGAGCTCATTGAGCGGAAGGTCAAGGACGTGTTCGAGGGCAACGTCGTGGATTTGGGTGCGTTTTCAACTCATATTTCTCATATTTCCCTCGTCTGATAAAAAAAACTTTATTCAGACCCTGCCTTTTCTCCCGATCAAGTAACCGCGAAGATATATACTCAGATCGACCTTCCTTCCTATTCCAAATATCCTGGTGACCGACGGCACTCTATCGACACTGTCGCCAAGAAAGAGGACCTGGCCCAGGCTACTACCCTCGATGACGACGCCAACCCCTCGTATGTCGTCGCTAAAGACGGTTCCAATACTGGCCTCACCTTTGGACGCTTTGCGGGCCTGGTATCGTTCACTCGCAACGACGCCGGCGTCGACTCTGTGGAACTCGGCATCTACAACTGGGGCGAGGGTTCTGGAGTGTTCTCTGATAAAGGGGACTCAGGCGCTAATATTTGGGACGGCCGCGGTCGCTTCTTTGGTCAACTCCATTCCGGGATCAATAAAGGCGGCTTGTCCAGCAACCACGTTACCTATGCTACCCCTGGCTGGTGGCTCATACAACGCATCAAGCTCCAGTTCCCGCGCGCCAACTTCTTCATCAAGACGTGGCCAGTCACTGCCGCATAAAGGTAAGAACGACATCGTCGATGTCTACCGTCTTTATCCAACCTTCACTCCTAGCCAAGTCATCGCAAAGATCAACGAGTGGGGATTGGATGATGTTCTCACAAACATTCATGAGTATTCCGGAGAAATCCCCCACCCTTCCGGAACGCTGGAGCCCGTTTTCTCCAGCTCCTGGCACCCCAAATCAAATCATTCACATCCGCCCATAATGAGACCCCTCACGTTGCAAAGCGTGATACGAATTCTGTTTTGAAGTAGTACTGTTGTAAATAAAATGGAAATGTTTGATTGGGGTCTGTTGATCACATTCTATTCGCGACACAGGCTCTTAATTATCACATAAGGGAACGGAAGTTCGGGAGAGAGATTGGAGTGGGTGGTCCACACGAGTCGTCTTCACGGGCCGGGGATCTCCAAGTGCACACAGGACATCCAGTGCGTGCTCTACCTTCGATCAGTGTCTAAGAAAACTCCTGTTGACAAAGAACGCCGTCGTGCCAAAGAACGGAGAAGGGAATTCCGGGCCGTATCTACGGGTTTTCATCGTCGGGGTCAGGCGCTATCGAGGATAATTCGTTCTTCACGCACACCTTCTTCGCGGACTCATACCTTCAAACCGCGTCTGGCCCTGTCCTTGTTCAATGTTCGAGATCGCCTTCATAACCTTTTTCGTCCTTGCTCGTTATTAGAAAAGTCTCGCTTGCTGGAGTTTGTCGAACCATTTCCGTCAGACTCTCCATCTCCGGAATTTTCTACCCACATACCATTCCAAAGCTCCCCGCCGAAAGCACAAGGTTTGTGACTCGAAATACTGCAGACCAACCTTTAATCCTCATCTGTTCACGTATACACATCTCGTGATCCCTGCGGCAAAGAGGTTTCCGACTAACCTGTGACTACGGTTGACCAAATACCCCCTGCGGCCGCTCCGCGACTTGTCGACACGCCACGGTGCGGTACTGCTGCTGGATCTCTGGGTCGGATCGCATCTCCCTTCAAGTTAGTAGAATTGAGGAAGGAGTATGGTGTGTATTAGGCCCGCCCCATGCCACTCGTCTCAAATAATCGGCCGGCTTCCTATGGATGATCCCTCACGGATAGGACGCTCTTGTGGTCTCTACAGTGCCCATCAGACGTGTTGGATCCGACTAGAATCAGATTCAGCGGGAACTCCCCCCCTAACGTAGTGGATCGAACGCGAAAGCGGCATACGACCGTGTCGAAGGTGTAAGGTTCCCTTATAATCGAACTACAAAGAAGCTCTGGGTACGTCGTGCTATTCGAGAAGAGTGAATTGATGAGGACAGACATACTTAAGCAGGTGGAAATGGGGGTCGCGTGAAGAGTTTTGGTCGTCGAGCCACCCCGCACTGGCCCTCTAATTCGGCGATCGGAAACACCGGTCCAGAACCCATGACCCGACCCGCCTTTTTGGCAGTGTTCGGGCGCAATTGTGTGCCCCTTCCCGCCTCCCGAAGGGATTGAGGACCATGGGGGCTGAAGCGGAAATCCTCTGGATGACCAGATATCCCGGATCATTGGGAGATTTGTCGACCTCCACCCGGTGTCTTTTAGTTGACAGGCGACGGTTTGTACTAGTGTTCCCGAAAATCGGAGGGCACGACACGTCGCGGGTGCATGGCCCCCTCCGCGATAATTCTTGGGAATTCGTCATCCACTGCGGATTCATTTCCACCCTCATGCCTCCCTTTGTTTGAGAGCTTGCGAGTGACGTATCTCGAATAGAATCTGACCTTTTGGACACGCGCCAGCGATACGGGTCTGACTCCTTTGGACTCCTTTCTATTACACCATGCTTCTTGCATGGCCATGAGCCGGCGCTGCTATGTAACCATCGCAACTGATCGACCGTTCATCTCCACGGCTCATGGTCAAAGAATCTCGTTTGAACAAAGCCATATCTCGGGCGTCAATTACCGCCCCCCCCCCAGAAAACACGAGGGTGGTTGCGCCGATTGGTCAATGGAGAACCGTCCGGTCGGCCTTGCGCGTGCACGCCACAGTCTGGAATCTTGATGGATAACGGGTGGCTCAAATTACAACCAAAAAATAGAGCCACTCCCCGGCCACCTTGGATGACCGAGACGTATTTAAGCCACGGACAACTGGATGGTTTTTTTCCTCACCAACCCAACGCCATTTATCCTACGCTTACAGCAGCTCCGCTCTTCACTCTCCTCATCACGCTTTATCGAATCCCAATGGCTTACTACAACAACACCGATGATGCTAACTTCAACGCCACCCCCTCTACCTACGACGAGTTCGACGAATATCCGTTCCTGGGCCCAATGCCAGTCACCGAAAGGGCAAACTATGGAGCCCCCGACGTCCTTGCCAACAACTGGAACATGAGCAGACAGCCGGGCTACATGGTCGGCGCGTCGACCAGCCTCAGGTCTGAGGCAAACTTCGGTAAGCATGACTGTAGCCTCCTCAGTGATTGATCCTTTACCTATGCTCCCCTAGATCCCATGCCCCCCGCTACCCCATATGTAGCGCAGACAAATGACTATGGTCAACTGTCGTATCCGGACCACTATTGGCCCGTGGCTGACAGCTATGCCGAGTCCTACCGTTCTGGCATTGTAAGCCGGGACAATTCCTTCGCCACCACGGGGGCGTCGGAAGCTTCCATGGTGGACCCCACCCCCAGTAGTAGTAAGCACTTTTTCTCCCGTAACTATTTGAGGAATCGAACGCTCACCGATCGCGAACAGTCCCGTTCGACTACTGGGGAGCAAACGAGAGCGGGCAATCCATGAGCACGTTCTACGCGGTAAGTGCTCAAACTTGATCACACCCACACAAGCTTGTTGACTCTGCTCCATAGGACGTGCAAACCACAAATCAACCCAGCACTGGTTCAACCAGGGCTGGGCTGATGCCAGCACGGCGTTTCCAGCCGTATGGGACGCCTCGTGCTCGCTCAAACGAGCACAGAAACGCGGAGGCAGGGTCATCAACCCTGGCACCTCCGCTGGTCCCGTACGTGGCCCTGCCAACCGCAACCCCCCCCGGAGGGTCATCCGAGACAACGGCTCACGCCGTAAACAACCCACCAATTACAGAGGAAGGTACCGCCCCAGTAAGTAAATTTTACTGTTCTCATATTCCTCATGTAACTGAGTGATTGTTTGGCGTCAGACGACCAGGCGACCCAGGGGCACAGGAGAACCACGCGAGTGGCGGATCCAAAATTCGCGAGACATTCGTAGGTTGTGTGCCTGGGCTCAAGAGTGGAAGTACCTTCCAAAACTTCCGAGCCACGAAAAGG
>Ga0307515_10006527_pt1 | contig 23330 bp, 24 predicted proteins | sample 17_EM_MG_FD_194513 | JGI IMG/M metagenome (GOLD analysis project Ga0307515, IMG submission 194513) | Populus trichocarpa ectomycorrhiza microbial communities from riparian zone in the Pacific Northwest, United States - 17_EM | ecosystem: Host-associated > Plants > Roots > Unclassified | place... | reverse complement strand
GCTGGCGGTCTTTCGCAACGCACTGCGGCTTGCGCCCGATCCGGCACTCGCCCTGCTGGCGGGGCGCCGCATGCACGTGACGGCCTACGGCATGTACGGCTATGCGCTGATGAGCAGCCCGACGCATTCGGCGAGCGTCGATTTCGCGGTCAAGCACCACCGCGTGATGGGGCCGGTCGCCGACATGGCCTTCTCGCTCGAAGACAACGCGGTCGTCTACGCCTACCAGCCGCTGCTCGTGCCTGACGCGGCCGACCCGCTCTACCGCTTCGTCACCGAGTTCCAGTTCGCGAGCCACCTGACCTTGACGACCGACCTGTATGGCGCCTCGTTCGGCTTCTCGCAGGTGCGGCTCGCGTACGCGGCGCCGGCACACGCCGCCGCGTACCGCAAGGTGTTCAAGTGCCCGGTGCTGTTCAGGCAGCCGGTCGACGAGCTGCGTTTCGACGCCGCCTGGCTCGATGAGCCGATGCCCTATGCCGACCCGATCACGAACGCGATGGCAAGCGAGATGTGCGAGAAGAGTCTGGCCGAAGTGAACCAGGAACAGGGCATCGCGACGAGCATCCGCCGCATTCTGGTCGAGCAGCCGGGGCGCTTTCCGAGCATCGAGGCGATGGCCGAAGAACTCGCGCTGAACCCGCGCACGCTGCGGCGCAAGCTCGATGCCGAAGCGACCTCTTACCGCGCCATCCTGGCCGAGGTGCGCATGCGTCTGGCGATCGGCTACCTGCGCGAGACCCGCATGACGAACGAAGAGATCGCGAGCCGCCTGGGCTACAGCGACGCGGCGAATTTCCGGCACGCGTTCGCGCGATGGACGGACAAGAGCCCCTCGGATTTCCGAATCAACTGAGCTGGCTAGAACTTACCCTGAGTTGTCCGAAACGAACCCGGACCCGGCCTGAGCGCACCTTCCGCTGCGCCTCGGGTATTCGATAGCCTCGCGCCACACGAATTCTGCGGAAACTCTAACGATGGCATCTCGTTCGGACACGGTCGGCCCGCCTTCCAAGGCGCTCTGGGCGCGTGAGGCATTGGCCTGGCCCGAGTTCGGCGCCTTCGTCGCGACGGTGCAGTGGTGGGGTCTCGCGCCGCGTGGCGATGGGCACCCGGTGCTGGTGCTGCCGGGGCTGGTCCAGAGCGATCTGTCGACGCGGCCGCTGCGCAGCTTCTTGCGCACCCGCGGCTATGCGGTCAGCGGCTGGGGGCTGGGGCGCAACACCGGCCGTGCGGGGGTGGTCGACGAATCGCTGCTGCGCAAGTTGCGCGAACTGCATGAGCAACATGGCCGCAAAGTCAGCCTGATCGGCTGGAGCATGGGCGGCCTGTTCGCACGCGATCTGGCGCGGCGCGCACCCGAGGCCGTGCGGCAGGTCATCACGCTGGGCAGCCCGTTCACCGGGCCGGCAAAGGCCTCGAACGCGTGGCGGCTGTACGAAGCGCTGAGCGGCGATCGCGCCGGCGACCCCGAACTCGCCGCGCGTTTCGGCGGGCAGCTCGCGGTGCCGACGAGCGCGATCTACAGCCGCCGCGATGGCATCGTCGCGTGGCAGTGCTGCGTCAACCAACCCGGCGCGCGGACCGAGAACATTGCAGTCACATCGACGCACTTGGGGCTCGGCCATCACCCGGCCGTGCTCTGCGCCGTCGCCGACCGGCTCGCGCAGCGTGAAGACGCGTGGCGACCGTTCCGGCCCGGGCTGGCGGTGCGCTGGATGTTCCCCGCGGCGCACTGAACCCACACACAACAACACCGGAGACAAATCATGAGCCTCGCCAGACTTCAAGACCTCAGCGGCCGCGTCGCCCTCGTCACCGGCGGCTCGCGCGGCCTCGGGCTGCAGATGGCCGAAGCGCTCGGCGAACTCGGCGCCAAGGTCGCGATCACCGCGCGCAAGGCCGACGAACTCGCCGAAGCCAAGGCGCATCTCGCCGGCATGGGCATCGAGGCGTTCACGGTCGTCTGCGACATGAGCGATCTGTCGAGCATCCCTTTGATGATCGACAAGGTCGTCAACGCGTTCGGTGACATCGACATCCTCGTCAACAACGCGGGCACGAGCTGGGGCGCGCCGACCACCGAGCACACGCTCGACGCGTGGAACAAGGTGATGACGCTGAACGTGACGGCCATCTTCGTCGCGAGCCAGGAGGTCGGCAAACGCTGCATGGTGCCGCGGCGCAAGGGCAAGGTCATCAACATCGCATCGGTGCAGGGCCTGTCGGGCGGCTATCCCGAGGGCACGCCGACGATCGCGTACAACGCGAGCAAGGGCGCGGTCGTCAACATGACGCGCATGCTGGCAAACGAGTGGGCGGCCTACGACATCAACGTCAACGCGATCGCGCCGGGCTACTTCGAGACCAAGATGACGAAGTACATCATGGAGAACCAGCACGACCAGACCGCCAACATGGCGCCGCTGAAGCGCACCGGCGGGCCGGAAGACCTGAAAGGCGTGACCGCGCTGCTCGCATCCGACGCGTGCTCGTTCATCACCGGCCAGACCATCGCCGTCGACGGTGGCCTGACCGCGGTGTTCTGAGGCCATGGCCGAGCCCAAATCGCTGGATCCGTTCGTGCTCGTGCGCGAGATCGTGTCGCGGCTCGAAAAGGGCATCAACCAGGTCGCGAACCCGTTGATGAAGTCGGATGGTTTCTCGAAGCGCGCGAACCAGTTGACGAGCGCGGCGATGGTCGCGAAGAAGCTCGCGCAAGATCTCACGCAGCGATACTTCGAGGCACTCAACGTGCCAAGCCGCAGCGACGTCGTGGCCCTCGGCGACCGGCTGCAGGCGCTCGAAGACCGCATGATGAACATGCAGGCGACGCTCGATCGCATGTCGGGTGGCGCGGCGAGCAGGCCCGCACTGTCGGCGCCTGCGCGCACGCGCAAGCCGCCGGCGCCGGTGATCGATGTGGTCGCCGCGCCCGTTACGAAACGCGCGTCATCACGCTCCCCCGCGCGCACCCGCAAACCCAGGCCATGAGCACCGCAGCACCCAAGTCCGCGGAATCGGAATCGATGGCCGCGCGCATCCGCGGCGAGGTCGATCGCGCGCTGCAGCGCGGCATCAAGGGGCTGGAGTACATGTCGTCGGGTGGCCCGGCGCTCGGCGTGACGCCGCGCGACCTGATCCACCAGCGCGGCACGCTCGCGCTGTATCACTACCGGCCGATGACGGACGAGATCTACCGCGTGCCGCTGCTGCTGGTGATGGCCGTGACGAACCGTGGCTACATCCTCGACCTGGCACCCGGCCAGAGCCTCGTCGAATACCTGCTGAAGGCGGGCTACGACGTGTTCGTGATCGACTGGAACGCGCCGCGCCCGAACGAGAAACACCTGCGGCTCGAAGACTACACGCAGGATTTCATCCCCGACAGCATCGATCGCGTGCAGCAGGCCTCGGGCGTGGAAGACGTGACCCTCGTCGGCTACTGCATGGGCGGCGTGCTCTCGACGATCTACACCGCGCTGAACCCGAAGGGCCCGGTGAAGAACCTCGCGGTCTTCACGACGCCGATCGACTTCAGCCAGATGAAGCTGTTCGCGAAGTGGAGCGACCAGCGCTACTTCGATGTCGACAAGCTGGTCGACACGGTCGGCAATGCGCCGCCCGAGATGATCTATCGATCGTTCGACATGCTGCGCCCGACCGACAAGCTCGCCGGCCGCGTACAGCTGCTCGACAACCTGTGGAACGACGAGTTCGTCAAGGGCTACCGCATGTTCGATCGCTGGGCCAGCGACATCCTGCCGCTGCCGGGCGAGTTCTTCCGCCAGACGACGAAGGAATTCATGTGGGCGAACAAGCTCGCGAAGAACGAGCTCGTGCTCGGCGGCAAGAAGGTGGATCTGGGCAAGATCAAGGTGCCGCTGTTCCACGCAGTCGCCGAGCATGACCACATCGTGCCCTACGACGCGGCCAAGCCGCTGGCGGCGATGGTCGGCTCGAAAGACAAGGAAGAAGTTGTGCTGAAGGGAGGCCACGTCAGCGTCGTGGCCGGGGCAAACGCGGTCAAGCGGCTCTGGCCGCGGCTGGACGCATGGTTGGGGAAGCGATCGACATGACAACGACGACAGACACGGCAAGGTCTTACCCGCGCGCAGTGGCGTGCGAGGGCGGCGAGGTGACGTTCAGGCTGATGACCCCGGACGACGGCAGCGCTGTGCTCGCGTTCGCGCAGAAGCTGTCGGCCCACGACCTGCTCTTCTTGCGCCGCGACATCAGCCAGCCGAAAGTCGTCAGCGCGTGGATGGAGGCGACTCACGCCGATCGCATCGTCACGGTCCTCGCCACGCGCGCCGGCGCGGTGCTCGGCTGCGCGACCATCGTGCGCGACGAGCTCTCGTGGTCGAGGCATGTGGGCGAGCTGCGCGTGATTCTCGAACCTGCCTCGCGCGGGCTCGGCCTCGGCGGCAAGCTGACGCAAGAGGCCTTTGCGCTCGCAATCGGGCTCGGCGTCGAGAAGCTGATGGCACAGATGACGGTCGACCAGCGCGGCGCGATCGGCGTGTTCGAGGGCCTGGGCTTTCGCGCCGAGGCGCTGCTGCATGACCACGTGAAGGACCGTGACGGCAACACCCACGACATCGTGATCCTCAGCCACGATGTCGCGAAGTTCCAGTCGCAGATGGCGGCCTACGGCGTGACGGAGGCGATGGAGTGAGCGCGCCCAACATCATCCAGAGCGCGACCAGCGCCTACGCCTACCCGCTGCTGATCAAGCAGCTGCTGCACGCGCCGATGGCGCATGCGCGCGAGCAGCAGATCGTCTACCGCGATCTGCGCCGCCACAGCTACACCGAGTTTCGTGTGCGCATCGCGCGGCTCGCGAACGCGTTGAAGGCACTCGGCATCGCGCACGGCGACACGGTCGCGGTGATGGACTGGGACAGCCACCGCTACCTCGAAGCCTACTTCGCCGTGCCGATGATGGGCGCGACGCTGATGACCGTGAACGTGCGCCTGTCGAACGAGCAGATCGCCTACACGCTGAACCATTCGGCCGCGAAGCTGGTGCTGGTCAACGCCGAGTTCGCACCCACGCTCGATGCGATCCGCGACGAGCTGAGCAGCGCGAAGACTTTCGTGCTGCTCAGCGATGAGGCCGTCTCCGAAGCAAACTACGCTGGCGAATACGAAAGCCTGCTCGCGAGGGCTTCGGCCGAGTTCGACTTCCCCGACTTCGACGAGAACACCCGCGCGACCGTGTTCTACACGACGGGCACGACCGGCAACCCCAAGGGCGTGTCGTTCAGCCACCGCCAACTGGTGCTGCACACGCTCGCGTGCATGAGCTTCATGGCGTCGAGCGCGCCGGGCCAGTCGTTTCGCCGCGACGATGTGTACATGCCGATCACGCCGATGTTCCACGTGCACGCCTGGGGCCTGCCGTATGTCGCGACCGCGATGGGCGTGAAGCAGGTCTACCCCGGCCGCTACGAACCGAAGACCTTGCTGAAGCTGAAGCAGGCGGAGGGCGTGACCTACTCGCACTGCGTGCCGACGATCCTGCAGATGCTGCTCGCGGTACCGGCAGCCGACGCAGGTGATCTTCGCGGCTGGAAGATGGTGATCGGCGGCGCCGCGCTGCCGAAGGCGCTGTGCAAGGCGGCGCTGGAGCGCGGCATCGACGTGTGGGCCGGCTACGGCATGTCGGAGAGCGGGCCGCTGCTGACGAATGCGCAGCTCAAGCCCGGCGCCGCGCCCGCCTCGCTCGACGACGAAGTCACGCTGCGCTGCAAGTCGGGCCTGCCGGCGCCGCTGGTCGAGATGCGCATCGTCGACGGCGACATGAAGCCGCTGCCGCACGACGGCGTCGCGACCGGCGAGATCGTCGTGCGCGCACCCTGGCTGGCGCAGGCCTACCACGACAACCCGGCTGCGTCGCAGGCGCTGTGGGAAGGCGGCTACCTGCACACGCAGGACATCGGCAGCATCGACGCGAGCGGCTACCTGCAGATCACCGACCGGCTGAAGGACGTGATCAAGAGCGGCGGCGAATGGGTCTCGTCGATCGCGATCGAAGACCTGCTGGGGCAACACGCGGCGATCGCCGAGGCCGCGGTTTTCGGCGTCAAGGACGACAAGTGGGGCGAGCGCCCGATCGCGCTCGTGGTCGCGAAGCCGGGGCGCGCGGCGGAGGCGAACGAGGCGGCGCTGAAGGCGCACCTGCAGCAGTTCGTCGCGAGCGGCGTGATCTCGAAGTTCGCTATCCCCGCGACGATTCATTGCGTCGAGGCGATCGCGAAGACCAGCGTCGGCAAGATCAACAAAAAGCTGCTGCGCGAGCAGTATCCCGCTTGAGCCACGCATGAGGCGCCCATGAAGATCGACGAACTGCTGAAGCAATCGAGCACGCCGCTCGGTTCGGGCGCCGCGTTCCCGCGCGGCCCTTACCGGTTTCACAACCGCGAATACCTGAACATCACCTACCGCACCGACCTCGAAGCGTTGCGCAGAATAGTGCCCGAGCCGCTCGAGATCGACGACCCGCTGGTGCGCTTCGAGGTGATGCGCATGCCCGACACCACGGGCCTGGGCAACTACACGGAATGCGGCCAGGCGATCGTCGTGCGGCTGGGCCAGGAGCGCGGCGAGTACCTGCACGCGATGTACGTCGACAGCCACCCCGCGATCGCGAGCGGCCGCGAGATCAGCGCCTACCCGAAGAAGCTCGGCGCGCCCAAGCTCTACACCGACTCCGACACGCTGATCGGCACGCTCGATTACGGCAGCCTGCGCATCGCCAACGCGACGATGGGCTACAAACACCAGCCGATGACCGCCGAGGCCGCGAAAGAAGAGATCTGCGTGCCGACCTTCATGCTGAAGCTTCTGCCTGGCTACGACCGCAAGCCGCGCATCTGCGAGCTGGTGCGCATGCAGATCACGAACGTCGAGGTCAAGGGCTCGTGGCGCGGGCCGGCGCGGCTGCAACTTTTCGAGCACGTGCTCGCACCGATGGCCGACCTGCCGGTGCGCGAGATCGTCGCGGCCAGCCACATCCTCGCCGACCTGTCGCTCGCTTCGCCGGTGGTGGTGCACGACTACCTCGCACGCTGATCTCTTCAACGGACACGAGCCATGGACATCCTGCAACGCTTCCAGAACGTCACCGTCGTCGGCGCCGGCGTGATCGGCGCCTCGTGGGTCGCGCTGTTTCTCGCGAACGGGCTGAAGGTGACGGTGCAAGACCCGCGTGCGGGTGTCGACGCCGAGGTGCGTGGCTATGTCGACCGCGCAGCCGAGGCGCTGCGCGCGCTCGGCCTGAGCGCCGACGCCATCGCGAGCGGGCACGAACGGCTGAGCTTCGAGCCGGACCTCGAACGCGCCGTCGCACACGCCGACCTCGTGCAGGAGAACGGCCCCGAGCGCATCGACTTCAAGCGCGACTTGTGGAAGCGCATCGCCGCGGCGGCGCCGAAGCACGCGCTGCTGCTGTCGTCGAGCTCGGCCTTGCCTGCCAGCGCGCAGGCAAACGAGATGAATGAGGGCAATGGAGGCGCCGAGCGCATGCTGATCGGCCACCCGTTCAACCCGCCGCACATCATCCCGCTGGTCGAGGTGGTCCCTGGCGCGAAGACCTCGCCCGAGGCGGTGAAGGACGCGGTCGCGTTCTACACCGCGCTCGGCAAGACGCCGCAGGTGGTGCACAAGGAAATCGGTGGCTTCGTTGCGAACCGCCTTCAGGCTGCCATCTTCCGCGAGTGCGTCTCGCTGGTCGCGCAAGGCGTGGTCACGGTCGACGAGCTCGACAACATCGTCACGCACTCGGTCGGCCTGCGCTGGGCGGTCGGTGGGCCATTCGCGTCGTTCCACCTCGGTGGCGGCGACGACGGCATGCGCGGCTTCGTGCGGCAGTTCGGGCCGGGACTCGAGGCGCGCTGGCGCTCGATGGAAGGCACGGTCGCGTTCGACGAGGCCACGTCGAAGCTGCTGTTCGAGCAGAGCGACGCGGCCTTCGGCGGCCACACGCGCGCGGCGCTCGAAGGCGAGCGCGACGCGCGGCAGATTGCGATCCTGCAGGTACTCGCCGCGCTGGGCGCGAAGCAATGAGCAACTCGCCTGCGACGCAAGCGGTGTTGAGCGCGCTCGCGAACCGGCTGACCCACAGCGACAACTTCGACCCGCTCGATCACCTGACACGCGTGCTCGCCGGCATCGGTATGTCACCGACCGACAGCGGTGGCGCGATCGAATTCATCGGCCGCGATCCCGTTATCCCGAGCGTGTTCCGCATCGCCTCCGCAGCCGGCATCGGTCTGGCCGCCAAGTCGATCGCGATGGCCTCGCTCTGGCGCGCGCGCGGCGGCCCGGGCCAGGCCATCGAAGTCGACCTGCGCAAGGCACCGCACCGCCTGTGCCCGTTCTACGACCGCAAGTGGGAGACGCTGAACGGCTACCCGCCGCGCAACCCGGCCGACCCCGAAACGCCCTTCTCGCTCGCCTTCTACGAAACGCGCGACAACCGTTTCGTGATGCCGCTCAATCTCTATCCGCGGCTCAAGACCTCGGTGCTGCGCCTGCTGAACTGCGCCGACGACCCGAAGGCCGTCGCGCTTGCAATCAAGCACTGGGACGCGGCCGATCTCGAAGCCGCCGGCGCGAAGGCCGGCGTCGTGATGCCGATGATCCGCTCGGCCGAAGAGTTCCTGAAGGAGCGCCACTACCTCGAGGCGCTGCAAGACCTGCCGCTGATCGAGATCGAGAAGATCGGCGAGTCTGCGCCCGTTCCGTTCACGCCGAACCCGAGCGCGCCGCTCTCGGGCATCCGCGCGCTCGGCCTCGCGCGCGTGATCGCGGGTGCGGGCACCGGCCGCGCGCTTGCGCTGCACGGCGCCGATGTGCTCAACATCTGGCGGCCCACCGATTTCGAGATCGACCTGCTGTACGCGACCGCGAATGTCGGCGTGCGCTCGGCGACGCTCGATGTGGCATCCATCGACGGCGGCGCCAGGATGCGCGAGTTGCTCGCCGGCGCCGACGTGTTCTACGCGAACCGCCGCGCCGGGTTTCTCGACAAGCTCGGCCTCTCGCCGCAGCAGGCCGCCGAGGTGCGGCCGGGCATCGTCCACGCGAGCGTCAGCCTGCACGGGCAGACCGGGCCCTGGGCCGATCGGCCGGGCTTCGATCAATCGGCAGGCTGCGTCTCGGGCGTCGTCACGCTCGAAGGCTCGCCCAGCGCACCGAAGCTGCCGACAATCCTCGTCGTCAACGATTACCTCGGCGCGTGGCTGCTGACCACCGGCATCGTCGCCGCGTTGATGCGGCGCGCGAAAGAAGGCGGCAGCTACCGCGTGCACGTGTCGCTGACGCGGCTGTCGGTCTGGCTCTACACGCTCGGCCTGTTCGACAAGGACTACGCGCAGGCCACCGCGAATGCGACCGAGCCACACCGCTACCTCGACCCCGACCTGTTCACCGCCGACACACCGCTCGGCGCCTACCAGGGCGTGACCGATCAGGTCCGCATGTCGCTGACGCCCGGCACGTATTCGCCGGTGCTGGTACCGCGCGGCTCGTGCCGGCCGGCGTGGTTGCCTCGATAGCGCTACTTCGGGCTGACCGCGTCGCCCGCCGGCCAACTCGTGTCGCCGACGCGTTTCAGGCGCATCTCGAAAATGCGCAGCGGCGGCTGGCCGGCCACGACCCGGTCGCCGACCTCGTAGAAGTCGCCGCCCTTCACGACCGCGGTGTAGCGGATCGTCGTCTGCGGCCCGGCCGGGATCTCCCAGACGTAGCCGTCGACCGTCGGCGTGATGACGAAGTCGCCCGCCATGCCTTGTGCGAAGGAAGAGAAGCGGTAGGCCTTCGTGTTCACGTCGTACGAGATCGTCGCGAACGCGTTGAAGCCCGACCGGCCGTCGGCCTCGTAGCCCTTGCCCTCGATGACTTTGATCGAGCCGTCGAGCATCGGGCCGATGCGCTCGGTCTGCGTGATCTCGTGCTTCGCGCCGGAAGGCAGCAGCGTCCAGGCCGGCCCACGCCAGACGCCGTCCATGAACGCGAACGATTTCATCGCTTCGCGCTGCGCAGCGATCAGCGCCGCGGGGTCGGGTCGGCCTTGGGCGCCGGCGGCAGATGCGATGCCGTATGTGACAAGAGCGGCGAGCACGGCAACGAGCGTGTGACGACGAGACGGAATCATTCGATCTCTTCCTGACAAGACCCGCGCATCATGCCACCGCCGCGGGCCTGATAACCTCGCCGGATGCCTGTTGATACCGTCGCGCGCGAGCGCCCTGCCCCCGCGCGCATGACCCCTGGCGTGATCGTGCTGACGATCACGCTGCTGCTCGCGCTGCAACCCATCACCACCGACCTCTATCTGCCGAGCCTGCCGACGCTGCAGCGCGAGCTTGGCGCGAGCGTCGGCGCGACGCAGATGACCTTGTCGGCACTGATCATCTGCTTCGGCATCGGGCAACTGGTCTGCGGGCCTTTGTCGGACCGTTTCGGTCGCCGGCCGGTGCTGCTTGGCGGCATGGCGCTGTACACGGTCGCGAGCGTGCTCGCATCGGCCTCGCAAAGCATCGAGGCGCTGATCGGCTGGCGCGCGCTGCAGGGCGCGGCGCTGGCCGCCGCGGTCACCTGCGGCCGCGCGCTGGTGCGCGACCTGTTCGTGCCGCACGAAGGCGCACGCGTGATGTCGCGCGCGCTCGGCGGGCTGGGCGTGGTCGCCATGCTCGCGCCGCTGACCGGCGGGCTGCTGGTGCACTTCGTGAGCTGGCACGCAGCGCTGCTCTCGACCGCGGTGTTCGGCGCCGCCACGCTCGCCTTCATCGCCAGCAAGTTCGACGAGACATTGCCGCAGCGCAACCCGCGCGCGACCGAGCCGGCGGAGCTGCTGCGCAACTGGGGCGCGGTGCTCGGGCACCCGACCTTTCGTGCCTGGGCGCTGCTGCTGTGCTGCACCTGGGGCGGCCTGTTCTTCGTGCTCGCGGGTTCGTCGTTCGTGTTCATCAACATGCGCGGCAGCTCGCGCATCGAGTACGGCGCGATTCTGGCGAGCTGCTCGCTCGCCTACGTGGTCGGCACGCTGATCTGCCGCAGGCTGCTGCTGAAGCATGGCCTGCGCGGCACCGCAAAGCGCGGCGCGTGCTTCTCGCTCGGCGGTGGCCTGAGCATGGCGGGGCTCAGCCTCGCCGGTGTCGACACGGTCTGGGCGCTGGTGCTGCCGCAGCTGCTGTACGCGGTCGGTCACGGCATCCACCAGCCTTGCGGGCAGGCCGGTGTGGTCGGGCCGTTCCCCGACAAGGCCGGCACGGCGGCGTCGCTCTCGGGCTTCGCGATGATGCTCACCGCCTTCGCGATCGGGCTGTTCCTCGGCCACACGCTCGACCACTCGGCGCTGCCCGTCACGCTCGGCGTGGGCGCGTTCAGCATCGCGCTCGCCGCGGTCGCGTGGACGCTGGTGCAACGCGATGGCGACCCGGCCGGCGCGTGGCGCGCGCCGGCCACCCCGGAGCCGGCGCAATGAGCGGCTTCTCCTACCTCTGCCTGGCCGGGCCGACGGCCTCGGGCAAGACCGCTGCGGCGCTCGCGATCGCAGCGGCCTGGCGCGACACGCGCCCGGTCGAGATCGTCAGCGTCGACTCCGCCCTCGTCTACCGCGGCATGGACATCGGCACCGCCAAGCCCAGCGCAGAGGAACGCGCCCTCGTGCCGCACCACCTGATCGACATCATCGAGCCGAGCGAGGCCTACTCGGCCGCGCGCTTCGTCGTCGATGCGCAGCGGCTGATCGGCGAGATCGCCGCCCGCGGGAATCTGCCGCTGCTGGTCGGCGGCACGATGCTGTACTTCAAGGCGCTCTTTGAAGGGCTCGACGCGATGCCCGCGGCCGATCGCGAGGTGCGGGCCGCATTGGCTGCGAAGCTCGAACGCGACGGGTTGCATGCGCTGTACCGCGAGCTGCAACGCGTCGACCCGGTCACGGCCGCGCGCCTCAAGCCGGCCGATCAGCAACGCATCCAGCGCGCGCTCGAGGTGTTTCGCGTCAGCGGCCAGCCGCTGTCGTCGTTCCACACCGAGAAGGCCGCGCTCGCGCACGCGCCGCTGATCTCGCTCGAACCCGACGACCGCGCGTGGCTGCACCTGCGCATCGAGGCGCGCTTCCACCAGATGATCGAGCAAGGTCTGGTCGACGAGGTGCGCGCACTCGGCGAGCGCGGCGATCTCGATGCCGACATGCCCTCGATGCGCTGCGTCGGCTACCGTCAGACTTGGGAGGCGCTGGTCGAAGGCGACCTGAGCGATCTGCCGGAGCGCGGTGTCGCCGCGACACGGCAGTTGGCAAAGCGGCAGATGACCTGGCTGCGCGGGATGCCGCAGCGGCATCGCATCGCGTGCGACGCGCCTGATGCGACGGCGCAGGCGGTCGCGCTTGCGACGAAGCTCGTCAAGGCCCTGCCGCGAACATGACGGCGTTGCTCGAGGTCACGGGGCTCGCGAAGCGCTACGGCGACGCGGCGATCTTCCAGAACGTCGACCTGCTTGTTGCATCCGGCGAATTCGTCGCGATCCTCGGCGAATCGGGCGTCGGCAAGTCGACGCTGCTGAACTGCATCGCCGGGCTCGACAGCGTCGACGCGGGCCACGTCTCGATCAACGGCACCGACATCGTCGCGCTGGGCGAGGCGCAGCAGGCGCTGTTCCGCCGCGCGCACCTCGGCTTCGTGTTCCAGGCCTTTCACGTGCTGCCGCACCTGCGCGTCGCGCACAACGTCGGCTTGCCGCTGTTGCTGCAGGGCCGGCCCGACGACGCGCGCGTGCAGACCGTGCTCGCCGCGGTCGGCCTTGCAGGCCTGGGCGGCCGGCTGCCGCAGACCTTGTCGGGCGGGCAACTGCAACGCGTCGCGATCGCGCGTGCCCTGGTGCACAAGCCGCAGCTGATCCTCGCCGACGAGCCGACCGGCAACCTCGACCCGACCACCGCCGAGCGCGTGATGGACCTGCTCTCGGCGCAGGTGCGCAGCGAGGGCGCGGCTTGCGTTCTCGTGACGCACTCGCGCGCCGCGGCAGCGCGCGCCGATCGCGTGTTGACGCTCACCGCCGACGGGATGCGCGAAGGCCTGAGCTGATGCTGCTCCCATCGTTGCTTCGGCAGCTCTCATGGCCCGAGCTGCGTCACCATCCTTGGCGCAACCTCGCGGCGCTGCTGGCGGTGATGCTCGGCGTCGCGCTCGCGTTCTCGGTGCAGTTGATCAACCAGTCGGCGCTGAGCGAATTCAGCTCGGCGGTGCGCGCGGTCAATGGCGTGCCCGACTTCGAACTGCGCGGCCAGCGCAGCGGCTTCGACGAAGCGCTGTACGGGCGCGTCGCGCGGCATCCACAGGTAGCCATCGCGAGCCCGGTGATCGAGCTCGACAGCTACGCGCTCGACACGCAGGGCAAGCGCGTGCCGCTGAAAATCGTCGGCATCGATGCGCTGGTCGCTGCGCCGCTCGCGCCTGCGTTGATGCCGCGCCCGTCGAACAATGCCAATCGCATGGCGATGCTCGAACCCGACGCGGTGTTCCTGAACGCGCAGGCGCGCCAACGCCTGCCCGGCGACATGCTGCGCGTGCAGACGCCCACCGGCACGGTCACCCTGCGGGTGCAGGGCAGCATCGCCGCCGAGGGCGCCGCGCTCGCGGTGCTCGACATCGCCGGCGCGCAAGCCCACTTCGGCTGGCTCGGCCGCCTCGGCCGCATCGACGTGCGGCTGCGCACCGGCGCCGATCGCGCAAGCGTGTTGCGCGAGCTGGCGCTGCCGGCGGGCATCCGCGCGGCGGCGCCCGACGAAGCGGCGCTGCGCGTCTCGAACGTCTCACGCGCCTACCGCGTGAACCTGACGGTCCTGGCACTGGTCGCGCTGTTCACCGGCGCGTTCCTGGTGTTTTCGATCCTGTCGCTGTCGGTCGCGAAGCGTGCGCCGCAGCTCGCGCTGCTCGGCGTGCTGGGCCTGGGCGGACGCGAACGGCTGGCGCTGGTGCTGGCCGAGTCGGCGCTGCTCGGCGCGGTCGGCAGCGTGCTCGGGCTCGCGCTGGGCACCGCGCTGGCGGCGCTCGCGTTGCGGCTGCTCGCCGGCGATCTCGGCGGCGGCTACTTCCCCGGTGTCGCACCGGCCTTGCAGTTCGACGCGGGTGCCGCGGCGGTCTACGGCGCGCTCGGCATCGCCGCCGCGATGATCGGCGGCTGGTTGCCCGCGCGCGATGCGCAGCGGCTCGCACCGGCGCAGGCCCTGAAAGGCCTGAGCGCAAGCGGCGCGGCGAACAGCCCGGCGTGGCTCGGGCCGCTGTTGCTCGTCACCGGCGTCGCGCTCGCGCTGCTGCCGCCGATCGCAGGTATCCCGCTCGCGGCGTACGCGTCGGTCGCCTGCCTGCTGCTCGGCGGCATCGCGTGCGTGCCGGCCGGCGTCGCTGGGTTGCTCAAAGGCATCGCGCCCCCGCGCAGCGCATTCGCGCTGCTCGTGGAACGACACGCGCTCGCGCTGCTCGCGGTCGAGCGCGCGCGCCACCAGCGCCACACCGCGACGATCGCGGTCGCCGGTGTCGTCGCGAGCCTGAGCCTCGCGGTCGCGCTGACGGTGATGGTCGCGAGCTTTCGCGATTCGGTGACGCAGTGGCTCGACACGGTACTGCCGGCCGATCTGTACGTGCGCGCCGCCTCGTCGATCGGCGCCGGCGATGTCGTGACGCTGCCGGCCGAGATGCCGCGGCGCGCGGCCGCGCTCGCCGGCGTCGCGCGTGCGGAGTCGCAGCGCGTCGTGCAGTTGCAGCTCGATGCCGCCAAGCCCGCCGTCGTGCTGATCTCGCGTGCGCTGCCCGAGCCCGAGAAGAACCTGCCGCTGGTCGGCGAGTTGGTCGCGGCCCCGGCGGGCGCGACCGCGGTGTTTGTCAGCGAGGCGATGGTCGACCTGTACGGTGCGCGGCCAGGAACAACGCTCGCGCTGCCGCTCACGGGCAACCCGAAGGTGTTCGTGCGCGGTGTCTGGCGCGACTACGCGCGCCAGCACGGCGCGATCGCGATGGCGCGCGACGACTACCAGCGCGTGACCGGCGACACGCGCGTCAACGACCTCGCGCTGTGGCTGCAGCCCGGCGCCGAGACGGCGCGCATCCAGCAGGCCCTGCGCGCCCTCGCGACCGAACTCGGCCTCGACGGGGCGCTGCTCGAGTTCGCTTCGGCCGGCGAGATCCGCACGACCTCGCTGCGCATTTTCGACCGCAGCTTCGCGGTGACCTACTGGCTGCAGGCGGTGGCGATTGCGATCGGGCTGTTCGGCATCGCGGCGAGTTTCTCGGCGCAGGTGCTGGCGCGGCGCAAGGAGTTCGGCCTGCTCGCGCACCTGGGCCTCACGCGCGCGCAGGTGCTCACCGTCGTCGCGGTCGAAGGCGCGGTGTGGACGGCGGCCGGCGCGCTGCTCGGCCTGCTGCTTGGCCTCGCGGTCAGCATCGTGCTGGTCAAGGTCGTGAACCCGCAGAGCTTTCACTGGACGATGGATCTGCTGCTGCCATGGGCCCGCCTGGCCGCGCTGTGCGCCGCGGTGATGATCGCCGGCACGGCAACCGCATGGCTTGCCGCTCGCAACGCGGCGGGGCGGCAGATGGCGTTGGCGGTCAAAGAGGATTGGTGAGGCGGCGGGCCGGCCGAATAAACTGGCAACCCTCAAATCCGGAAGGAGATCGCCATGGCAAGCGTGCGCGTGGGCAACAAGGGTGTGTTGATGGTCGTCGACGTGCAGGTCGGGGTCGTCGGCGAAGCATGGGAGGCCCCGCGGGTCATCGCGAACGTGGCGCGCGCTGTCGAGCGGGCCCGCGCGCAAGGCGTGCCGGTGATCTGGGTGCAGCACGCCGACGAGGAACTGGCGCACGGCAGCCCGGCCTGGCAGTGGGTGCCCGAGCTGATGCCCGCCGAGGGCGAAGTGCTGATCCACAAGCGCTTCAATTCATCGTTTGAAGAGACGGCGCTCGAAGACGAACTCGCCAGGCTCGGCGCGACCCACATCGCGCTGGCCGGCGCCGCGACCAACTGGTGCATTCGTGCGACCGCGTACGGCGCGCTGGAGCGCGGCTACGACCTGACGCTGATCAAGGACGCGCACACCACCGGCACGATGGCGCTCGACGACGGCACGACCATCGAGGCCGCCAACGTCGTGCGCGAGCTCAACATCGCGATGACCTGGCTGAGCTACCCGGGCCGCAAGAACGGCACGGCGAAGGCCGAAGAGGTGGACTTTGCCACCGCTGGCGGGGCGCGTTAATCAAGGCACTCGCTCAGATGCGCTGCGCCGCCCGCTTCGAGATGCCCGCCGCGCTGCGCGCCCGGTTCGAAGCGATGTACGCCGAGCCGCAGCGCCACTACCACTCGCTCGCGCACATCGAGGCGCTGCTGGAGTGGCTCGCACACTGGCACGCGCTCGCGCGCGAGCCACGCCTGATCGAAGCGGCGATATGGTTCCACGATGCCGTCTACGACACGCATCGCGACGACAACGAGCCGCGCTCGGCGGAACTCGCCCGCAACGAGTTGCGTGCGCTGGCGTGGCCCGAAGCCGATGTGGCCCGCGTGGTCACGATGGTGCGCGCAACGCAGCATCACGCGGCCGAGCTGTCGGATGCCGACACGCTGCTGTTCCTCGACCTCGATCTCTCGGTGCTCGCGCAGCGCCCCGAGGTGTACGACACGTACAGCGCCGCGGTGCGCGCGGAGTTTGCGTGGGTCGACGCGGAGCGCTATCGCACCGGCCGCATGCGCGTGCTGCAGAGCTTCATGAGCCGCGATGCGATCTACCGCACGCCGGCTTTGCACGCCGCGTGGGAGTCAGCCGCCCGCGTCAATCTCGCACGCGAGCTTCAGACTTTGGCCGGCCACACCGGCTGACCGCTCAGCTCGGCCTGCATCAGCGCGAGGCGCAGGTCGAATTCGAGCTGGTGGTAGTCGGGCTCCATGTGCTGGCACAGCGCATAGAAAGCCCTGTCGTGCGCGCGCTCCTTCAGGTGCGCGAGTTCGTGCACGACGATCATCTTCAGCAGCGGCTCGGGCATCGCGCGAAACACGCCGGCGATGCGGATCTCGCGCTTCGCCTTCAGCTTGGTGCCCTGCACGCGCGAGACTGTGGTGTGCGTGCCGAGCGCGTTCTGGATCACGTGCAGCCGGTTGTCATACACGACCTTGCTGACCGGATCGGAGCTGCGCAGATGCCGCGTCTTCAGCGCCATCGTGTAGTCGTACAGCGCGCCGTCGGTGCGCACGCCGTGCGGCTCGCCGTAGCGCTTTCGCAGCCGCTCGGCGAGCAGGCCTTGCGCGATCAGCTCGTGCACCTGCGTCTGCACCTCGCCCGGATAGCCGGCGAGGTAGTTCGGTGCCGGCAAGCTGCCGCTCAACGCGGCTGCGGACGCGGCCCGCCGCCCTCGGGTCGGCCACCACCTTCGGGGCGCCCGCCACCTTCGGGACGCCCCCCGCCACCCGGCGGTCGGCCTCCACCGGCGCCCGGTCGCTCGCCACCCGGCGGGCGCACGTTCGGCGGCGGCCGCACGCCCGGCGGCGGGCGGTTGTTGCCCGGCGGGCGAATGCCGGGTGGCCGGTGATCGCCCGGTGGGCGCACGTTGGGAGGTGGCCGCAAGCCCGGCGGCCGTGGCGGCGGTGGGCGAAACGCCGGCGGGCGCGGCGGCGGGCGGTGGTTCTCCCAGCGGCCACGGTTGCCGTACCACGGCCGATTGCGGTAGTAATCGCCCCAGTAGCTGCCGATCACGAAGGTGACGACCGGAATGCCGATCACCGCGCCGTAACTGATCACCGGCACCTGCGAGCTCTGGTACGCGTAGACGATGTTGCCAGCGTAGATCCAGCCGCGCGTGCTGTCGGGGGCGATCACGTCGCACCAGCCGAATCCATCGGTGCAGCCCTGCACGGCCAGCGGCGTGCCCGGGCCGAAGCGCGCGACCAGCGGGTAGTCGCGGTCGGGGCCGGCACGAACGTTCACGGTCTTGGTGGTGCGCGCTTCCTGGGCGCTCGCGGCCAGCGGCAAGGCCGCAGCGAAAGCGCAGATCAACAGATGCTTGAAGGTCATGGATGAACTCCTTTGTGGCCCCAGCATACCCGGGCGTGGCCGGCTCGGCTCAGCCTCGCGCGATGCCCAGCATCACCAGTGCGATCGCGCTCATGTCGGCGGCGATCGCTGGCAACGCGGCAGCACCATCGCGGCGCAGGGTTTCGCGCACGAGTTCTTCGCAGCCACCGACCAGCGCGAGCAGGCGCGCGTCGGCGAGCGCCGGCAGATCGGGTTCGACCTCGTGGCGCAGCGCCTGCAGCGCACGCCAGCGTTCGACCCATTGCGCCATCACCCAGGCGTGGCGATCGAGCGCCGCGCGGCCCGCACCGAGCACCTCGATCGTGAACGCCCACGCCGCCTCGGGCCGGCTCGCGAGCGCAGTCAAGTAGGCCTCGACAGCACGCCGGATGCGCGGCTCGACCGGCGCGGCGGGCATGTCGACCAGCGCGCAGCGGATCGCCTCGAACAGGCTCAGCATGCCGTCTTCGTAGGCCGCCAGAAAGCAGGCCTCGAGGTCGGCGAACTGCTCGTAGAAGGTACGGCGCGAGACGCCGGCGTGCGCGATCACGTCGGCCACCGTCGCGGCCGCGTAGCCTTTGTGCGCGACCACTCGCGCGACTGCGTCGAGCAGCCGCAGGCGTTGCGATTCGGCCACCGCCCGCTGCGTCAGCGGGTGGCGGCCGCGCGGCAGGCGCGCGGGTTCCCTCGGGAGCTTCTGTCTTGCCGTCATGATCTGGAAACATTATCATACCCAAAGGAAACACGATTGTTTCCAGATCTCAACCCGAAATATCCCGAGGAGAAGCTTCAATGGTTGCCAACGTGCTGGTGGGGCTGGTCGCACTGATTCACCTCTACATCGTCGTGCTCGAGATGTTTCTCTGGGACAAGCCGTACGGCCGCAAGGTCTTCGGCAACACCGCCGAGTTCGCCGCCGCCTCGAAGGTGCTGGCCGCGAACCAGGGCCTGTACAACGGCTTTCTGGCCGCCGGGCTGATCTGGGGCCTGACCATGGGCGCGGCCGGGCAGCCGGTGCAGCTGTTCTTCCTCGGCTGCGTGATCGTCGCCGGCCTGTACGGTGCGATGAGCGTCGGCATCAAGATCCTGTTCGTGCAGGCGGTTCCGGCGGCGCTGGCAGTGGCGGCGATCCTCGCGAAGATCTAGTGCTGACAGGCGCTGGCCGCAGAATCGGGGCTCGGCCCGTCTCGGGCGAACCCGGATTCTCATGGCGCGGCGCATTCGCAAGTCTCTCTGGGGCACGTCGTTCCAGCGAAAGCTGGGCGCGCTAACCCGCGCGACGCTGCGCAGCGGCACACGCGCGGTCGTGAAGGCGTCGACGAAGGCGCTGAAGGCTGCGGTGAAGCCCACCGCGCGGTCGCGCCGGGCTGCTGCGACGGCGGCCACGCCCACCGGCAACTGGCTCGCCGGCGCGGCGATCGGGCCTGCCGGCGCGCGCCGCTACCGGCTGTTCAAGCCGCCGGGCGCGCGCAAATCCAGCCCGCTGCCCGTGCTCGTGATGCTGCACGGCTGCGATCAGGACGCCGCTGGCTTCGCGCGCAGCACGCGCATGCAGGCGCTCGCGGCGCGCGAGGGCTTCATGCTGCTCTTCCCTGAGCAGGATCGCCTGGCCAACGCACAAGGCTGCTGGAACTGGTTCGAGACCCGCTCCGGCCGCGCGTTCACCGAAGCCGCGAGCCTGATCGCCGCGATCGACCAGGCCTGCGCGCTGCACGGCGCCGACCCGGAGCGCGTGGCCATCGCGGGCTTTTCGGCCGGCGCCAGCATGGCGGCCTTCGTGGCGCTGCACTACCCGGGCCGCTTCAGGGCCGTCGCGATGCACTCCGGCATCGCGCCCGGCACCGCGCACTCGACCGCGACCGCGTTGAGCGCGATGCAAGGCCGGCGCACGCCGCACCCGCTGGCGCCGTCGACGGGCCTGCCGGCGCTGCTGGTCATTCAGGGCACCGCCGATCACATCGTGCGTGCGAGCAACGGGCCGGCCGCCGCGCGCCTGTGGGCCGACGCGGCGGGCGCGTTGCCGGTTGCGCCGCGCACCGTGCAGCGCGGCGCACGCCGCGCCATGACGCTGACGGATTTCAAACACCGCGGGCGCCTCGTCGCGACCCTGTGCGAGGTGGCCGGCCTCGGCCACGCGTGGAGCGGCGGCGCGGCGAGCCAGCCCTACGGTGACGCGACCGGGCCGGACGCGTCACGCCTGATCTGGGCCTTCGCGGCGCGCCAGTTCAGGCGCTGAGTTCAGTCTGCGGCGAAGCAGTAGAACAGGCCGGCGCCCCCGGTCGCTTTCAGCGCATCGGCGCCGCAGCCGCGCGTCATGTGCGACGAGTTCCACGACTTGGCCGGCACGCTCTCGTCGAGGCCGGTCTTGTCGTGGTGGCCGACCATCGCCGAGCCTTCGCCGCTCTGGGTCCAGTTGCCGCATGTGGTGTTGACGTTGCCGGCGATGAAGGCACCGTCGGGCTGCGAGCCGGTCAGGATGTCGTGGAGGTTCGGCGTGTCGCCCCGGCCGTTGACGCCGGCGCCGGTTTCGGTCAGCGAGGTCTGTTTGTTCAGGTTGTTCACGGCGTGCAGGTTCGCCACATCGGTCGCGACGACGACGCCCTTCGCGTTCATCCACGGGCCTTTGCCGATGCGGTCGCGTGCGTTGATGCCGGGCACGTTGGCGGTCGGCTGCTGGCTCAGGTAGGCGCGCCAGGTGCGGTTGCCTGCGCCGGCCGCGGCGGCGAGCGTCTGGCATTGCTTGTCGGCCCCGGCGAGACCGCCAAGGTCGGCGCCCTTGCCCGGCCCGGCGCTGGTGACGAAGAAGCTCATGCCGGTCTTGCCACCGCCCATGCTGCCGCAGGCGGCGAGCACCGCAACGGCAGCCGCACCGGCGACGAGTGCCCAGGTCCGGTGACCTGTGTTGCCAAGCTTCTTGTTCGTGGTTTGCTGCATCTTGTTTCTCCTCTGAGGTGACGGAATGGAAGCGGCTGAGTCTGCCGCAAAGCGGCGCGCCCGCAGACTAGGGCAAAGACCGAGCCGACTCAAGCGCAGGGCCAGGAATTCAGCGGCCTCGCGCGCGTACGCTCCACGTCCTGAACGCGTTGGGCGTCAACGCGCGTTTGAGCAGTTGCACGAGCTGGCCTTCGGTCAGGCCGTGCGCCATCAACACGGCGTTGAACGGCGGCTTGTCGTCCCACGCGGTCGCGATGACGCGTTGAATCTCGGCGGGGCTGAGGCGGGGGATCGGTTTGGCCATGCGCGGCATTGTGCGTCAGCGGTATGCGATGCTCGCCGCATGGATCGACGCTCAATGCTTCTGGCGCTGGCCGCCGCGCCCGCGCTCGCCCGTGGCCGGGCGCCGGCGGGCCTCACCTTCCCGGCCGACTTCGGCGCCCACCCCGAGACGCGCACCGAGTGGTGGTACGTGACCGGCAGCCTGCAGGCCGGCGCGCGGCTCTGGGGCTTTCAGGTCACGTTCTTCCGCTCGTCGACCGGCATTGCGGCGGCGGCCAGCAGCCAGTTCGGCCCGACCCAACTGCTGTTCGCCCATGCCGCGTTGACCGACCTCGAAGCCAAGCGCCTGCGTCACGACCAACGCATCGCGCGCAGCGGCTTCGGCATCGCGCAGGCGCGCAGCGACGACACCGGCGTCGTGCTGCGCGACTGGCAGATGACCCGGACGCCCTTGCCCGCCGACGCCCAACGCAGCCGCTACCGCGCGCAAGTCGCGAGCGATCACGCGGGCTTCGCGTTCGAGCTGCAGTTCGACGCGACCCAGCCGGTCCTGCTGCAAGGCGATGCGGGCCTGTCGAAGAAAGGCCCGGGCGCGAACGAGACGAGTCGCTACTACAGCGAGCCGCAGCTCGCGGTGCAAGGCACGTTGACGCTCGAAGGCAGGCCAATCACCGTGGCCGGCCGCGCGTGGCTCGATCACGAGTGGAGCGATACCTTCATCCCGCCGCAAGCGGTCGGCTGGGACTGGATCGGCATGAACCTCGACGACGGCAGCGCGCTGACCGCGTTCCGCCTGCGTCGCGCCGACGGCAGCGCCGTCTACGCGGGTGGGAGCCTGCGTCGCGCGGGCGAAGCGGTGCGCAGTTTCGGCCCCGACGAGGTGAAGTTCGCGCCCGGCCGCGTGTGGGAGAGCGCAGGCTCACGCGCGCGCTATCCGGTGCAGTGGACGATCGACACGCCGGCCGGCCGCTTCAGCGTGAACGCGCTGCTCGACAACCAGGAGCTCGACAGCCGCGGCAGCAGCGGCGCGATCTACTGGGAGGGGCTCAGCGATCTGCTCGACGAAGCCGGCCGCAAGGTCGGCCGCGGCTACCTCGAGATGACGGGCTACGCCGCAGCCTTGCGCCTCTAGTTGTCAGCGCGCGGTCAGTGCGCCCCGCCGCCGCCCGCTGCTGCACCAGCTTTCGGCCGCGCAAACCAGATCACGACGACCAACGCGAAGAACAGCACCGACGACATGTAAAACACGTCGGTCACGGCCATCGTGTAGGCCTGCTGGTCGATGATGCGGTTGATGTTCGTCGCGGCCTGTTCGGCGCTGAAGCCGCCGGCCGAGAGCTGCGCGGTGATCTGCGTCGCCGTCTCGTTGGTCGTGGTGATCGATTCGGTGAGCCGCGCGTGGTGCAGGATCGCGCGGTTCTCCCAGAGCGTCGTGAACAGCGAGGTGCCGACGGCGCCCATCGTGATCCGCACGAAGTTCGACAACCCCGCCGCCGACGGCAGCTTGTCGGGCGTGAGCCCCGAGAACACGATTGCCTGCAGCGGGATGAAGAAGAACGCCATCGCTGCGCCCTGCAGCACCGTCGGGATCAGGATCGTGTTGAAGTCGGCCTGCGTGTTGAAGTTCGAGCGCATCCACAGCACCAGCCCGAAGCCCAGAAAGGCCACGGTCGCGAGCTTGCGCGGGTCGATCTTGCTGACGTTCTTGCCAACCCACGGCGACAAGATGATCGCGAGGATGCCCACCGGCGCGGTCGCAAGCCCCGCCCACGTGGCGGTGTAGCCCATGTACTGCTGCAGCCACAGCGGCAGCAGCACGACGTTGCCGAAAAACAGCCCGTAGGCGAGCGACAGACTCACCGTGCCGACCAGGAAGTTGCGTCGCGCGAACAGTCTCAGGTCGACCACCGGGTGCTTGTCGGTCAGTTCCCACGCGAGGAAGAACAGGAACGCGACCACCGCAGTGACGGCGAGGATGATGATCTGGCCCGAGTTGAACCAGTCGAGTTCCTTGCCCTTGTCGATCATGATCTGCATCGCG
>Ga0307515_10006526_pt1 | contig 23333 bp, 20 predicted proteins | sample 17_EM_MG_FD_194513 | JGI IMG/M metagenome (GOLD analysis project Ga0307515, IMG submission 194513) | Populus trichocarpa ectomycorrhiza microbial communities from riparian zone in the Pacific Northwest, United States - 17_EM | ecosystem: Host-associated > Plants > Roots > Unclassified | place... | reverse complement strand
GGGGGCCTAAGGAGTGGGGAACTCAATATAGGAGCGACAATCCAGACTGAGGTGTGCTGGCGGGAATTGAGGAGCTCCCATCCCAAGCTGAAGAGTGTGGAAAGGGGGGAATAGAGTGTAGAATGAAATGGAGGAGCGTCAATCCAGACAGAGGGGGTTAAGAAGGACCAATCTCAGCGGAGGAGTGCAGAAAGAGGGGGAATTGAATGCAGAATGAAATCGAAAAGCATCAATCTAGGCTGAGGAGTGCCAACAGAGTTTGAGGAGTACCTATTCTAGCAGAGTTGGGCCACAGGGAGGGTATCAAGTGGCCCAATAATGTGCAATTGATGAGTGCAGTGGCTTCCGGAGTAAAATTTATCACAGGGCATTGGCAAAATGTACCTAGATATGCATCATGAGAAAGTATTACTGTGCACTTCTTTCTACTGTCATATTCAAACAGCCCATAACGAATAGCTGCAGCTGCTAGCGCTAAAGTCTGCGGGGTGAGAGGTTGGAAATACTGGGTTGATGAAGGCTGATGCCCCAAGGTATTGGCTGTGAAGAAAAATTGATCGTAAATTAGATCAAGCACTTCCATGCGGGTGAACCATGATTTCTTATCATCAATGACCTTGGAGAGATATGCATTGTCAAACAGGAGCTCCTTAACCTGGATCAGAAGCTCAGTCTCACTGTGTAAATGCAACTGGTAACTATGGACAACAGTTCAACTTGCCCAATCTGCCAACCATCCTCAAATGGTACTTAACTTCAGTTTTGACTACATACATTTTGGGGTGTAGTCAATATCAGGAATCTCATAGATGAGCACTAAACCAAATCCAATTCTTACAGCTTCATGTGTTTGCAGATCTATTTTGAGAAATGCACCACTGGGCAATTGACACACAGATGTCACACCTACAGGAGCACCTGCTAATGCCCGCTGACGATCCTGAGCTTCAATGGCTAGGTTCCAAGCTTCTTCAACAATTGAGTACTAGTCATCAGATAATATTGGCCAAAGAGTATTCATGAATACGATTGCTTCCAAGAATCGTTTCGCTACCCCAAAAGTAGCCATTTGGTGTTGAGGAACATTCTGATCCGCACTGGCGTTGGGTTGTGGAACATTCTTTTCTCCACTAGTCTTGGGTAGCGGCAGTGCCTGGGTGGAAGGTGCACGGTCAGACTCAGATAATTTGTTGTGGAGGGTTTACATTTGGCATTTGGGCAGTGGTGGTGCCATCGCCCCGGCTGGATTTCGGAAACTTGGAAGCAGAGAATGTGCAATGACAGTATCAGCATGGCTCTGTTGTTTTGGCAGTGGAACCCTTGTAGTTTGTAATGACTTGTTCCGGCATGCCTTGCCAAGTAGTAGATCCACCTGTTGGTAATCCAAATTGTCTTCTTCGATGTCAGATGATAAGGGGGACTCTCCAGTGCCCTTACCTTCATTATTATGGATCTCCAGATTGGTATTGTCATCCTGCCTCAATCAAGAAATTGGGGACATTAGTCACCTGCAATACAATACATGAAGGCAGAGCATTGGAAGGCAAATATTTGATGGACAATGAGGACTGGCTGCTTTCTTGAATTTGAGTGCTCTCTCAAGGTGAGCTTCTTGATTCTTCTGTAGATAATGATGTCTCACCTGGCTGGGTATAGATTCTATTTGGGGTAAGGAACATAGAAAGTTGGGGAATGTGGGAGAGAACATATGAGTAGTAAATATAAGATTAAGTGCAATAGAGTAATGGGAAAAATGTGGCAAGAGGTTGCACATAGACGAGCAGGATATAATTCGAAGCACACCTTGAATGGTACAAGCGAGATGAGTTCAATGGTTTATATTTATATGGAGGACAGCAGTGCAGTATTGCAAGATAGGATGTTGTCAGGTGCACTGGAATAGACAGATTCCTTATCAGGTGCACCGGATATGATGGATTCCTAATGGCAAATGTTAGCAACTCCTATCAACAACACTCTGTATGGATACCAGAATTGGAGGTTGGCTAAAGCCAATGCATATAGAGTGGAACTAGACGCACTGGAAGAAAACTCGTTACATTAACCATTCCTTGGTGCTGGCCAAATGGAATACAGAGAAGCTGAATGAGAACATGTGCACCTGCATATCACTCTCAAAACATAGTAATTATGTGTGAATGTTTGAGCATTCGTGGTGACTGCGTGGCATAGAAGTTGTGTAGCAATCAGAATCTGTAGAATTCAATAGATTTCGGACCTTGAGGGTAGCAGCTGAGTTGCAAGGGTTCATACTAAGTTTGTTATTGATCAAGGAGAAATATAAATCTCTGAATGAGGTATATCCGCCAGATGGAAAAATGTATGTTCATGATAATCTATTGTATTAGAATGGTGCAGCTAAGTTCGTGGTTGATAAGACAATATTGTAAGGATATCTTCCCTTTCATGCTGTAATCAGGGCCATGTTTACAGAATATCCTTCGCAACAATATTGCAGTTAATGAAGGAGAGGGGGAATTTGGTACACAAAGTTGAGATACAGGTGTAGAGAAGGAATGGTAAGTTACAATGGATGATTCAGGGGTAATTGGATTGATTCAAGCACTTGTTGATGCTAAGATTGCTAACAACTAGGTCATGAATATTCACTTAGATTCTGATTTTGCACCTAATATCTAGTAAGTTGCACACCATCAAATCACATATTCATCGTGAGTCTCGCCACTACAATGTTGACTTCAATACATATTGGGGTTGAAAGCTATATACTACAATGGGATGAATGCAAAGTAAGATGTCATCTCACAGCAGGCAGAGGAATGATGATTGCATGCATGCAGTTCCAGAAATTGACATACACCAAAGTTTAAATGGTTATGCTTGGATTCAATGGCTGGGGATTGCAAGTTCACCTTACTGTGACAGTTAATTGCACTCTTTGAAGCCGTCTTGTCTTAACTTGAGCTCTCAAGATTCTCTCTGTTTGAACTTCTCTCTTGATGGAAATCGGTTCACATGAGCTATTTTCAGATTCAAGGTTTGGTGGCCAAAGCATACATTTAGTCGGGATGGAGTTAAGTCTGCATTCAAAGCATTGGGATCCTAGGCGGCTTTGAGTGTGTGCAGTGCATGGGTCAGCAGGCGTTGCTGGCCATCTTGCAGAGTTGCTGGACACGATCCGTCTATTGAAATTTAACCTCTGAAGCTCCAGCTCTTTTGACAGAGCCTGAATATGCAGAACCGAGTTTAGGATTTCGAACCATAGGTCCAAGCATACTACTTAGTCATTATCGAGTTATGTGGGGTTACTAATTGGCCAGGTCTGTGCATTTATTGTATTGTTGTACAGAGCTACCATCCTCCAACGGACAGTTGACACAGAGCTGACAGTTCAAGGCATTAGGGCAGCAGCCTTCATATCCCAATCAAGAATAGATCAATATATTAGTATAGGCCAAGCAGGATGAGCCGTCTGCATGTAAATGTGAAGTGTCTTGATAAATAACATTCTGAGTGCACAGCGTCAACTAGTGTTAGCAATGGTTCCGGACGGTCACTTCGGGTCTGGGTCCGGGTTGGAACTGAACCGTTGAAAACATGACGGTCCTGGTTGTCAGTACACCCCAACTGTCATTTCGGGCATGGTTCGATGGAAATCTCCCAACCCATCTGAATTGGGCGGGTTATGAGCTGGTAGCCCAGCGGGTCCATCTGTAGATTTATATAATGTTCTTGTTTTTGCAGTTGGATAATTGTATATTGTTAAAATTAGGTATTCAACAGCCAATAATCTGTTTTTGCATGTTTTGCAATCTGCGACATTGAATATTGTGGAATCCGTGTTTTTCCTGTTATACATTGTATTTTTGGTTATAAAGGCAGTCAAAAGTTCTGTTATGAGCTGATTCATCTTCGTAAAGCCTTGATTACCCAATATGCATGACCAAATGTTGTTGATGCTCCATTGACGCTCAGTTTCATGATGGGGTAACTTATGTGTCATGCACTGTTTCAAATGAAAAGGCTGCCATAACATCATCTATGAATTATTACTATATTGCCACACTTAGATTAGCCAAGATGCAAGACCAATTATCATTGACACTCCATTGATGCTCATTTTCAGGATGGGGCAGGAAGCATGCTGCGATTGTTTTTGCCCCTAAAAGCAGTCAATATCTCATTTATGCATGTTTACAAACCAATCGCCAGTTAGATTACCCAAGATGCAAGATGAAATATCATTGACGCTCCATTGACGCTCCATTGACGCTCCATTGACGCTCCATTGACGCTCCATTGACACTCCATTGACGCTCCATTGACTCTCCTTTGACGCTCCATTGATGCTCCATTGACGCTCCATTGACGCTCCATTGATGCTCCATTGACACTCCATTGACACTCATTTTCAGAATGGTGCAGTGACCATGTCATTTATTATTTTGCCAAGGAAGGCTGCCAGTGCGTTGGTTAAGGATAGCAGCGACCAGGTCAGTTTTCAATTACCGTACTTACAAGAGTAAGAATCGTTGACGCTCCGTTGACGCTCATTTTCATGATGGGGCAGGGAGCATGATGCTATTATTTTTGACTTGGAAGGCAGCCAATACCTCGTTTATGAATGGCTGCAACCATTCGCCACTGAGGTTACCCAAGATGCACAGCCAAAATTCGTTGACGTTCTGTTGACCCTCATTTTCAGAATGGGGCAGTGACCTTATAGTTTACTCTTTTGCAAGGAAAGGCTGCCAATATGTTGGTTATGGATAGCACCGACCACGTCACCATTCAATTACCCTACTTACAAGACTAAAAATGGTTGACGCTCCGTTGACACTAATTTTAATGTACTGTCTAGTCAATATCCGCTGCCATTAATAATTGCATTCATGATTGTTTGAACTTAGTGGGTGCCTTTCAGTCTGATCAGGACTTGGCTGAATGGCGAAGCCGAGCCCAGTAATATTCAAGCACTGGTCGCCCTCATCCGGTTAAAATTTATACATCTTGCCAAATATTGCAAATTGCCCGCTATACCTTTGTTTATTAATCAATTTTCTCCCGCGACTGCTCAATATTCTCCCATGATATTGCTCTAAATGAAATCCTCAGTCAAACTACATAATGAACTTGTTGTTAATACATTGATGCATTTTGTCCTACTTTTACTTGATCACCTTATTCCTCCTCGTTTCCATTATATTGACCGTCATCAACATCTTTTCAGCCATCTTCTTTGACCATCGTATAGGCTGAATCAATCTGGGAACATTCGGTGTGGCACTTACCTTCCGCCGCTCCGGGGTTTCTCAATCCTCACTATCGTTATCGAGTTCCATATCTGATTCATTGTCTGTCTCCCAGTCGTCTTCGCTGTCGTTTGGATTATCCAAGTCCCCATTCCAGTTAAGCCAATTTTCGGTGTCTGAAATGCTTTCAGGTTAAATATCCTTGTCACTTTTGGCAGGATGGCGGTTGATTCATTTGATTCGGCGGACATTCAATAATTGAGTTCGTCCTCCCGGGAGGTCCTTTGCAGACAAAGCTAGTGACACAGGTGATCTTTCCGGGAATTTAAATGCAGCCGCACCATCATGTTGAAAGTGTGACCAGGATGCTTTGACGATCTCTTCAGTATCTGAAATGGATCCTACTGCTTTCATTTGTGTGTTTTGAGCGCGAGATTTCTTCTGTGTAGCTCGTAGGTATTGACTGCCCTGCGACATCTCCAAGAGGTCGTGGACCTTGGCAACTCGGTGCAACTTTTTTTGCTCTGTCTCCCTCTTCATCTCCATGTTGGTATCAGTACTGGTAGAATCCAATACTGGGTCGTCGCCAGGCTGTAATCCAGTATTGGTTCGAGCGAACTCCCTTACTGCAACCATTTCACGAAGGGTCTCGCCTGTGGTTTTTGACTGCCTCCACCCGATCACATCTCGCCCAAGGGAACAACTGGCCTCCACTCCGACACCGTGAGGTATGATAGAGAATATATTGTGTGCCACATTGGAGAGATCGGCGTACTGTGCGTGCATTTCTTCCTTCTGCCACCACCAGTTGGTGATATCCGGTAACGACAATGTGCTGCTAATCTCCATTGGGTCGGAGTGGTAATCATTAGGATTCATATTAACTTGCCCCCAGTTCTGTGGTACTACAGGAGGTGAATTCATATAGAGTCTGGCGGCCGTCAATAAGCGTGCTGCACAATTGTTTCGTCTGGGTGTCGTTTTAGCCACATTGTTAAGCATTAAGTATTCTTCATCATCGCTGGATGAATCATATGGATCATAAGATTGTTGACCAGATCTAGAAGGCATTGTAGAGGAGACGAGATTGTTGTTCCGGATGGTTTCGGGTTTTGTCACCAGCCGACTTTTAAGTTTAGCGCAGTATTTGTTCTGCACATACTTCAGAAAGGCCTCCTGGTATTGGGTATAAGAAGTCTCGTCTTCAGAAGTAATATCCATTCCCCTGTCCCACTTCCTGAACGATTGCAACTTCCGGAAAGAATCAAGGATATGTGCCGAAATGAGAATCATACCAGTCATTGGAGTCACTTCAGTAGAATATTTGGACAGCTTCTGCCACGCAAACTTCACGGCAAAGTATAAGTCTTCCTTCCATTGTATCTTCTTCTTGGCCAAGCTCGCATCATGCCATCCATGTGATCGAACGTGTCGTCGCAGTCAGTGATGTGGACTTTGGCTTTTTGACAGTCAATGAACTCGTTTCGATGACCAGGTGTCAGTGTAATCAATACAGCAAGCATTCTCTGCTATATGAAGGTCAGTTTCAGGACTTTCAAAATATCTTGAAATACGTACTTTCTCAATTATCTTTGCTCAACCTGGTCTCATGGCCGACACCTTATTGATTCTATCATCGCCCTCTTTTCGAAGTCTTTGACTCTTCCCAATGTCTGTGCTTTCATTCTCTCCAAATTGCTGATTGCGCTCATAAGCTTCCCAAGACTTGGTGCGCCCTTTTACACCGAGACTACTTATGAATGCACCCACAGCGCGCTGAATGACGTGTGCCATGCATGATATGTGTTTTCTCAATGCGGGCCACTTGATTTCAGAGGCCTCAAGGGTAGTTTGTAATTTGTGAATCATTGAGTAATTTGAGGAAGCGTTATTGGTTGTGATTCCAAGCAAACGGCCGTCAGTCAGCTCAATACGATCAAGAACTTCATTCAAAAGTCCAGCTAGCCGTGCTCCCGGATGTTGACCCTTGACCGGTAATCCTCAATGAGATATCGAAATAGGAAAAGAATAGGCTATCAACCTCATCAAATGTCAGATGTACTTCACACAACGCCCAATTTCGATCCATATAATAGGCAATGACCGACATTACTGATAATTTGTTCCTCGATGTCCATCCGTCTAACGATAAACTAACTTTGTTTCTTGATGGCAATAGCTTCTTAATTGCATCCACTGTCAGTGTGTATTCCCTCTGGCAAGTATTGCTCAGGGTGCTGGCTGACGGTAACACCAACTTGCTTTGTAATGCATTGTATGAATGTCGTAGCTCAATGTTTGATATAGTGTTTCATGGAATGTGAGCCGAAACAGATCCTAATGTGAGGTAGCAATTCCAGGTGTCTTGCTGAAATTTGGCAGTTTGAAAGTCCTTTCCTGCCAGTTTAGAGTGTTTTGTCTGTCAATTCAGTACGTAAACTTAAAACCTAAATATTAAATTTGAATTTCCTTTGCGAACTTACAATCCTGAATACTTGACTTCCTTGCCTCTTGAGTATGGCCAAACCTGTTTCATCGACCATTGAACTAGTCATGTCGGGTACTTCGGACATGGTTAATTCGTTTAACTTTGCGATGTGCACCTCTGCCAGCAAGTGTTTGCACATTCAGCTGGTCCCAGGTTCTGATGGATGGCAAAGAACTTGATGACAAACGATACATATGATGCCAGGGCTGCCGGTCTCCTCAATTCCGCAGTGTAAATAGAATCGCCACGACGGCGCATGTGTGGAATCATTACAAGCAATAGGCCGCTTCGAACCTACATTCATTGAAGCCCACCAAGCATCGAAGATGATTTGTAAAGTAAGGTCACTTAAATCACGAATAAAGACACATTCATTTTTTGAAGATATCATAATCTCTAGCAACAACGTATTTAAAAAATTTGTAACTGACATTGTGGTAGGAAATTGAACTCTGGTTAATTCGACTTGAATAACTGTCAAAAGATGCGTTATAGTCAGGTAGAACGCTGGTTCTCAAATATTGACTTTAGAGCTACAAGCAAGAAAAAAGTCAGACCCGTGAGACATCGCATGCATATTTGTGAAGTTGAATAAAGGGACATACGAAGATGAGGCGGTTGCAATATCATCACTGGCATTTTTGCCCATAAAGGCACCGGATAGTACGATTATGGGTCAACGCCGTTGCGTTGCTGTCTGATTATCCAAGATTTAAGCTCAAAAATCATTGACGCTCTGTTGACGCTCATTTTTAGGAGGTACCATAGATATCATCACTAGCATTTTTGCCTATAAAGGCGGCCAATATTATGATTATGGGAGTATGCCATTATACAGCCCTTGAATTATCCAGGATGCATGTCCAAAAATCGTTGACACTCCGTCCACGCTTATCTTTAGGAGGTAGTAGTGATATTGTCAGTAGCATTTTTGCCTATAAAGGCGGCCCATAGTGTGATTATGGGAGTATGCCATTGCTCAGCCCTTGAATTATCTGAGATGCATGACCAAAAATTGTTGACGCTCCGTTGACGCTCATTTGCAGGATGTAGTAGCGCTATCGTCACTAGCATTTTTGCCTATAGAGGCGGCCAATATTATGATTATGGGAGTATGCCTTTGCACCGCCCTGGAATTATCCAGGATGCAAGACCAAAAATTGTTGACACTCCGTTGACGCTCATTTTTAGGATGTGGTAGCGAGATCGTCGCTGGCCTTTGTGCCCATAAAGGCGGCCAATACTGAGATTATGGCTTAATACTGTCGTGCAGCCCAGTGATTATCCAACATGCAAGACCAGAAATCGGTGACGCTACGTTGACGTTCATTTCCAGGATGGGGCAACGAGCATATCGCTTGACATTTTACGCCTAAAGCCGGCCAATAACTCCTCTTTGGATTGATGTGACTATGCAACCCTTTGATTGCCAAAATAATCACACTAAAATCGTTGATGCTCTGTTGATGCTCACCTTAGAGATATACTAACAGTCATTGGGTGCGCAATCATTTTGCTTAAAATTCATACTGTCATTTTCGACAGCCAATATACCATTTCAAGGTATAATCATTTGCATCCAAAAGGATCGAGGCCTCTCAGTTTCTGAGCCATCACTATTCACGTCATCATTTCAATGATTGACGTAGCTCCGTCACGTTTTAACGCTTTCAGCTGGTATGTTACGGCATACAGATCCATCTACTAATGTTAGACATATATAGCCAGATTTCCTGACCTGTCTTTTTCCAGCTTGTTATGCTCGATTTCCATGATGTACCATAAGTAATTTTCAAAATCTTGACCATGTGCAGCAGGTGTGAGCGCAGAGATATGCAGTTAGCTGCATGGTTTGATGCAGCATGACGGCTGCCACTCATCTGGGTTGAGACTGGGTACTGACCGCTTGTCCTATGACTTGTATGACAACACTGACTTAAATTTTGTTAGTAAATTTTGTCTCTATTGTAGGTTTTGGTTTCTAATGTAACCGTAAGCAGCAAGTTGATATCGAGTTTGCTGGCTGTCTACCAACCAGATTCGGAGTCGAGAACTTTCGCATGGCCCGTACGACCCTTGCACACACACTGATGAACTATCATGTCTCACAATTTGGTCACTGAAATCAAGCAAAAGCTGACATGTAGCAAAGTGGGTAAACAATTTGCTTTTACAAGAGATAGGTATTCAAAATTGACTATTTGGCTATCTATACCTCCGGTGATGTGGGAGCCTTCACCATTTCTTCGTCCATATCCGATTTCTATATGGTAATTCAGTAGGGATGCTTTATGGAGGGGTAAACACTTATGGGTTCAAAAGGCTTAGCATCTTGCATCAGTGTCAAATCGGGTGCCGCGTCAGGCGGAAGAACCGGTAAGAATTTGTGTAACAGTTGTTTGTCTGAACCCAGCCTCATTTGACTACTTCCAGGTCGAGAAGTCACTGCCGGCATTGGCGATTGTCTGCAGAAGATATGAAGAGTCTTCCTATGCTCGCTAAATGGTGGCGGGGCTGGTGTGGCTGCAGTTGTGTCCATTTGGGGCTTGACAACCGCCGGACCCTTCAATTTGGCAGTCCCATACTTCATATCTCTCTCAAGGAAGTAGTGGGCTGCGTCCCCCCATCCTGGTTGCGTTAATTCGTCACGCCTCATCTGCTTCTGCCAAAAACTCTCCATGCGGTACTGTACTGTTTTGGAGATTGTGCCCATCGCCCAGCCAGGTTCATCATCATCACTCAGCTTGCTGAGCTCTGCATCTTGTTTATCATCTTCCTTGTCTTCCCCATCATGCTCCTTGTCGGAACTTGCAAGATCGCTCAGACTGTCTCTAATAGCATTCAACATCTTGTCAAACGTTGTTTCAGTGTTTCTGGTTGTCGCCCATGCGCTTTCCGCCGTAGTTATATCTTTCAGCTCTTGCATAATCGCTGTTTCTGTGTCTTGAACTCGCTTTGTTGTAACAGCGGTCTCTCTCTCCACATAATCCTTGATCCATTTCTGTTTCTCTTCATTGCATAAAAAGTGCGTTTCCCGTCATTTCTCAGCGGAAGGTTTATTTTCAGATCGTAAGCTGTGCAATGCTCCCACCACTCGGACGCTTTCTGCCTCCAAGCCTCTCTTGTCTTCATTGGCTTGATGACGTCGACGTGTGGAGTGCTTTGTTGATTTGCAGTATTTGGCCGCCGGAAGTGGAGAAAAGTTCTTTTTTGGAACATTGACCATTGTATCGTGTGTTGACCTCGTTGTTGGGCGAGATATTGGATGTTGCAAGATATGGACCACATGGAGGCAAGCTGTGTCATTTATGTCAAGGTTCGTACATTTGATCAACTCAAAGAAAGCAAAATCTGCGTTCTGACCGTCATTTCATTCGGAATAGCAACTTTAACCATAAGTCATGGATTTATAGTCAGAGTGAGTTCCGCATAAGATCCCAGCAATGTGTTGACACAAACATCAGCAGACGTCCTTTCCGTCAAAGCATTTCCATTTTATATCTATCGAACATGAGATATCAGCTGTCGTTCACTTCAATGTATCCCTGCAAACAAACAAACAACCAACATCGGACCGACTTACTGTCAATCAAGCGACCGTTGGAATCACCTGCAACTTGCAACTATACCCAGCCAGATAAAACTTGAGTAGAATGTGCAAGTTGACTGTCATTTATTCCATTGTGACTTGTAGCTTACTATATATTCCTCAGGACTTTCCACTTTTCTTTATCATCTTCCTCACCTTTCCCACAACAGCAAGTCATGGCTACACAAACACCACAGCACAGTGTGATTGAATCTGAATCGAGCCAAACAACGGGCGCTTCATCGAATGCACCCCTGGCTTAGACACGGCCGCAATGGGGACAGCAGTTTGTCCACCGCGACGCTGCAATTGCAGCCACCAAAAATATAGCCCGGGACTCACATTTAAAAATCATACATACAACTGGTCGCAGCATTATTTGGATGCAGTATGCAATTGGATGTGAGTATCTCCATATCGATGTAGAAGGCGGTCAACTATCAATACAATGTACAGCTTGGGTACATAGAGAGCTTTGTGACAATTTTATCTCTACCCGCAATATGGAACCGCCATGGTCAACGAACGCATTTGTCGGCACAGTCAGCGAAATCGAATATCATGATGTTGTCAGCTCTGGGATCTTCGCTGATGAATTTCGTGATAAAGGTCCCCAGGAGTGGACAAAACAGGCTTTAAAGACCTTAGAGGAAGCTACAGAGTCGTATATGGTTGAGGTAATAGCCGAATCTTCCTTTTAGAAGCAGCAACTGATGTCTTGTTGATTTTCAACATGTCTGCTACTATTGCGAGCAAAGGAGGTCGGGTACAGCTGGTACAGTCCGACATGCACCTTGCCTTGAATATGTCCAAAATGGGCAAAGAGGGGTTTTTGCACGCCACAATAGAGGAAATGCGACAAGTAATTAAGAAACCTCGCGGCGAAGTCTGAGAAGAGAAGAAGCGCAGTGTTGTGCTCCCCGGGCATAACAAGGTGAAAGCTGCGATAGAAAGACACCCGGCAATGGTTTATAAACATCATACGAACCGCTGCCTTCCATGCCGAAATGGCACAGCAAAGATTCCGCAGACACGCTGGAGGTGCAAAGGATCTGGCGCACCTCTGCCCAGACCTGGCGGCACCTCTGCCCAGAACGCCACCTCTGCCTGGAACGCCTCCTGCTCCACCAGGTGACACTGACGGAAATGAAAGTTATGAAATAGAAGGTATGCCATCAACGTGTGTGTAAATACATTCTCCGCATTCCAGCACTCAATTATTCAATCATAATGCATATGCCAAGGATTGCAAGCACGATAAAGATTTTATTCCAGATTTGCTGTGTACACTATCTGCTACTTGGCAATGCCACTAACATTGATTTCGAAGACGACAGCAGCCTTTTGAGCAAATCTGAAAGTGATGTTGAGAATTGATTGAAAGGAATGGGAGTTTTGAGTATTAACATTATCTACAATCAATGGATACTTTGAAGTATATTTTAAAGGATATATTTATATGCATAATTAAAGAACAATGTAGTGATATATGAAAACGTACATGAAGAGGATAGAATGACTGCCAAAACCCAGTTATTAATGTTCTATGCCAAAGTGAATGGTTGCATAATGTGGATACGCCTGTGGCAAAATGAGCGTCAACGGAGCGTCAACAATTTTTTGTCCTGTAAGTTAGGTTATAGAAATGTGAATTAGCAGTTGTTATCTATAATCATCATATTGGCCGCCTTTATAGGCCAAAGAGAATGCTACACTCTCCCTGCCCCATCTTGACAATGAGCGTCAACAGAGCGACAATGATTTTTGGTCTTGAATCTTGGGTAATCTTGGTGGTAAATGATCACAGACATCTATAAACAAAGTTTTGTCAGCCTATATAGGCTGATAAGCAAGAGATGGTCACGCGACAGCCTCCCGGACAATGTCAACTTGATTCGTTTTCAATCCTTCATCCCAGTGGTCCTGAACGTTTCAGCCTATAAAACCAGTCAAAACTCCATATATAGACATTAGCGGCCATCTTGCGTTTTGATTAACCATCATGCAAGGCCAAAAATGATTGACACTCTATTGACGCACATTCTCAAGATCGGGCATGGAGCATATCACTGTCTCTTTGGCCTTTAAAGGCGGCCAATCCTATGCCTATGCATAACAAAGAACCAAATCAGTTTTCAATTACCTGTTTTACAGGACTAAAAATCGTGGATGTTCCGTTGACGCTCATTTTCAGAATGGGGCAGCGAGCATGTCACATGCTCTTTTGCGTTGAAATCCGGCCAATACCTCATTTATGATTGCCTGCATCTAATCGCCACCTAGATTACCCATGATGCAAGAGCAAATATCATTGACACGCTGTTGACTATCATGCTCAGGATGGGGTAGGGAGCATGTCTCTCATGTTTGTAGTTTTAAAGGCAGCCGATTCACTCGAAAAGGACAATGACGTACCAAAGTCATTATTTTGCGATTAGGAGTAGGATATCTAAATGCGACCATGAATAGAAAGACCTGAAACACACAACCGGAGATTGGAACGGACGCGTACAGCCAAACCCGGCAAAACCCGCATGTTGACGTGTAAGGGTCCGGGTTTGGCCCACCAAGACTCAACTGGTCGGGTTTTTGGACAATTCTGGAACCAAACCGAACCGTTTGTCTGGTCCGAACCCGGGCCGCTGGTGGGTTGCCCAGAACTGTCACTAACACTAGGGTCCGATAATTCCACTCCGAAGATAACCTGATGAGAATGAAGTAAACTAACATATAATGTGCACTATGGACTGGAATACATGCACTTCTGCGGCTTATTTGTTGCTCTTGAGGCATGCCTGGGCCAGAATGCTCTATCCATAATGAGTCGCAGCTTGTCAAAGTTGGCTTCATACAAAGCCAAGAATCTCATTCTGAACTGGATTGCAGATCTCAGTTGTTCCAGAACATCAACCATAGGCCAGGAAATACGCTGCAGTGAAAGCTGGAGCTTAACCAGGAATAGCCGAGCTGTGTCCCAGCATCTGACACTCTGGTATGGGGATCTCAGGTGTGCGCAAACTTCAATAATATGGCAGCAAATGCTGCGGCTTTCTTATGAATCAGTGAGCCCATGTCTCATATTTTGACACAAGAACTCAATATCCCCTAGACTGACTTTATTGCCAAATGGGATTGGGAAATATGCTGTGTTGGATCTGTCATAACGATATTCCCAGGATATTCCAGTACACCTGAACTTCGATCATCGGCCAGAAAATGCTGAAGCTTTCCCACGAACAAGTCAGCCTGTATCTCATATTCTGACACAGGTACTCAATATTGGCTAGACTGACTTAATTGCCACTGGGATTGGCAAATATGCAGTGATCGATTGGTCATCAGGATATGTACCCAACCCTCTGCGGTGCACCTGACATGCAATCATATGGCAGCAAAAGCTGCGGCTTTGCCACAAATCAGCGAGCCATATCTCATATTCAAATCCAAGCACTGAATATCGCCTAGACTGTCTCATTGCCAAATGAGATTGGCAAATATGCTGTGCTGGAGCTGACATAACGCAACTCAAGACATATGCTGATGATTCTCCAGTGCACCTGAATGTCGATCATATGCCAGCAAAGCTGTGGTATTGCTACTTATCCGCAACGTGGTGTCTTGTAATCAGACATAGCAACTCCATATCGCCCTGACTGACTGTATTACCGAATGCAATAGGCAAATATGCAGCGCCTGATCTGTCATAACAAGACCCATGACAGATTCTGAGGATTCCCTGGTGTACCTGAAAGTCATTGAATTATCCTTTTTTCATTGTTTTGACTTCAAAATGGGTACATGGCCTCAGGTGTCCGGTACACCTCAAATTCACAACCGACAAATGATACAAAGCCCTTTGCTGCATCATGCTCAAATTTTGAGTTATTCCATCCAGCATGAGATAGGCCAGCTGGGAACGGGTAATGTAGCTTATCAATTGACTATATCTCATATTGGTCATTATTAATAATCAGGAATGCCAATGAAATCCCCCTCTGACAATTCCAACATCACATCCTTGATTCACTTCAAAATTACAGAGAGAAAGGATTTGTTTATGCTATATAGTGTGCCTTACAAACGACCTTTTTGACTATTTGTATCAGTTATGAAGATTATGTTGGTTGACTGTCTAAAGAGGGGTACCTTGATGAAGCATCCTAACCTTCTAAGATGATGGTTCATTAGACTGCAACATGTCTCCATTCTCTGTCAGCCACTCCATGTGGTCATCAAGAGACTCCGGAATCTAGGAAATCATTGACGTCGTGATGTTCGGTCAACACATTAAGCTGTACAGGACTCTCATTCTCGCGACTCCAGAGTGTTGGTGGAGATCACTAACGCAGTTATCATAGCCACCCGGACCCGTATTCAGTAACCATGAGTGTGGTACCTGTTTGCTGTTACACCTTTGGGATTGCTCATGGTTCCAGGGTCATGAACAATCACTCGATGATGTTGTCATGTGGCGATTGATTATGGTTCATCAATTATCAGCCAGCAATATCAACACACCAATGACTGCCAGGGACAAATCCATAGACCACCTCATCACCACCTACCCTCAAGTGTTGTCACAGTTGCAATCGAGTGTTAATACAGTGCAAACACACATTGCTATATTCTTTATGGACCAAGATAAAGAATGACGCCAGCTATCATCACCACTATATGAAGTAACTCTCGATTGGCATCAGTTGTTGCCAGTAAGATAAAGACACTTGAGCACAGTATGAAGGAAGGCCGTTGAATGGTACAGAGAGGTAGATGGTCCGGAAGACAACAGTCCGATGGATAACAATCAGTCCTCGATATGCGTATCAGAAGGATCCTGTTGGTCCTGAAAGACTGAAGGATTGAAAGGATGCCATTTGCTCCGAAGATGTTCAGGCTGACTGGTTATCAGAGGAAGGGGTTTGGAGGACAAGTGGATAGTGAGCATTTATCTAGAGAAAAGTGTAGTTGGAATTAGCAGTTAAAGCACAGAGGGAAGAGGTATAAAGACCTCACAATTCTCCGCTGGTATAGAGGGCAACCTTACCACGGAGAACAAGCCTTACCAATATATTCGGTTTGGAAAGCTACTCTGCATTTATTCCATTCTGATTACTTTCTGCACCTGAGTGAAGCTTCAAAGTGAACCAGCTATTAGTCCTTGTATAAGTCCAATATCAAGTCCAATAGTGAGACAAGATAGAGGGATACTTAGAAGAAATACTTCTAGTTGAGTGTATCTTGGAGTCGATTCCTCCCGCATTACATTTGCCGTAGCCGGACAACTCATGCAAATGCCTGCCGCGGCAGATTCAATATCCATAACTTCTGAGCTATTACTGCATGGTTTGCTGGTGTATGATTTAGGCCTGTCCCGCCCACTTTGGGTGTAGTTATGAATACTGAGGTATTTCGTAAATCCTGGAATTTGAGCTCCATTTCTGCGCATTCATCATTGCGCATTTCTGCATACATGTGGAATATATCCACATGATCCACAAAATACTTGGTTAGCCACCGCTTTAAATGATGAACTTGGCCAGGAAGAGGACAAAATAGCATTGCCTTTTGTGGAGGAGGTGCACTGGGGAGTACATTTTCATTTCTGTCTGATTCTGGAAGGAGCGCCTCCGTTGAATCGTTGTCATGATCAGGTTCGGTATACTCTGCAGGTTTGATGTCAAGCATTGGCAGAAACGTCTGTGTGAGCCATCGGAAAGTTGGAGAATCCACCCAAGTATCAAGTGGCTATTCATTTTACCATTGGCCAGAAACATCGTTGCAATCCTCGGCGTCTCCCAACACTAATGTGAAACATGCTATCTGTCATCTGTGAAATCTCTATGATCCTGAAGCACCCTGGGAAGTGTATCTGTCCACCAGCATCTTCAGTTTGGCTTGCTCATCCTCAGTCCACTTGAGATCTTTGAGGTGTGCATTGTACTTTGGTATTGGAACTAGTGGTGTTCCATCAGCAAGTTTCGATTCCAACCACCTCCTTATCATCCAAGGCTTTGCAATCTGTATCATCTGGTACACGGCATTCTGTTGACCTTGTTGGTCTTCTGTCCAGATAGCATGTATTAAAATCTTCACAGTGGAATACAATGTGTCTGCACTATGCTTTTCCAGGCTGTATCATCCTCTTGATCATCAGGCACACCTGAATGCAGCCACATCATCTGATAACAGTGGTCATGGAGAGAATGGAATCCTGGTGTAGCTGTGACTCAAAGTTTGAATCCAATTCTCACATTCATCACAATTTGCTAGCCCACACTGTTCTCAGTCTTGTAACGATGGGGCTCATCAAAAATCCCAAAACTCCAGAAACAGTATGACAATTGCCCATTGCTTGATGGTATCACTCCGGATGTTATGGTATGATATGAAACAAGGTGGATATTTCATATGTTTTCCAGCTCATCAATACTCTTGTTCAGATCCTCACCGGGGAGAGTCACATTTTCCGTCTTCAACATGTTTGCTAGGTTGAAGTTGGTTCCAGAGGTCATCTGATCGATGATTATCTTGAATGTCTGTGCCACTCCGGGCACTATGACCACTAAGATTGGTTCAAGGGCTCATGTCAGTGCTGGAAGCACCTAAGGTGGAGTTATGTGGATCTCTGAAAGGCAGCGAGGCACAGAATTCAGTCTCTGCGATGGATACCACTCCCATTCTTCACCAATACTCCTGGGATAGTCACTCTGTGCCATATTCACCCACTCTTCAAGGGTATTCCCCCACAAAATTGACAGCGGCAACTCCATAACAACTTTCTCAGTCAGCAATTTGCATATCACAGCTGCTGCCACCAAGGCAAAAGTCTTGCCAAGATCCATTTCATCTGCCACCAGAGCTCCTGGCATATCCAAATCCTAAACCCATCTCCTCAGAATGAACCTTATTGCCCAAATTTGGTGCACCAGCCACTGCATTACGGGCAGGCCTGCAATTGAATACTTGTTGAGAAGAACTCTGTCTGCTGTCGATTGGTGAATCGGATGGGCATTCAATAGCCTGACTGCCTCATCAAGACACTCCTGTTCAAATTCTTTGTTGATTGTGTTGAGGACAGTATCTAATACTGAACTGCTAATACATGGAACGAGGACCTCCTCACCATCCTCCACTTGGTTCTGAATCTCCCTCGCACCTTTGTCAGTCTTCTTTTCATCCTCAATCATCTCATTCAGTTGCCCCGATGTAAGCTGGGCTGATTGGCTCATACTCTGTCGCTCCTGAAGTTCAATACAGTGTTAGGTATTTCACAGACAAGCAACCATTGAAATGAATATATATGGATGGAATACAATCAATTCAATTCATTCAATCAGAACTTACATTAATACAAGTATCATTCTTGTGCCCACCATCCTGCTCTCCCTCATGTCTTCCACCCTCTTCAGAACCTTCCAAAGTCTATGTATAATGATAAGCAACTGTACACATCTAGCCTTGACATGGAGAGTGGGGATTACCTTTGCAGGTCTAATCACGTGTTCGGCAATCTCTTTCCCAGTAACTCTCCTAGTTATGACCAAAAATATTTTCGGATTGTGTCCAAGGTTCAACTAGGAAGCATTTGAAAGGTAACAGTTGGATAAAATCTAGCAATATATGGGGTTAATTATCATTTGCCAGTGTGTATATAATACTATATACACTTCGTCCAATTGGTCCTGCTCCAAGGTAAACATTAACATCGATGTTAGGATGTATGGCTTTTTTGGGCCTCAATTTTTGTTGATGAAATCAATCAGTTCCTCCCAGTGCCTCACATAAGAATATCAGGCTTGGAGTCGTTTGGGGGATAGAATGAAATCGTTACCATTTGACAACCTGCCAATCGCAACTATGAATGTTGCATTTGGCGACTCTGGGAAGTAACTTCCCACTTTTTTGCCCACGCGCTCGCCCAAATCTGTTACAAGTCACTTGTTGCCTCACCTTCCTTTTTTCCTCGCCTCCCGAATTTCACTTGCACAGTTCTTCAATACCATCTCAATCCACTGCCACTGAATCCATACCACATGATCAAAATTATTCAACAGCAGCCAGTTCTCGAAAGTCTACAAACCATCCACACCTGCTGCCTGCCATTGCAGGGATCCATCTCAAAGCTGTTTCAAACTGTTCTGCCACCAAATAATGAAAGAATGCTTCTTCTCTGGAAACCCAGCCACCCATACATCCTTCCACTTGTTGAATGCACTGCATCAGCAAAATGTAAATCGGTCCGGAAGCAACACGCAACCTTCCCAGACACTCCGGGCAACCTCACCGGTGCTTCCAAGTACTTCTAGATGCTCCCAGACCGCCCTGGAGCTACGCCATGTGCTCTCAGACTGTGCAAGAGCATTCTCAGGTGCTCCTGAATGCACCGGCAGTTACGGAGGCGCATTCAGGATGCTACGAGATTTGACTTCTAGAATAGTCAAATTTCGGAGCTCCTGAGACCTCTGCGCAGATCTGCAGGAAGCCTCAAGAGCAGCTGAGATCGCTGCGCAGCTCTGCGGGAGACTTCGAGAGCAGCCGGGACCACTGCACAGCACTGCGGGGGACTTGGTGCCGTATTCTCACAGCCATGGTTCTTACACAACCACAAGTCATTTTGTCATATCATATTCATCTTTGTTACAGTCACAGGATTCACTACATCATAATATGGCATGCATTATGCAAGTCTTGGTATATATATACATACGGTCAATCTGGCCGCAGATAGTAGTCGAGCATAATCAGAGGAGCACCTGGACACACCCATTGAGAGAACTGAGAGATACACCACTTGGAGGCCATTGCAGTGAAACGATGCAGCTAGAAGGCAGAGAGCCCACCATCAACACTCTGCCACACCTCTCGCGACATCCGAACTAAATTCATGAGAAGGAGTGTAGGAATCGGATGAGAAGATATGATACTACCAGGCGTTGAGGATCCATGCAATTGCGTGGATCCACAACATCTCGGACAGAGTGAGTGAGGCCAAAAGTTGAGAAAGAAAGAGTGTGTATTTTCATTGTATGATAAGATGAAATGGAAATGAGATGATGTCTATCTACTCCAAGGTCTGCCGAATATACTCCCCGTCACACCATTCACCTCCATTACCCCTGTACCTCCGTACACCCGCCATCACTCCTCCAAGATGTACTTGGGGGTGGTGATTGAGCGAATTTGGATATCCACTTGGAGGCCGTATTCGTGCGAGTTTAGAGATACACTTGGAGGCTGTGATCGAGCGAGTTTGGAGATGCACTTGGAGGCCGTGATCGTCAGAATTTGGTCGCCGTAATCGAGTGTATTTGGAGATACACTTCAAGGCCACGATCGAGTGAACGGAGAGATGCACTCCGAGATCTTAATCAAGCGAGTTTGGAGATACACTTGGAGGCCATGATTGTGCGAACTTGGAGGCTGTGATCGAGCGAGTTTGGAGGCCGTAATCATGCGAGTTTAGAGATACACTTGGAGGCTGTGATCGAGTGAGTTCCGAGATGCACTTGGAGGCTGTGATCGTGCGAGTTTGGAGGCCGTAATCGTGCTAGTTTAGAGATACACTTGGAGGCTATGATCGAGTGAGTATGCAGATGCACTTGGAGGCCATGATCGAGTGAGATTGGAGGAGTACTAGGAGGCGGTCAATCTGGAGGCAGTAGTTCTGAAGGGAGGCTCGACGGGAGCTGAGACTCTATTCATTGGTTAACTCGTACTGGTGGGAATGTAGAGAATTGAGTACAACATGGTCTGCGGAGAGATGAGAGACTGGCTCGGAGACAGTCGATACTGGGATGATGCAGTATGCAATATATGCTGTACGCAGTGTTAACTCTTGAACATGGCATGGAGAGATAGAGAGTGATGACTTAACTTCATATTCGTAGGTGATGGTAGAGTTGAGGACGAGAAAGAGAGATATGAAACGAGCTGGGGGAAATCATGATGAGAAACTGGGACTTAGGAGAATTTCGTGTGTGAGTCAATTTACCATCCCCAATACAGCAGGTATGAGTCCCGATCCGGCGTGTAATTACACTGATACAAGGTCTTCCCAACCCAATCTGGCAAGTGGTACCCCTGATTTCTCGTATCTGCTCGTATCCTCCACATCGTTCGCATCTTCCTCCCCCATCTCTCTCTTACTCGTCCACAACTCTACCATCATTGCAGAACACAAAGTTAAGTCATCCATCTCCATTTCTCCATGTCATAATCATGAGTTGACACCGAGTACAGCATACACCGAGTACAAGAATACTCCAAGTACAGCATACACCGAATACAGCATCGACTGAAGATTGTCTGTCTTCCCTTCATTCTCATGATTTCGAGTTGACCCCTGAATTTAGCATCAGCTTCCGGCATGCCTCCCTACATGATCGACTGCCATCAGCCAGCTCTCCATGAGAGCTCAAAGGTAAAGTCACCTTGTCACATTCTCATGGTTGCAAGTTAACTAACTGATGAATAGAGTCTCAGTACCCGGAGCGCCATCCATTGACCGCCTCTAAGTACTGGTCCAAACTCGCTCGATTACGGCCACCAAGTTTGCATGATCACAGCCTCCAAGTGCATCACGAAACTCGCTCAATGACAGCCTCCAAGTGTATCTCTGAACTGGCAAGATCACGGCCTCCAAACTCGCTCGATCACAGCCTCCAAGTTCGCACGGTCATGGCCTCCAAGTGTATCTTCAAAGTGGCTTGATCATGATCTCAGAGTGCATCTCTCAGTTCACTCTACCACGGCCTTCAAGTGTATCTCCAAATATGCTCAATTACGGCTTCCAAATTCGCACAATCATGGCCTCCAAGTGCATCTCCAAACACGCTCGATTGCAGCCTCCAAGTGTATCTCTTAACTCAAACAATTACGGCCTCCAATTGCATTTCCCAACTCGCACGATCACGGTCTCCAAGTGCATCATCAAACTCGCTCAATCCCAGCCTCATAGTGTATCGCTAAACTTGCACGATTACGGACTCCGAACACGTACGATCACGGCTTCAAAGTTCACATGATCATGGCCTCCAAGTGTATCTCCAAATACTCTCGATCACCGCCTCCTACTGCATCTGCAAACTCGCTGGATCACGGCCTCGGAGGGTATCGCTGAGTGTAGTCGATCGTCATTTTGAGGTGCACCTTGAATTGCTCTCAAACGCCGCCTGCAGCCAGTCCAGATATACCGTGTGTAGATGGGTAGCTATATACATCAGCAACAACCCTGGATTCCGTCTGAAACACCCAGGTGTTCCAGACGGCTCTGAGGGCTCTGACGGAACCTCGTACCCTCTGACGGAGAATTACACGCTGCCTGTCGCCCAGGCGACGGGTCGCGTTGCATAGCAGAGCACCTGGGAGCGCCAGCGACAAACCTGTGAGCGTCTGGGAGCACCTCGAATCACAGTAGAGCATTCTGGGAAAAACAACATCTCCTTTGGGAACGCTGCTGGTGCGCCTGGACCTCATAGCTACTACTAATCGTGCAACGATTTTTAAAACTCATGTATTCAGGTTGTATTCTCATCGATGTATCTATTTATCTATATAGCTACCAATCTACAACTCGGAGATACACTCCGAGGCCGTGATCGAGCGAGTTGGAAGATGCAATTGGAGGCCGAGGTCGAGTGAACCCAGAGATGCACTTTGACGCCGTGATCGAGCGAGTTTGGAGATGCAATTGGAGGCCGAGATCGAGTGAACTGAGAGCTGCACTTGGAGGCCGTGATCGATCGAGTTTGGAGATGCACTTGGAGGCTGAGATCGAGTGAACTGAGAGCTGCACTTGGAGGCCGTGATCGAGGGAGTTTGGAGATGCACTTGTAGCAGGCTATGATCGAGCGAGATTAGAGGAGTACTGGGAGGTGGTCGATCTGGAGGCGGTCGGTGGGAGGTGCGCCAGGTGCTGAGACTCTATTCATCGGTTAGTTAACTCAAAACCGTGGGAATGTGACAAGGTGACTTCACCTTTGAAGCTCTTATGGAGGCCGAGATCGAGTGAACTGAGAGCTGC